>JACCDP010015400.1_pt1 | contig 19322 bp, 37 predicted proteins | sample 7445841 | NCBI WGS metagenome assembly JACCDP01 (sample SAMN15323441, study PRJNA562643) | freshwater metagenome | isolation source: river surface water | place: USA:Blue River Watershed | collected 2017-08-17
CTTCGGCGGGGTTTTTTATTGCCCTCTCGTTTTTGATACCAGTTATTAAAGAGCGCGGGCGGCTCATCGCGCGCGTGGCGCGAGCGTTATTTATCATCCTCTGCGCGATTAGGTCACTAATTAACTTGACATATACGGTCTATCGTATAGAATTCTCTCTACCGATCAACGATTCATTCCGATTCGTTTCGGTGTTTTATGAAAGGGGATAGCTATCATGGCTACCAAAAAACTAGCAGCACAAGCGGTCGAATCCGCTCTCGGTTTCGCTTCGGACAAAGACGCTGGTTACAACCAAGCGGCAGGATTCGAAAGTCACGAGCAAACTATCGGCAGTGTTGCTCACTATGTGATGGCGAAGTATCCAAAGTATCCTCAGGAAGAAAACGAGATTCTCGATCAGAATCTCGCTGAGGGTTATCTGCTGAAACTAGCGGAAACGAAACGCGGAGCAGCAAAGCAGTATGGGTACGTTGACGGCAACTATATCAACGTGACCGAATTGGCGAACAAGCCTAAGGTAGTAGATGTTTTGTCGATAGCGTTTGCGATGGGTTTATCTAATTACGAGTATCGCGTGTTAGATAATCCAGACAAGAAAAAGGTAGTAGCAGAGATTCGGGATCAGGCTAAGACCTATATCTCTCAGCGCAAAGCAGCACTCAGGAAGAAAATCGAAGAGATTCGTAATCCTGAGAAAAAGCAAGGTAAACGCGCGTCGAACAAGACTATCGAGCAGCACTTTCTCGTGGTCTTCGAGACAGGCGATGCCAAAGTGAAACTCGGCAAGAAGCAAGGCGATCCGCATGGCGATCCGGTCAAGTTTCAACAGGCGAAGGATGCCTTCTGGCAAGTGATGTTCGGTAAAGCAGCGCCGGTATCAAAAAAGTAACTAGCTAGGTATTTTGAGCCCGACCGAAAGGTCGGGCTTTTTTTTGCCCTGCGAAACCTGAAACCAGTTATTTAAGAGCGCGCGCGTGTGTGCCACGCAACGTGGCTGCGTGAACTAAACAAGCAACGTGCGACGGCGCTAAGTCTGGCTGCAAAGATAATTAGTGTCCTACACCACGCTAGGAAGTTAATTAGTGTCATTTACCGTTTGCTTAAATGACGCTGCGCTTAGTGATCTGTATTAAAGTCTCCATCATTTACCGTTTGCTTAAATGACGCGCCGTTTGTTCCGCTTTTTTGTTCCGGTGTTCTGATTCGGCTGACCCCACCAGAACAGAAAAAGTGAGGATTCATGCGGGTTTTCAGCCATTGTTCCAATGTTCCGGCTTTTTTGGGGGAGGGAGGGGGTGAAGCACGATTTTTATTTTTGGCAGACCGCTTGTGCGCCAGAGCAAGTGCGAAATCCGGCGTATACCCTTTTTTCTCCAGAACAGAACAAAAAACTATATATAGTTTATTAAAAATAAAAATAATAGATAAATCAATCACTTACCCCACAAATTATTGTTCTGGCAACAAACCCATTTCAGAACAAACGCCATTTTTCAACTACATATGGTCTAAAAATCACTCGTTTTGTTCCAAAACGCCCCAAAACTTCAGAACAACCCAGAACACCTAACTACGCGGGAGTGAACAAAATAGATATTTAAAGGGGTTGAATTATATGTCAATTTATAGTATAATAATACAGTGGTAGAGCAATCTAGCACAGCAACGTAATAACGATCCGCAGTTAAACAACGTCCTATCAAGGCATAGGACACTAACCACCCGAAAGGGGCAATGCCATGTTTCAAATCGACCTAGTAGATCCAATGCAGTGGGAAGACGTCGTTGAGTTCCTGACTCTAGAAGAGGCAGGGCTTGAGGAGTACGTCGAGGAGCCGCTGCATGGGCAGTACCACAGCAACGAGGGCAGCATCTACAGCTACACCGATTGGTTTTACGATGGTGACGAGTCAGCGTTCAGCGTCATCTAATTAATCAACAACCTACACACCGAAAGGACAGTAATCATGGGACAAACCAAACAACAACTAATCGACGAGCAAGAGCAATGGTTCGAGGACATGCCTGACCTGATGGGTCAAGCGTTGGCTGATGCTGAGAGGGAGTTCTTGTCCGAACAAAGTGAGGACATGGAGTCGGTCAACGAAGCGGACGACTTACCGCTGTGGATTCAACTGGAACTAGACCTGTGGGAGGGCAAGCATGGCATCAACGAGGCAACATATTGGGACATGGGAGGGATTGACGAGGCATCTCAGAGGGACATGGCAGGGAGGGGGAACCGTGAAGCGATCAACTGAGGTGACAATTGCGCTCTATGCCAATGTACCAAGGGGCAATCGCACACCTATGGCTGAAGAGACTTATAAACAACGTCAGAGGGCATCGTTCACTATCCTGAGCGAGTGGGTGCGGCAGCACATCAAGGAGAAGGACTACATGCACCGCTTCGTAGATAACATGACAACTATCGACGGGCGGGGCTTTCTCTTTGAGTTCTTGAGCGTTGACTGGGGCAACGAGAGTGATCCGTTCTACTTGTTGCTGAAGCGTACCCTTGATGAGATGGCTGATACCTTCAACTGCAAACCGCACAACAACTGTGGGACAGACTATGCGCTGGAGTATGCCTACATCAGCAGCGGGGGTATGAGCTACGGCGCGGTGCGACTCGGCGCGTTTGCGTACGCATTGGGGATCAAGACTGACATTGAAGTGGCACATGACTATATGAGAGGAGACATCGATGGGATACCGTTCTGACGTAACCTGCATCATGTACTCGCGTGACCCAGACGGGAAACGTGACGAGGCTGGCATGGCGTTCATCAAAGCGTGGCTAAATAGTTACATGGCTGAGGAGGACAGGGACTTGTTCGACTTTGACCTGCCTGACATGGTGGTGTTTAGCGTCGATAGTTGGAAGTGGTACGACTCTTACCCTGACATCCAGCGGCTAGAGAAACTGTTCGAGGACTTCATGGAGTTATGCGCCGAGTACGAGAGCAGCTATCACATGGAGTTCATGCGGGTGGGTGAGAACTATGATGATGTGGAGTTACGCATTTCCAACTACGCCCAAGGGCTGTTGGGTTTAAATAGAAGTATTTACATTCATGGGGATTGATATGGCACACACACGATCATGCTTAATCTGCGGGGACGAGGTAGTCCACGAGCGATGGCGCATCGGCTACAAGACCTGTATGCCATGCGGGGAGAGCGCAGCGCGTTCGGTTAGACATACTATCGTACCCGTGGCAAAATCTAACTACGTCGTTGTGACGGACTCGGAATTATTGAAAGGACTAAACAAATATGCGCAAACGGAACACACCCCACACCGAGGGCTCGCTTATAGAACTAACAAAACCTGATGGCGACTGCCTGATATGGCAGGGAACCAAACGCAGTAATGGGTATGGAGTGACTGTGTACCAAGGCACTCAAACTACTACGCACCGCGCGATGTACTTGATACGGCACGGCGCGTTGGCTGACGGAATGGAGGTAGATCACACTTGTAACCGTAGAGATTGTATCAACCCAGAGCATCTTGAAGCTGTAACGCATCAGGAGAACATGAAGCGAAGTATAGGGCGGCGGGGTACTTGCAAAGCAGGTCATCCGTGGAATGAAGAGAACACCTATGTAACTACGGTTAAACGAAAGCAAGGTGGGGTACGGCAACAACGATACTGCCGAATATGTAGGGCTGAGTATCAGGCGGGGCGACGTAAGTTAATTACTGACCTAGGCGACCTTAGGGGACTAAACAACAAGGGAGGGCAGGTGAAATGAGTACGTTTATGTACTGCATGTTGCTGGCAAACATTTATCTGGCTGCTAACTTTGTACGCACTAAATATAACCCTGTGGTTTTGTGGGGGTTCGGTACGTTCTGGTTAGCGTTGGGGCTGCTATCTAAATTATGGGAGGGCAGGTGAAATGACCGCATCACGCAGGGAGTACATGACTGACCTGTTGGAGGACTGCGACGCAATACTCAAGGACTTCGAGGGGTACGACGAGGACTGTTGGGAGGGCAAGGGCAAGGCGACGATCATAGCCGCGCTTGTATTAGCCGACGCGATCAACGGGTTACGTAAGAGTTTATTAACTGTTCAGGGAGGGGCTAAGTGAAACGCTATAAGAAAGTAATACGCGATGCCAAGCGCATCCTAATGCACCACGACCATGACCGTCAGGCGAGAGAATTCTGGCTGGCCTTGATCGTAAAAACCAAAGGGAGGATGGGGTGGATATAAAACCGTACGACGTAGTAATCAGGGAGGAACCGCCAACGGTGCAGAAGCTTTACCGCTTCTCTAACGGGCTCGGTGCGTCGGTCATCAGGGGAGAGTTTACCTACGGACACGACGAGGGGCTGTGGGAGTTAGCAGTAATCAAGTTCACTGAAGAGGGCGGGTACGTGCTTACCTATCCGAAGGAAGTTTGCCCAGACGAGGACGTGGTGGGCTGGCTGACCGACGAGCAGGTTGATGACAAGCTAGTGCAGATCGCTAACTTACATGGAGTATGACATGGGTAACTTTTACGAGATAGCAACAATAGTGTTGGGCTGTGTGGTAGTAGCGCAATACTTGGCTAAGAAAAAGCATAGGCTAGACATGCAGCGGTACATGCACATGCTTGATCGCATAGCGCGGGAGGACTGGACTATTCATAGAACAGTCGAGGGCTACTACGTCAAGGACGAGGACGGCGACAAAGTCTTTAGCGTCAAGGACAAGCGGAGGGCGACATGAGTAACTGGCTTCTCTTATCTGTCGGGGCGTGGGCTGTGGGCTTGGTCGTGGCTGGGGCTTACGCTGCCCACTCGCTTATGTTTCATGGGTTTAAACCTCTATGGAGATTTGTTTTAAATACTTGAGTAAACCACTTGATCTATATGTCAACTTGTGTTATACTAATAGGGTAGTAGAGCAGTCTCATTCAGTTCTTATTTAGTGACCTACGAGTCGAAAGGATGTTAATCATGAACGTATCTCTTAATAAACCGCAGCACATCACATCGCTGGCAACTTCTGGCTTGCTGGTATCCGTCGAGGTAAACGTGTGGTCGGCCACCAAGCAAGACCGCGCCATCAGCAATGAGGTAACTATCGCAAAGAAAGCTGATACAAACGCGGGCAGATTCGTCAAAAATCTTCTGGCGAACAGCCCAGACCACAAGGCATTGCTGAACTATCGCCAAACGATCTACAACTGGATACAGCGCGTAACTTACCCATGGAACAAGTCGCAGGATTACTTGCCCTACGTAGCGTTGCCCAACTTCATGCAGGAGTTTGCTACCCACGAGACAGAGTTCAATCGTCTCCTAGACAACTTCTGCAACAACTATGGCGGCATCGTGTCGAACATGGCATTTGCTCAGGGAGATATGTTCAACCGCGACGACTATCCGACGGTGGATCAGGTACGCAACAAGTTCGGGGTCACGCTGTACACGAGCGAGGTTCCGGTGGGCGACTACCGGTGTTCGATTGCAGAGGACTTGGCTGAAGACTTGAACAAGCATTACAGCCGTCAGGCGCAGACCATCGTGCAGGGCATCCTGAACGATCAGGTCGAGCGTCTGGTTGATGTCATGGGGTCACTCGCGCATTGCTGTGGGTACGACGAGACAACAACTACCGACGGTGAGCAGAAGCAGAAGAAGCGCAAGATATACGAAGGGACGGTTGAGAAAGCGAAAGAGTATTGCCGTCTGTACAAAGACTTTAACCTGACGAACGATCAAGCGTTGGATGATGCAGTAACCAGACTTGACCTAGCGTTGCGGGGCGTGGATGCGGAGATGCTACGCGACTCGGATGCTGTGCGTTCGCAGGTGAAAGATGAGATGGATGACATCCTCTCGAAGTTTGCACCACGTTCTATTTAATAACCTATTGACCGAAAGGGAACTAATCATGGCTAAGATTCAATTCGCTGATACCGTAACTATCGAGCAGCTCGCTGCAATGATTCCTGCAATGTCTGCAACCACCGAGGGTTCAGATGACCACGTCACTCCGGTGATTGTTAGCGAGCCCGGCGTAGGTAAGACGTCAATTCTGAAACTCATTGCTCAGAACAATGGTGACAAGTGGCGTCAACCCAGCGACAACTATGCGTCGGACAAGTTCGACTACATTTATGTGGACTGCCCATCGAAGGACTTCATGGACATCGCTGGCACTATCCCGAACCATGCTGACAAGTCTCTTGAGCAGTACGTAGGCAGCCTGTTCAAGCTGGACTCAGCGAAGCCTAAGATCATCATGCTTGACGAGGTGTTCAAAGTTCCCAAGCTGATGGGCGTGTTGTTTACCAGACTGAAGCTTGAGCGCATGGTGGGTGATCGTCCGCTGCCACTAGGGTCTGCCGTCTTTGCAACAAGTAACAATTCAAGCGATGGCGTGGGTGACTCTATGCAAGCGCATCAGGGCAACCGTGTGTGCATCATGCGGATGGAGAAGCCCGATGCTCGGCGTTGGAACAAGTGGGCTGGTGAGAACGGTATCAGTTCGACGATTCGTGCGTTCGTTGCGATGAACCCTCGCGTGTTGAATTCATACATGGATGGTGGGCAAGAGAACAACGAGTTCATCTTCAACCCAACTAGACCGACTCAGACTGTGTCGTTTATCTCGCCACGTTCGCTGACCAAGTGCAATCGCATCGTCAAGAATCGTAACGTGTGGGGCAAAGCGGCGGCTGATGTTGCGTTGGCTGGCACGATTGGTTTGGCTGGTGCGAAGCTTCTGTCTGTCTTTATCGACATGGAGGCACAAGTACTACCGATCTCTGAGATTATCGCTAATCCAATGGGTGTTACTGTTCCAGAGGATGTCTCAGCGTTGTGCATGGTGATGTTCAATGCGGTCGATGAGATTCAAACGCAGGATGATCTCTCATCGTTTATGAAGTTCATTGAGCGTATGAAGCAGAGCGAGTTGCAGAGTATTTTCTTCACGATGCTTCTCGACAACAAGCGTACCACCAAGCTGGCTGCGGGTAACGACGTAGTCAAGCAGTGGGCTTTGACCAACTACAAGTACCTCTAATTAGTGTCCTAGAGGGGCATAGGTTGTTAAACACGAAAGGGAAACCATGAATATGGGACTAACACTTGACGAGCGTGTCAAGAAAAACCACATCCACCTGATGCGTCACGTAGAGACCGCGCTGTACTCTGGCGTGATCATGTCTGGTGAGACTCATGTAACAGACGGAGACTACACGGCGTACACCGATGGTCTCAACAAGAAGTACTCAAGTAAGTTTATTGAGAAGTTGAACGACGAGGAACTACGTGCGCTGATCCTGCATGAGAATTTGCATGTTGCGCTGATGCACATCCACCGGCACAAGGACTTGATCAAAGAGAATCCTATGCTGGCTAACGTGGCGATGGACATCGTGGTCAACAACATCATCAACAAGCTTAACGACAAGCGACTGTGCAAGTTGCCTGACGGCGGTATCTTTGACCCGAAGTACGACGGCTGGTCTGTGCGTGAGATATACAACGATCTCAAGAAGCAGAATCCACCGAAGGAAGGCGGGGGCGGCGGTGGTTCGGGTGAGGGCGAGGTCATGGTCAATGGTCGGTCATTCTCAACCGAGGAAGGCGATGAGCATGACGCAGAGGGGGCTGACAGTATGTCTCCGCTAGAAGTCAAAGAGATGGAGGAGAGAATAGGCAGGGCGTTGCGCGAGGGCGGGATGTTAGCTGGTCGGCTCGGCACGAAGATGCCGCGTGAATTAGAAGAGTCACTGGCATCCAGAGTAGATTGGCGCAAGGAATTGCAGGACTACATCAAGACTTCAATTCGTGGGAAGGACGAACTGACTTGGCGTAAGTTCAACCGACAGTTGCTTGCCAATGATATTTTGGCTCCTAGTAACGACTCGGAGACTATTTCCGAAGTGCTGTTCGCTGGTGATACTTCTGGCTCAATGACAGGCAAGCTTCTGGCGGAGGTTGGCGCACAGATCGCAGCAGCGTGTGAGACTTGTAAACCTGAGACGGTGCGCGTTATCTGGTGGGACACGGATGTTCACAGTGAGCAGGTGTTTACTGATGACTACGACGGCATACGTAGATTGTTGAAACCGCAAGGCGGTGGCGGCACTCACGTGGGCTGCGTGTCGGACTACATCGTCAAGAAGAAGTTAAAGCCAGACTGCACGATCATTCTGACTGATGGTTACTTGGAGGACAATATCAAGTGGGATGCTGGTGTTGATGTGTTGTGGGTTGTGAAAGGGAATCGTCGGTTCGTACCACCGACGGGCAAAGTAATCTTTATCGAAGGGGAAGAGTGATATGACTACATTAGTTCATCCGGTTATGGCAACAGTGTTGTCAGAGGCAGAGGTCATCATGTCGAAGAGCTATCCGCTCTTGCGTGAGTTGATACACAAATACAAGTTGATGGTCATGGGTAAGCGTCATCCACATAACCCAAGCCCAGAAAGAGAGCAATTCATGCTATCGCGCGAGGATGGCATCGTCGTTGGCTGCGCGGGGTATGACTCAAGAGAGGGGCATTATTTCTTTCGCTCAGTAACTAAACCGAAAGAACGTGGGCGTAGTTCAGAGGACAGATTCACTTACACATCAGTCAAGCTACCGTCGCTCATGCGTACGATAGAAAAGCAAAAGCTGATACCCGATAGCTACATGGAGGTGGTCAACAAGCTATCGCATGTGAGTACTGTAGTTAGCAGCGTGATCTCGAAGCACAACGGCTACAGTAAGAGTAATGGGGGGTTTAGTGGTGCGTCGATTCATGAGTTGTTGAAGGTAGCTTTTGGCTATCAAGACATGAAGTCATTATCAACAGATTCAATCGTATTCTTTAAGAAAGCGCTTGACGAGTACAACCAAGTCGATGAAACTCGGGTGATTAGACTAAATATGGTCAAGGAAGTTTTTGATAAACCGATCAAGTATTTATCCTACGACAACACGGGAACATTCATCAAGGGCTCTATGCGTTTGGATATTAAGTTTGATGAGTATTACCGACTTGATGAAGTGAAGGTTATAGAGATGGAAGCGCAGCGCGTTCGCACATTCATGGATGATCCAGACATTGCACCACGCATGGCGATGCTGAAGGTGATGGTGCAGAGAACTTCTGATGAGTTCGATGGCGAAGAGGGGTTCTTTCCCAGAAGTGGCGAGGGGTATCACGAGGAGTTGGGTATCTACAAATTGGACACCGATGGTTGGAGGTACGATAACTTTCCATCGAAGCCTCAGTGGATATTCTTTCTATGATGAGTCTATCTCCCATCAGGGCTAGTGTTGATGGGTACTACCGAGTGCCTTTGTATAGGCACGAGGGTGAGCATGTCGTGTTCGTTGCTGACAATCATAAGCGAATGTTTACGACGGACACGCTACCCGACTTTATCAAGCTGAAGATGTCTATGATCTGTAGTTCGGCTAATCCTGAGTTATTGATTGATGAGGACACTGAGGAGATAGATTCACTTGCGATGACGTTGTATCTTGTAGTTCCGAAGGAAGGGTTTGAGACTATCGGTTGGCAGTTAACCAAACGATACTTCATTGTCATTCTGACGGAAGGAGAATTGGATGGGTTAAGAGGTGACACCGGAAGCTAAAGTAAAGAAGGTAGGCCGAGCCATAATGACCAAGATGGGGATGTATCACTTTCCTGCGTTCTCTGGTGGTTATGGTAGGTCGGGCGTCCCTGATGATATTGGTTGCTATCGCGGTTGGTTTGTCGCTGTGGAGTACAAGGCCAATGGCGGCAAGCCGACTGCATTGCAACTGAAAAACATGGAGGACATTCGTAGAAATGGGGGTATTGCGTTGTTGATTGACGAGACTAACGTCTCACAACTAGAGGAGTTAATAAACCATGAAATTCACAGTCGTGGGGGATGACTACATGGTCATGCCCGAAGTAGGAATGTTTCGCGCTCAACCAAAACATAGTCGTCTGATAGATGACTTTAAGTGGAAGCCGGGCGCAAACGTGCAAGCAGTGTGGCGTAAACACGGATGGACTCCACCGTCTGAATACCGTGATGACTATCTTTTTAAACACAACAGAGAGGGTAACTAACCATGAAAAACGGAATGAGCGTAAGAAAGTTTCTTTTAAAAAATCCTAATGCAACAACTAAAGCAGTAGTCAGTGCTACGGGCGCGTCGGCTAAAAGTGTTGGCACTATGCGTTGGGCGTTGCGTAAAGAGGGCATCGACTGCACACCTAAGCGTGGGCGACCCAAGGCTAAGGTGGTTATTGATCTAAGCGCAGCGGGTTCACCGTTGATGTTTCCTGAGAATCCAAGACTGATTCCACCTGCCCTTGCGCGTCCGAAAACACGTATGCAGGGATCGCAAGAGCGCGTAGACTTAGTCAATGCACCACCTCACTACACTACAGGCGGTATTGAAACGATTGACTTCATCGAAGCCAAGAAGCTCAACTATAACTTGGGTAACGCTGTGAAGTATATTTCACGAGCCGATCACAAAGGCAATCGGATACAGGACTTGCAGAAAGCCAAGTGGTATATCGAGCGAGAGATTCTCGCGCAACACATTTAATTTTTACGTAGCGGTTCAGTTCGTCTGAGCCGCTATTTTTTTGCCTGATTAGAACTAATAACTATCGTCCTATACCCCACTAGGACACTAATTAAAAGAGGAGCATCATGTTTTGTGGTTGCGGCAGCAAGCGTTCATCAGTCGTCAATACAATCAAAATCGAATCGGGTGTGCGCCGACAGCGTAGGTGCACTGACTGCAAAGAAAGCTTTTATACGATGGAGACGCTATATACGAAACCAGTTACTGAGAAGATTAAGCCTGACGCAAGTGGACTCTATAAAAAAGATGACGTTGCGAAGATCAACAGATCAAAGGTTGAGATACGCCGTCGTTTAGAAGATAGACCACGCAGAGAATACGTACCGAGTTATTTCATTGAGGATGACTACTGATGGCTCGTGCGCGATTAAAATTTTTTTCTTGTATATGTAAAGAAAGGGGAAGACAATGACCGAAGAAGAATTAAGCAAGATGATAAGCGAGTTTTTACCGTATCCGGCTGAAGGGCAACACTATGCCTTAAAACAATTCGCCAGCCTAGTCGCAGCAGCAGAGCGTGAAGCATGTGCTAGGGTAGTCGAGCAAGCAGGCGTTGACGGCTACGGCACATTAGCCGCAGCGTTGTTGGTTAGAGAAAGGGGTGCGCCGTGAGATGCCCTAACTGTAATTTTCGGTCAACGGTAATAGACACGCGCCAACTTAAATCTCATGTTAGGCGAAGGCACATTTGCGATGGTTGCAACCTACGTTTTACAACGCACGAAAAAGTTGTCGATACCGGCGAAGTAGCCACAGGCCGCCGAACGCCGGAACACATGGCGGAAATGCGAAAACAAGCTAATAGGTGGGGCAACAAGGCAATTGAGACATTATTAAAGCGAGATGCGCCATGATCACACTAACCCGCGAGGAAGCGCAGCAGGTACTGGATGCGTTGGTTGATGCAGCATGGTGCGTTCAGCACAATAACTTGCCACCCGATGACGGGCATGATTGGGACAAGGAAATCGAACTACGCCGCACCCGACTCGCGCAGCCTGAACCGGAGCCGGAGAAGTGCATTGTAAGAGACTGCGAAAACCATAAACACCAAGGTCGTTTTGTCGGTGATCTTTGCAGCCCATGTCATGCTTTTATCACAAGAAATGAAGGCAAATATTCTCAAGCCTATCGCAATGCACAGCGCGAATGGCAGGGGCTGACGGATGAGGAGATTATGTCGCTGTTGCCCGGTGCAGTCAGGCTGCCGCCGGGATGGTCTGAAACTGTTCGCGCCATCGAAGCCAAGCTAAGAGAGAAAAATGCCTGACATCAAACTCTACGACTATCAGCGCAACCCGCACCCGAGCTACGTTTCCGCGATGAGCTACTTTGTACCAGAGCAAAAGACTAGCCTGAGCTTGCATCCGAAAGCACCGTGGGGTGATGGCAACATGTTCACCTGCTACTACGACAAGGATGACAAGCTAGTTGGTGTAAGGTTTGTTTACAAGGACGGTACATACAAAGACTTGATTGAGATAAAGGAGAGCCATGACTGAAGAAAGAAAAATCAGATACGCCAGCGGCTGTATCTACGACATCGATTTGTCATTCTTAGTCAAGAAGGGTAAGAAGCAACGAGTGACGAAGACTATTGAGAGCGACATTCTCGGTGTCATCATGACAAGAAAGTTTATACCGTTCGAAGAAGAGACCACCAACAGGAAAACAAAAAAGACGTACATCAAACATTATCTGGTCGATGAGATCACAGGCAGCATGTACGATACCGTGACAGGAGAATGTTTTAGTTCAACCCGCTTGAGAATCATAGGAGACTAGTATGTTGCATGAAAAGTACCGCGCGTTTTTAGTTGAGGGTCACAGAAGGTTTGCTATGACAGGCGACAGAAGGCACATCGATGACGCTATTCAGCTAGTCAAGTCTGTAGCGCCTGAGCATTTCTATCAGGGTGACGACGATCAGAACCTAAAAAAGCGAGTCTTCTACGACGAGCCTTATAGCGCACACTGGTCTGGCACATACATCAGGAGGTACAAATCCAAATGATCATAGATACTATTGATTACAAAGCTGTCTGGACATGGGTCAACGCAGTATGGGCTAAGTCGTTTTTCGCAGTCATACTCTTTGTGCTGGGGCTGTGGATAGGAACAGTTCAGACCGAAAGCCGGATTGCTGGCGACTGCAAATTCGCTGGCGCGTTTCGTGTAGAAATTCAGGCGTTCGCTTGCCAAAGGAGACTATGAGATTCGAAGTCTACGACGAGGACGGCAAACTTTTCCGCAAGTTCTGGGATAAATATTCTGCTGAAAAATTTATGCAAGAGGGCTGGAAACTTGTAGCACAGCCCAAACGTACAGAACCGAAACCGACTATTGAAACCTATGGGGAGGCAAGATGGTAAGTGATCGTATGAAGAACGCGCTTGATCTAGCAGACAAGTGCTGGAATAAAGCCAACAGCGAAGCGCCTGAGTTCGTGGAAGCCTATCTCGAACATGCTGAAAAACTATTGCTATCGAAACCATATGTGCGGGGCGAAGAGTTCAGAGCGTTCTGCCACCAAAACGGTTTAGCCCGTCCAAAGCATATTCACCCGAATGTATGGGTGTCAGGCGTACGAGCATTGAGCATAATAGGGTGGATAAACCCCGTAAAGAAAGTCGTGCCGGAAACATCGCACAACCACATGCCTAGCGTAACTCTTTGGCAAAGCAGAATATACAAATGAAACTAACTAGACAAGCCATACGTCTGGCAAACAACTTCAGAGAGATGCCCCGCAGCGAAAGCGACTTAGAAGCCGCGACTGTATTGACTGAACTCGCGCGCGTGTACGAAGCGGCGTACGATATGATGACTGCGAAAACTCACGAGCAGAGCAAAGCGGCCTATAACGAGATGCTTAAACTAATTAAAAATGAGCCTAATAACACTTGATTGGGAAACCTACTACGCAGACGGGTTCGGTTTTAAGAACCTGACTACGGAGGAATACATACGCGACAAGCAGTTCGAGGAGATAGGCGTCGGCATCAAGATCGATGACTCGCCCGCGTATTGGATTTCTGGGTCACATGACGAACTAAAGAAGCACTTAGAAGAACTAACCGATTGGTCAGACGCCGCTCTTCTATGCCACAACACCCTTTTCGACGGGGCGATACTTGGTTGGCGATTTGGTATCTACCCCGCTTTTTATCTCGACACACTGTGCATGGCTCGGGCGCTGCACGGCGTGGATGCAGGTGGAAGTCTCGGCGCGTTGGCTGAACGCTATGAGATTGGTACGAAGGGCGATGAGGTAATTAAAGCGTTGGGCAAGCGCAGAGCGGACTTCACCCCTGCACAACTCTCAGCGTACGGCGACTACTGCAAGAACGACGTTGAGTTGACCTACAAGTTGTTTCACCTGATGGCAGTGCAGTTCCCCGGCGATGAGGTAAAACTTATTGATATGACGCTGCGCATGTTCATCCAGCCGGTGTTTCAGGTAGACGATGCGTTGCTGGTACAGCGGTTAGAAGACCTTAAAAAAGAGAAGAACGACCTACTGGCTACACTTAAAAAAGACTTGGAGTGCGAGGATGAAGAAGCTGTTCGCAAGAAGCTGGCAAGTAATAAGCAGTTTGCTGCCATCCTCCAGTCACTCAAGCCCCCAATCGACCCCCCACTCAAGATCAGTCCAGTTACAGGAAAAGAAACATTTGCTCTGGCAAAGAACGACGAAGGTTTTATCGCACTATCGGAACATGAAAACCCACTCGTACAACAATTATGTGCCGTCAGACTTGGAACTAAATCAACTCTGGAAGAGTCTCGCATCACACGATTCATTGAAACTGGCAAGCGAAATCGAGGACTACTACCCATCCCACTTAAGTATTACGGCGCACACACTGGGCGATGGAGTGGTTCAGACAAAGTTAATTTCCAGAACCTTCCTAGTCGAGATAAAAAGAAAAAGACCCTCAAGAACGCAGTCCTCCCACCAGATGCACACGTGGTCATTAACTGTGATTCCTCCCAAATCGAGGCACGGGTGCTGGCTTGGCTGGCAGGACAAGACGATGTTGTACAACAGTTCGCAAGCGGCGAAGACGTATATTCAATCTTTGCTTCTAAAGTCTACAACCGAGCCATAACCAAGAAGGATGAGTCCGAGCGGTTCGTCGGCAAGACTTGCGTTCTCGGTCTGGGCTATGGCACTGGCTGGAAGAAGTTACAGCACACGTTGGCGACATCGAAGCCGATCAGCGTGTCACTACCCGACGATGAATGTCAGGCCATAGTTAACCTTTATCGAGAAGTCAACGACAATATCATTTCGCTATGGAAGGAATGTGACGAAGCGTTGGGCGAGATCGCCAACTGGGATGCGAAGTCTGATCCGTTTTATCTGGGGCGGCATGAGGTATTGCAGGTAATCGAAGGCGGTATAGAACTACCGAATGGCCTGATGATTCGTTATCCGAAGCTGCGGTTTGATACCGAAGGCGAGAAATCGCAATACAAGTACAAGTCACGTAAGGGCGAGATCAGTATCTGGGGCGGGGCAGTCGTCGAGAACGTGGTGCAAGCGTTGGCTAGGATTGTTGTAGGGGAACAGATGCTTGCTATTAATGAAAGGTATCGCGTTGCCCTGACCGTGCATGATGCGGCGGTGGTAGTTGTACCGGAGGCAGAACGTGAGGAGGCTATAGCGTTCATCACTGAGAAGATGTCCATAGCACCAGACTGGGCGGCGGGTTTACCTGTTGCGTGTGAGGCCAAATGGGGGCATAGTTATGGAGAGTGTTAACAAATAAAGGTGCCCCATGAGTCCGATTACGTGGTCGTTTTCCAGTCTGAAACAGTACATTAATTGCCCAAAGCAGTATCAACAAGTAAAAGTTCTAAAGAGATATGAGACGAAGCCGACACAGCAGATGCTCTATGGCACAGACGTTCATACAGCGTTGGAGAACTACACCAAGGATGGTACAGAGCTACCCCACAATTACAAGAGGTTTGCTCCCTTGGTTGACCCGCTGCTTGAGATCGATGGGACGCGCTATCCTGAATATCGAATGGCGCTAGATGTAGACAGGCAACCTTGTTCGTATGGTAAGGGCTACTGGGTAAGAGGTATTGTTGACTTGATGATTGTGTCAGATGACACAGCGTTCATCGTTGACTACAAGACAGGCAGCGACAAGTACCCTGATTTAAAACAGTTGCGGTTGATGGCACTGATGACGTTTGCGCACTTCCCTGAAGTGCAGAAGATTAAAGCTGGTCTGTTGTTCGTGATGCACAACAACTTCATACCGGAAGAGTACGACCGTAACCAGATTGATACGTTGTGGAATAACTTTACGCCAGACTTGGAACGACTAAAGATTTCTTTTGAGAATGACTCATGGCAACCGAACCCGACACCGCTATGCGGCTGGTGTCCTGTGACGGAATGTGAGTTTCATAGGAGTAGATAACATGCCATACGTTAACAAGCCCCGCCCCTATAAGAAGGAGTATCAGCAGGAGAAGGCGAGAGGCGAACACCCTGACCGCATGGAGCGTCAACGTGCGCGTCGTGCGATGGATAAAAAAGCGAAGGACGGTAACGGCAACGGTAAAGCTGATGTGCGTGAAGGTAAAGACATAGCACATAGAAAGGCTTTATCAAAAGGCGGTAGCAACAAAGATGGCGTGGTGGTACAGTCGGCATCAACGAACCGTTCGTTTAAGCGTAATTCTTCAGGCGCGTTGATTTCCGAAACTAGCGCGCGTGAACGTAAGAAGTAAGTCCTCCCAGCCGTAAGATGTGAGTGGGCAAGAGGTTTTGGAAGGTTTTCCTCTTATAAACCGCATCAGTTAATCGCGCAGCCCCTTTCGGCTGTACGTCATTCTGCGTAGGATTAACCGACTAGCCCCCGTAAGGGGCATCGTTTAAGTTTACAGTGAGGTCAAATTGAGTGACGTTAAGTTTACAGTCGTGGACGACACGGCTTTGCGGTACAAAGTCCCGAACCAATTAGCGGACGTGCTGCTCCAGTACATCGATAAATGCGAGGTGCTTGAGAAGGACAGCAAAGAAACGACGCTGCTCACCTATTGGGGACTCAAAGAAACCACCTTCCTCACGCAGACGATAGGTTTTCAGAATGTGCCATCACCAATGCTGCGTGATTACAAGTACCCCGGCCTATACAAACCGTTCAGTCACCAGCGTACAACCGCTGAGTTCCTGTCAGTAAGGCAACGCGCGTTTTGTTTCAACGAGGCGGGTACAGGCAAGACGTCATCTGTCATATGGGCAGCAGACTATCTCATGTCACAGGGCATTGTGAAGCGTGTGCTAATTATATGTCCGCTGACGATTATGTATTCCGCGTGGCAGGCGGACGTCTTTAAAACAGCTATGCACCGAAGCGTAGGCGTAGCATACGGCCCTGCTGCCAAGCGTAAGAAAATAATTACCGGAGAGTACGAGTTCATAGTCATCAACTATGACGGCGTAGGTATCCTGCGGGACGAGATTAAGAACGGCGGGTTTGACCTGATCGTTGTGGACGAGGCGAACGCCTACAAGTCAACAAGCACCGTGCGTTGGAAGACCCTAGCTAAGTTGGTGGAGCCCCACACCCGACTCTGGATGCTGACCGGCACACCTGCTTCACAGTCACCGCTCGATGCGTTTGGCCTAGCGCGTTTGGTCTCGCCAGACAAAGTTCCTAAGTACAGCACAGCGTGGCGGGATAAAGTCATGCTGCAAGTCTCCAGATTCAAGTGGTTCCCGAAACCCACGGCTAGGCAGGATGTGTTCGAGGCTTTGCAACCAGCGATCCGGTTCTCGAAAGACGAGTGCTTGGACTTGCCGGAGGTGCTGTACCAGACCCGTGAGATTCCGCTGACCCCACAGGCGGCTAGATACTACAAGGCGCTGAAGGAAGAGATGCTGATCAACGCCGCAGGAGAACAGATAAGTGCAGTAAATGCAGCGGCACGACTATCGAAGCTGCTTCAAGTGTCCGGTGGGGCTGTGTATTCAGATACGCATGAAGTAGTAGAGTTTGACGTCAAGCCTAGACTCAACGCGCTGCTGGAGGTGCTAGAAGAGACGGAGCATAAGGTATTAGTCTTTGTCCCGTTCACGCACACAATCGAGATGTTATCGAGATTTTTAACTGATAACGGCATCAGTAATGACGTTATTAACGGAAGTGTGTCAGGCAATGAGCGGACTAGGATCGTTAATAAATTCCAATCGACGTCTGACCCACGAGTGCTTGTCATCCAGCCTCAAGCTGCATCACACGGTGTCACGCTGACCGCTGCAAACACAATCGTATTCTGGTCGCCTGTTATGAGTGTGGAAACGTACTTGCAGTGCGTTGCGCGTATTGATCGCATGGGACAGAAGAATCGTATGACAGTAGTTCACCTGCAAGGCTCAGAAGTTGAAAAGAAGATGTACCGGATGCTGCAAAGCAAAGTTGATTCACATGAGAAACTAATTGACTTGTACAAGTCAGAACTCGAAGGGGAAACCTATGAAGGACATGAATGAATTAGTTAAAGCCTACTTGACTATACGCAATGAACGTGAAAGGATCGAGTCGGAATACAAAGACCGCGACATGCAATTAAAAGCAGATATGGCAATCATTGAACAAGAGATGCTGGCAGGGTGCAACGACATGAAGGTTGAAAGCGTACGCACTGATAGCGGCACCATCATCAAGTCATTGAAAGAACGCTATACCTGCGCAGACCGCGATAACTTTAATAAGTTTGTCCTTGAGCATGGCGCAGTCGAGTTGTTTGAAGCACGGCTGCATCAAGGAAATTTCAAAGAATTCATGTCCGAGCGGCACGGCGATGGTCTGCCTCCCGGTGTGAACGTGATGCGTGAATTCACCATCACAGTACGTAAGCCCACAGTTAAATAAAGTCAATTGAAGGAAAAAACCATGAGTACAGAACTCGCAACAATCCTAGCAAACAACCCGTTGATCATTCAGTCGGGTGTCGATGAAGATACCGCAGCCGTTGCAGGTGGCAGTGGTAATCAGACTAAGCGCCTCTCTATCAAGGGTGGTGTGTTCCGCAAGATGGTTGGCGGCAAGGAGGTCGGCAGCATCGAAGACCGTCACATGAATGTGATCTTTGTCCGTATGGCACACAGCGCGTCCCGTCAATGCTATGAGGGAACCTATGAAGAAGGAAAAACCGTTTCGCCGATCTGCTGGTCAAACGACTCCGTTAAGCCTGATGACGATGTTGAACATCCTTGCGCACCTACCTGTGACGTATGCCCGAACTCAGCGAAAGGCTCAAACGATTCTGGAGTTGGTGCGAAATGCAAACTATCATGGCGCACGGCTGTCGTACTTCCACAAGACCCTGCTGGTGACGTACTGGAATTCGTTATCCCCGCAGCTTCGACTTTCGGCAAGGAAGAGAACGGTCGTTGGCCTTTCAAGTCCTACATCGGGATGCTTGCAAGCAACAACGTCTCAAAAGGTCGAGTAGTAACTAAGGTGCAGTTCGACACTAAGGTGCAGTTCCCGAAGGTGTTGTTCTCGCCAGCCGGTGCAGTTGACCCGAAAGACTTTGATGCTGTTAGTCAGCAGGGCAAGAGCGCGGCAGCTGAAGCAGCAATCAAGCTGTCCGTGTACAAGAAAAAGAGTGCAGATGATGTGGAAGTAGAGGCAGCTGAGCCAACGCTACGTGAATCGACAAAGCGTTCAACGGCTAC
>JACCDP011394631.1_pt1 | contig 19313 bp, 24 predicted proteins | sample 7445841 | NCBI WGS metagenome assembly JACCDP01 (sample SAMN15323441, study PRJNA562643) | freshwater metagenome | isolation source: river surface water | place: USA:Blue River Watershed | collected 2017-08-17
ATGGCGCAGCTCCCGGTCCTGTCGGTGCAGCTCCTGGTCCTGATGGCGCAGCTCCCGGTCCTGTCGGTGCAGCTCCTGGTCCTGCTGATGGCGCAGCTTCCGGTCCTGATGGCGCAGCTCCTGGTCCTGATGGCGCAGCTCCTGGTCCTGATGGCGCAGCTCCTGGTCCCGCTGCTCCCGGTCCTGATGCGGGTGCTACTTCTCCGGACGGCAAAATCTCTCTGAAATTTGGTGGCGGTGTAGTCCAGTGTTGTGGTCTTAGCTCCGCAAAATTTATTTTTCCATGATGAAGTGGCATAATCATTTTGAAACCAATAGGAAGCGTAACGATGCGAGTTTTATATCCCTCGCGTATTGAAATGTTCACTGGCTCTTGTAGAAATCCGTGCAGTGCAACAGAATGATACTCATCTGAAATAGCAGGACCCGTATAAAATCCTGCGAACCGTGCACGTACCGTATCAATTAAGAATACGCTCGGATGATCTGATTGAATATCAAACTCCATTGAAAGCCCGCCAGTAATTGGAGTGCCTGCAGGAATATTAACTATCTTATCCAGATTCACTGACTTTTGAAGGACTTCGCGCAATGGTTTATCCTGATTTTCAAGCTGAAGATACCTCTTCTTGTCCGAGAACTGAAAAAAGGGAATTTTCATTTTATCAGTGTCCTTGACCTCGACATATACTGTAGTATCTTTGGGTATATCAATACTTGTCAAAGACGTTTTCGCTTTCAATAAAGACCGTTGAGCTCCTGGGCGTTCATTTGAGCGTCTTAGTACATCGATTGAAGATCGTGCGTTACTGTTTGGAATGATCTCCATGGTAGATACCAGCTGGTCTTTCACAGTATTATGAAATGTTCGAAACTTTGAAACAAGAGCAGCTGGTGGTGAAAAGCTAACGATCTCACCATCCGGCTCTAATTCTATAATTCCAAAGTTGGCTGCCATTATCTGGAATGCATATGATTTTTTGTTGTAAACTACTAATGAGACGTACACGGAAACGCGGAGGAAAGTCTGACCTAACGCTAGAAAGTAGTGAGGTAGTGCGACTTGTCAACGAAGCGAATAATCCTAGTTTGAACGATCAACAGCAGATGGAAAAGCAAAAAGAGCTATTCACACATATACTGAACTCTACTAATATTATCAGAAATAGAAAGTTTAGAGGGCAACTCCATGAAAAAATAGACAAAATTTTAGCATCCAGAGTAACCGATGAAGAACTCGCCACGATTGTGCAAAACGTCCGTTTTCGAATGGATGAAATACCAGAGAGCGAACTCGTTGGCGGAAGACGTGCAAAAAGAAAAACACGCAAAGCACGTAAAACACGCAAAAATTACAGAAAGTGAGGACGATGACGACCAGTGTATTTGACAATCCCTCGCTTTCCGTCTTTGCTGTGTTTGTAGAATGCACGATAGGATGCAACAGGATTGTTTCCGCGTTTGTATTCTTCAGGCATTGCGCATCTTGGAGGAGTTAGACCCTTTGAAGCCAATCCAACAGGTTCATTCATTCGAAGCCACACAATGTGTTCTTCGCATGCATGAGTCTTATTTCCGTAACGGAACTTGTATTCGAGTAGAAGCTCGTATGCCAGTTCAACTAGCCAGCGATAGTTCTCGAGGCTCTCACGAACCCAGATACCGCAAGGGTGCTTCGGATGTGTGGGCTTGTAGCCACGTCGTGGTGCACAGTGAATGTACGGAGGTTCGACAAGTTCGTTCATCATTGCGTACACCCAGTGTGCAGTGTACAGAAGTTGGCAACTTTCGATAATCATCTTGACCACATGCTTGTCGCAGTGCCAGCGAGCACAGCGACGAGGATTGGGATGCAAGAAGAAGATGTTCATTTTGTCAATCATTCCGGAGCAGCCGCAACATTTTGATTCGTTTTCTCTTGAAAACGTGTTTGTGCAACTGTCTTGTCTATGTTACGGTACACCAAGTCGAGCTTGATTTTTAGTAGTTCAGTCCGGTCAGGCATTATTATATTTCTATATTATTCCTAATGCTATTATTCCATATGTACTCTTGTTTTGGTATGTTTACTGGTTGAACAACTGGTTTTGCGTGATGATACTGTACAACCAAAAATGTTAGAACTCCTCCGATAACCAATAAAAACATTAACGTATTAAACCATAATGCCCCATAACTGTTTCGAATAAATCTAGATTCTGCAAGGTTGACTTGTATTCGGCTAACGATCGAACTGTCTACCAAGTGATCCATTGTTGACAAAACAGAATTTGAACTTTCTGAACCAAACACAATGCAAGCAATCATTGGAACGATAATGGCAGTATCGTCATTCGGAGCGGCGTACGCAACACAACTTATGTTTCCAGTGAAACCTGTAGGTGAAGCTGATATACTGTTGAGTCAAACGACGATCGGAACTGTAAACATGCTAGACAAGGAAACGCTTGAAGAGAGAGCAAGAACACCGCGAGAACTTATTAGTTTTTATCTGAAACGTCAGGCAAATCTAGCAGATGTGATAGAAATAGTGACCGGTAAATCATCAATCAACGAGGCATATGCGAAGCTAAAAACGATGGACTCAACACCCGAGATACAGTTCCTGATCAAAGCTACTGAAAAGAACTACAGTATGGGCGATAACGTTGGTATCGGTACACCTATAACTCCTTCTCCATCTGCGCCACCATCAAGTGTCGGAATTGGTACACCTATAACACCCAGTGAGACACGTCCATCCAACGATAGAATAACACAACCAGAAGATGATCCGGGTTACGGTAATAGATACTGGCACTAACCGTTATGACGCATCCTTCGTTGGCATCGCACATATTGTGTTTACCAGTATTGAATCTGCAGAATACAGATTATAAAGCGTTGTGTACCCTCTGCTAAAACATTGATCGAGAGATGTTGAACGAATCATTGAGATTGCGAATCCATCAGGGTGTTTACTCTTTTCCGCAATCTTGCCTGCTGCATCAACTGCTTCGTTCCATCCATTGTATACACCAATGATACCTCCACTGTTATTTCCCCAGAAAAGTGCGTATTGCTCATTCATTCCAAATGTGTTCTCTCCGCTGTATTGGATATATAAGAATCCGTCTTGATCTCTATATGTCGCGTACAATTCTTTCATCAAACTCGATGTTGTTGGCATTGTTCCTGCAACAAACAAAAATAGCGCAGTTTCGTGCGATAACGTAAGCCTTCTACGAATGATATATACAAACTGTGATATTGTAAGATCCCCTGGAACAAGAAACTTTTGTTTATCTATCTCCGGAACTGCCGATTTACCCGAAGTCGACTTTTCGACGATAGTTGGAATTCTTCCAGGAAATTTTTCACGTATAGTCCTGCTTTCGTTTGAACGTGCGTCGAATGAAAACTGCTTTTTAAAGTTTGACGTCATTGTTTCTAGTTTTTATTTCAGAAAGAAGCATATTAACCCAAGGATGAACAGTTCCCATAAACTTGATCCTATCTACCGAGTTTGGGTTGCACACAATCGCTCTTACGATTTCTAGTTCTTGTTTGAATGTAGTTTCTTTTGGAATTTCAACTTCAAGTTTACCATAGATAATTGAATTTATGATATCTTCCATTATCTATCAGTTGTATCGTTATCTAAATATTTATGCAACGGATGCCAAGCTGTGTGTGTAAGGATTCGAACGGAATGCATCCAAAATTCCTGGCTCCATACGTGATATCTCAACATCCTGCTGTAGAGGCTCATTGAACTTTTGAGCGCCAATCTGCTGAATGTCTGTTACAGCGGGTACGACATTCGCAGGATCTACAAACTGACGGTAGTTGACCAACTGACTCTCATCCTTATTGGTCTTTGCAGCGCCATAGTTGTTTGCACCAGTTCCTACTGCAATGTAACCAGGTCCCTGATAGTTTGTGAGTACTGACGCCTCACGACCAGGGTTCGTGTACGCCTGTAGGTACTGATCGACGAGGTAATTGCCCTCGGGTGCACCTCCCTGACCGCCGCCAGCGCCGAACCACTCGCCGACTGTGAGCTTCATAAACTGCTCGAACGGCTCCGTGAATGCCCGAACATAGCTGCTGAACGTGAACGCAGCACCACCACCACCATAGTACTCGATATTTGTTGTCTCACGCTGCTGTTCCTTCTGGATCTGAGCAGGGAATTGAGCGGGTGCAACTTGAGCACCAGTGGTCGTATTCAAATAAGGCATATTTCCATCGCTATCCGTCAAGATTGCAAACGTATCTGGGCGATTCTTGTTGACTGGAGCCTGTAATCCAGGGTTTGTAATGTAGTGTGAACCTGGAATGACTGGCTTATCATAGGATAGCTTTGGTTTGTTTGCAGCACGTATCTCGTCAGTCGTACGAGGCTTTGCATACTCTTGGAGCTCATTGAACTGCTGGTAACCGCCGGATGGCTTGTTGGTATAACCGTCGTTCAGACCAGGACCGACATTAACACGCTCAACGGGGAAGACATTGTTCATGCGCATACCCGCAACTTGACGAGATTGGTAGAAATCGCTCTCGTTCTGGTTACCGAACGGTAGTCCCATTCCTGGGACAACATCGTACAGACTGGCAATTTCTCTCTTTTGGAACTGCTCCTTACCCGTGCCTGAGAATGAGTCTAGTATTGAACTATTCGCACCGGCTACCATATTTTGTGTGACTCTGGCTCCATAAAACGGTACCATATTGTTATGCCCCTTCATCTCTTGGGTTGTTTGTACACGGTCATCATTCCCGTCTGCAAAACCTGTGATCGGCTGTGAACGACGAGCGTCTACAAACATCTCACGGGGATTCTGTTTCGCCAATTTCGAGTTGTATTGGGTTGAAAGGATGTATCCCAACAAACCAAGCCCTGTAAATAAAGCGAGCTGTATCATTGTTACTTGGATATGCTAAAAAAAGAATGCAGTTTATTCACTTTTGAATGGATAGCTTGCTGGACCAGGAGCTGATCCACTGTGCATAACACGTGATGGAGCACGTGTGTTCTTAAAGTACTCGAACGGTGGTATGGCATGCTCCTGAGGCTTGTATAGAAGCCACTGGAATGTGTTTGGTTGTATTCTCTCCTTGGCTAGTGGAACGTTGAATGAACCAACGTAAGGTGTACGTGGTGGGGCATCTTGTGCATTTACTGGAGTCTGAAACGTCCAGCGAGACCATCCGGTATGGGCATCCTCTGGAGTGAACGTACTCATATTATCATAGTTTCATACAAAAAGTGATCCTATCTTTTGGAATATAGAATCTAAACCTTGACCTACACCACTTACGAGCCCTGTAGTTGCAGTGTATACACTTTGTACTGCAGTATTTGCTGTTTTCTCTACCGTTGTTCCAACTTTTGCAGGAGTGTCGACAGAAGCCCCCATACCATTCAGATTTGTCTCGGAAATTTGAATATTGTTGTATTCGGACCAGTCTTTCTTGTTGAACGGATACACTGATATTCCGTCTAACATTCCTTTGATACGCTCAACAGATGCTGCAAACGCCTTGTCTGTTTGCGATGCCTCAGACTTTGGTCTCTTTGGGCGTACACCATAACAGTTGACTCCGAACTTTGTCGAAGGATCAAAATATCCTCCATTAATTCCTGGGCGTCCACATGCAGTTCTCTTGGATGGGTCTATCTCTAACTGGAGTTTTCTCCATGTCTCCTCCTGTGTTGGGAAAAGCGCCATTCCTCCTGCAGTCCAACCATAACCACACCACTCTGCACCACGGGTGTATGCTTCCTCTACCTGTGAATATGATGCTAGTTCTGCACCATACGCTTTGCATACGGCAGGTGCCTGCTCATATGTAAACATGTTATTTGCAATGTAGAACACCTCGGACAATGATGGTATTATACTTGCAGTAGTTGGTTTTACGCCAGTAGCGGTAGAACCTGAAGGTACAGGTATAGGGCGATATGTTATATCGAGCTCGTCGGGCTTTGCTTTGACGCTTACAAAGCCAAAGTATACGAGTACGTATATTAAAATTCCGATCAGAATTGCAAATAGCAAGAACGAAACTGGATCAGAAAACAAAAAGTACAGTAGTGTTCCGACAAACAGGATTGCCACAAAAATTGCAACCGTCTCCATTAGTTTTCAAGCAGGAAATAAAGCAGGATTCTCATTGTACCGGCGACGGGGAACTGGGTTGGTGTCATTTGCGTGACTCTAGAGTCGTCAAGCTCAAACCATGGTTTCCCTGGAGGAAGTTCACGAGTATAAGACCACCAATGACCACCGTTAAAGCAGATTACTGCAAACAGTGCATACTTTCGCTTATTCAGAATGAGGATACTTGAGTATTCCATCGATGTTCCGATAGAAGAACGATGCACCATAAGCATTTGTGGGAACGAACCGAACAGTGTGCGCTTCACACATGGCTGTTTCTCTTTGCATGTTTCGCAATCGTAACCATCAATTTCTTCTGGTTTTACAAACTCTTGGAGTGCCTCTAGGATTGGCATATTTCGTACAGAAGGAGTCAGTTCAATTTCAATTGCAGAATCCTGTACGGTTGTAACCTTCCCACATGTTTTACACGTAATCTGATTTGCAATGGTGAATCGCATTAACTTATCTAGCCACGGAAGCCTATCTGCTAGATGCACAATGAGTTCATGACTATCCCCAATGTCCCTACCGGCAGGAATATATGTCTTTTGAATGGAACTGAATAGATCGCGTAGTCCATGTTTGCCGTGCGTCTTATACACTTCAGTCAAGCTTACATCGATCGGATTTGCATCATCAACTTCGTGATCCTTCAGGGATGGACATGCGAACACTCCTTGAAGGGCGGCGTTTACCCAGCAACTTCCACTGATATTTGGAAGTCCGAACATTTCTTATTTCATGAATGCACTAAAAGAGTTTAAATAACCCTGCGGTTCGTTTTCACTAGTAAATGCTGCTGAAAATGGTTTCTGAATTCCATCTCTTGGTGCGCCACCTGCCATTGGGACCATTCCGTCATTGCCACCCGGCACCCGTGAACCTGGACCTCCCCCGCCGCAAGAGCAAGGGAGTAACGAGCTCTTTAGCACGTATTTGTCTTCACCCTGTGAGAGACCACTGGGACCACCCTGATCGAATGATGGAGGAGGAAGAGTGTAGTTCAATACCTTCTTATCTAGACCTACATTGGATCCCATAGTCTGCATCATTGGATCAGCTACCGTCTTTGGAATGTTCTGGGACGGCAGTGCCTTTACACCAGAAGGAACTGTTGACTCTGTAGATGATGGTTTACTGACATCTACAGTAACCGGAGCTTTCGCAGTTGCAGGTGGAAGAATCATTGGCGGAGGTGCAGGTGTAGAGGCACTCGGAGCAACAGGCGGAGCAGGCTCTGCACCTTTCGTGGCTAATGGCTTTAACCAATCGGGTGTTGGGGGTGCGTTTGGCGAGACATCGACCTCTTTTCCAGACGCATCTTTGAACCGCTCATACGTTGGCATCAACACAAATGCAAGAGCAATCACGAGTATTAGTGTTGCCCATGCCAGAACTGAATCACGGATCATTCTATTAAAAATTGTACATAAAAGATAATGCCCAAACACATCAAGAAGAGAAAGACGCTACGCAGAACGACGAGACGAGTAAAACGCACAAGACGCGTTATGCCTAGACGGTACAAGGGCGGCTATTCTCCACTTGAGAATGACAAGTATCCTACCGTAGCACCCACGAGTTACCCTGTTGGACAGAGTGGTGCACTACCTGATCCATCTGGTCACAACGCTCCGAGATGGTTTTAAACTACTTGTTCTTTTTATACATGACGATCTGTTCTTCTGCGAACTCTCCTCTATCGAGAGCTTTTTGTGTTTCTTGTTGACCTAGCCAACTAGGCGACATTGCGCTGTATTTTGCCTGTTGCGCTTGATCTCTAGGTAGGAACTCTAAAAATCCGGACGGCAATGATCTTGACGTTTTTTCTGCGGGAGGTGCTATAGGCACAGATACGTCAGGACATACTCTTCCGAGATTTGCAAGGTTTGAAAGGTACTGTTGATAGTCATCTAGCGTTTTAAAAAACTTTACATCACCGGATGTTGATTTGCCAACCCATCCTTCGCCGATTGGATAAACAGATGATAAACAGTCTACTTTTGCAAATTCTGACATATTGTACAGTTAACACATATTTTAACCTTCTAAACAACTGATATGTAATGGACGAGGACATTTCTAGTGGTTGGATCTATTGTATGACGAACGATTGTATGCCAGGTCTAGTAAAAGTAGGACAGACAGCGAATCATCCTGCAGATCGAGCAGCTCAACTATATTCTACTGGCGTTCCTTGCGAATTTCGTATCGAGTTTGCAAAGAGAGTCAAAAACTATGTTTCACGAGAGAAGCTTTTGCATTTGATGCTCGAGAAACACTTTGAACGTCCAAATCCCAACCGTGAGTTTTTTAAGTGCAGTTCTGAAGATGTGTACCCGTTTTTTGAACTGATGGATGGAACGTATCTCGAGAGTGCGGATAAACCTGATCGCTACAATTTACGTAGGTTCACCAGAGATACTAAATAATGGAGGTCACACTTATTGATACGTTCGGTGATGATCTGACTGTTGTAAATGCAGCTCGTGTATCATTTGGTAAAGAGGTTCATGAGATGAGTCCTCGCGATGAAAAGCTCATCAAGTATCTTGCAGAGCATTCTCATGTAACTCCATTCTTTCATCCTCAGGTGCGTTTTCGTCTGAAGATGCCTATCTTTATCGCTCGTGAGTGGTTCCGTCATCAGATTGGATTTGCTCGTAATGAAGTGTCCCGGCGTTATGTAGACACTCTACCAGAGCTATGGGAGCCAGAGTTTCTTCGCGAACGTGACACGAACAAGAAACAGGGTTCGAAGGATACACCTATTGGATCTAACGATGAGTGTATGTCACTAATCAAGGAACACCATTCAGAGTGCCTTGATTTGTACAATAAGCTTTTGGTTAAGGGTGTATGCCCCGAACAGGCACGTATTATTCTTCCTCAGAGCATGATGACAGAGTTTATTGAAACCGGCAGTATTGCAGCATATGCACGTCTGTATAGTCTACGAACGGATCCGACTGCTCAGCGTGAGATTCAGGATCTTGCACGTGTTGTCGGGTCTGCTATCGAGAAGCATTTCCCAGTGAGTTGGAAGGCGCTTACAAGTTAATATGATAGAATTACGATACCCGCACGTCCCGCACCGCCGCCTACGGATGAACCTGAGCCGGCGCCTCCACCGTCGCCACCTGTTCCTGTATTTACCCCACCATCATTACCTCCTCCATTTGAAACTCCAGAGTTTGCACCGTCACCACCTTCGCCATATGTAACAGAGACTCCTGAAATACTCGATGATATCCCGCTACCTCCGGCGCCTCCGGTTGTACCAGAATTTGGTGTACCATCACTGTTAGCACCTCCACCTCCATCGCCGCCGGCACCACCACCACTTCCACTACCACCGGTCGGTGCAGTCAATGGATCTAATATTTGTTTTGCACCCGCAGAAGTATATGGTGTTGTTCTCGATCCCTTGCCTCTGCCGCCTCCTAGTGAAGAAATAGTATCGAATAAAGATGGATTACCATCTGTTCCAGGTCTATCACTTCGTATGTTTTCACCACCTGCGCCACCACCGCCTACTGTTACGGTATATGATGTTCCCGGTATAACGGATAATGTTCCTGTACGTACCATACCACCACCTCCTCCGCCGCCACCTCCGTTATCATAACCGTTTCCACCGCCTCCTCCTCCGCCAACAACAAGATAATTCACAGATGTTATTCCTTCAGGAGCCGTCCATGCCGTCGTACCCGTCGTCGTGAACGTTTCTACAACGATATTTGCCGTCTGTGTTAGACTATTTGATGATGCGCTTGCACCGACACTGTTGATCGCTCGAACCTCTACGGTATATGAGGTACCATTTGTAAGTCCAGCAATGACAATTGGACTTGATGTTGTGGATGCGGATATAAATGTTACACCTCCGTCTAATGAGTACTCGTAATCCAGTATCGGAGTTCCCCCATTGAACCCCTCTGTAAATATTGCAATCAACTGGCTGTCTCCGTTATTCAGACTCACTAGAATGGGCGCTTCAGGTATTGTTAGCTTTATGCTACCTGTTATGTTTCCATATGTTGTGTTTGCACTTGCAAATGATGCAGTGTTTACAACAGCTATAGACGATCTGAACACATTTTTTTTACGGTCGCCTGAATACGTTGAATCGCTCGTACCTTGGGCATACACTCTACGAAATTGTGTAACCATCGAAGAATCGGCTGATCGAGAACCCTTTTTAGATGACCCGAGTCCGACACCACTCATTACTTATTGCGTCTAGTCTTTTTAGCGTGCTTCTTATTCTTGCGTGTTCTATTTCCAGCCTTCTTCTTTTTCAAGCTTTCCAATTCTTTTAAAGCTTCTTTTGGTGGCAGCATACATGAATCATCCTCCATCCTTGAGATAAAGTTGAATTTCCACTGTTCAGGAACAGCACCTCCCGCAGCTGGGGCTCTGTCACGATTGAACTTCTCCTTGTATGATGCAAGCGCTTTCTTGTCATCTTCGGTGACTTCTAAACGCGGGTCTTCAAAAGCTTTTGCAATTTCTTGTGGCCACAGCAAACCTCCGCACTCGTCTTTATCGAAACATACACCTTTTGCTTCACCCATACTACGTATGTATGTTATCAAACTGTCCTTGCTTATGAAATGTTTTTCTGCGGCTGCACCGGCGCCATACACGTGGTCGTTTAGCTCTCCTTTGGCGTCCTTGTGCTTGAATTGTATTACCAAACCGTCCGCTAGCGTTATAAAGTCCTCTCCATCTTCAATCTTCGGATCCTCTATAACACCTTCTGCAGGTACAGCTTCTGGGACTTCTGCTGCAGGCGCTGGTGGTGCTGATGGTTTAAATACTGAAAGATCAGTCTTCCACTTCTGCAACTTTCTAGGATCGAACCGTGAACGGAACATTGGTGCATTCCATGTCTCCTCTATAAGTTCTTTCCTTGCCTCTTCATTCGTGATTTCTCCTGTTGCGTGCTGTAACTCGAACGCATAATCAATGAGTCTTGTAAGACGATTCAATTTCTCGCCAAGACCACCGCCACGATTTGATTTCGCAGGGGGCACGTGTATAGGCACATCGCCTGCGTCGTTTCTGATATATCCCTCTATATCTCTCGGGTCAGAGTTGTCGCATGTAAATGCAAAAAAGCTCCCAGGTTTATCTCGTGGAAGTACTGTGGTCGGTTTGGGATCAGACACCAATGCAAGTTTATAGTGGAAATGACTGTCGCAGATTCTTCCACAATATGTGCACCAGTAGATATATCCTCTGTCATCTTTGTAGAGGTTGTATAGTTCTTCGTGTCGTAGCTCGGGTTTGCATATATGGTATTTGTACATGCACCCAGTCCCATGTTCGCTTCCACGTTCTTCTAACGAAAGACACACTGGACAAAGAGAGAAATTCCTTATTATGGCTTGAGCCTGTTCTTCCGTTGTCGTTGCATCAACCTTTCCGAGAAAAATATCAAATATCGATATATCCTCGGATGTTTTACCCTTGTACGGAGCAATGTCTTCTGGATCTTTGAACATATTAATTGTTTCAGGTTTTGTTGCATAATCACGCGCAGTTTTACCGTAATCATCTACGATTGTTTTATCGGCTCCTTTTTCCAAAAGTAACTTTACAAGATCTGCATTATTCTTCGAAGCTGCCAAAAATAGCGGAGTTTTACCAAGCCCAATCTTAGCATTGGGATTTGCACCCTTTTCGAGTAGTACTCTGGTAATCTCGAGATTACCACGTTCGACTGCAACTATTATTGGAGTTTCTCCCAACGGACCTACTGTGTTTGGGTCTGCGCCCTTATCAAGAAGAAGTTTAACAATCTCGGTTCGTCCAGTTCCCGCTGCAGCTATGATAGGAGTATTATTCCTATTAGCTAAGTTCGGGTCTGCGCCATTATCAAGTAACAGTCGTGCAAGCTCTGTAAACCCATTAGCACAAGCGGAAATAAGCGGACTTAAACCGTTCGTGGGTGTAACATTTGGATTCGCACCTTTCTCTAAAAGAATCCGGATCTTGTCTAGTTGATTATTTCCTGATGCAATTGAAAGTGCACTGCCTCCGCGTTCACTAGATACTATATTTACATCTGCGCCTCGTTCAATAAGAAGGTTGAAAACGTTCATGCCAACAAGACTTCCGGATGCTTTTATGAGCGCAGTCTCGCCATACCTGTCTTTTGAGTTCACATCAACACCTTCGTCCAACAGTTTCTTGACTGTCTCTAGGACTCCATATGTAGCTGCATCTATAAGTTGCTTTCCCTTGTCAGCTGGATCATCGAATAGATCCCCTATTTCTGGTGTTTTTGCGTAGTCGAGTGCAGTCTTACCTGCATTATCCTTAATCGTTTTATCGGCTCCTTTTTCCAAAAGTAACTTTATAAGATTTGGATTACCTTTCTTGGATGCACCCATCAACGTTGTTTGTCCTCGTTCGTCTTTTGCGTTCGGATCAGCCCCCTTGTCGAGTAAAAGTCGGGCGATCGGCGTTAAATCTGACATGTTCATAGGAGTGAACATCAATGGAGTAGCATTACCGGCTGTTCTCAAATTCGGGTTTGCACCATGGTTAAGTAAAAGTTCTACAGTATCCTTATCTATTCTTACAACAGCAGTCACCAATACACTACTCTTGTAGTTGTCTTGTATATTTGGATTAGCACCTCTTTCGACCAAAAGTTTCACAATATCAGAGAATCCTTTGGACGCTACAATCGCAAGTGCCGTATGCCCATTTTTATCTTGGGCATTAATGTCTATACCCTCTCTTCCAAGCAGCAGCTCGATAACCGGTATACGTTTCTTCACAGATGCAAGCATAAGTGCGGTTTGTTTATCACGACCCGTTTTCGCATTCACATTAACACCTTCATCTAATAGTTGCGTTACTTTTGCGAGATCGCCGTCCGATGCAGCTGTTGTAAGCTGGACCTCCTTACTAGCCATTACTTATTCTTTCGATGTTTAATTTTTAGAGTCCGACGTTTACCTGCCTTCTTTTCTACTACACACTGTTCATCCGTCATCTCGTACATCCCTACAACTCTGACACCGCCAGCTTTGAATACAGTTGTATCGGTCTTAAATTTCTTATACTTTGAAGGATCAAAACGCACTCTACGTGCAGGTCCATTCCACACCTCCTCAATCAATTCCTTCCGTGCAGAATCTTCTGATATCTCACCTACTGCATGTTCTAAATCATACAGATAGTCTACATATCGTACTACCCGCTGCATTTTCTCATGCACACCGCCTCCACCCGATGCTTCACACGTTGCACCTGATGGAAGTAAATCGGGAACAGCTCTCATCACCAGATCGAACTTATAGTGTTTACTATCTTTTGCACATCTACCGCACTCTGTGCACCAAGATATCTCACCTGCACCATTCTTGTATTTGTTGTACAGATCTGAATGCCTCTTATCTTCCGGACACTTGTGTGTGATGTATAAACAGTCTCCTTCGCGTTCGGAGTGACCCAAACACACTGGACAAAATGTATGTTTCTTGATATTTGCGTGCACCTCTTCTTCCGACTCTGCTTTACCCAAAAACACGTCGAAATAGTTTATTTCTCCAGCAGGTGTCCCAGTAAATAACGCAGGAGCACCAATGAGTGCCTTTATCTCTTCGGTTGATGCAACCTCGTAGGCAGTATGACCGTCTTTATCTATAATCGTTTTATCAGCACCCTTTTCGAGTAGCATTCTAACTATGTCAACATTACCTTTTATTGCCGCACCATGAAGCGAAGTTTGCTTATCAGCAGTTTGTTTATTTACATCGGCACCATTGTCCAATAACAATTTTACAATGTCAGGCTTGTTTATGGCTGAAGCTGCAAAGAGAGGAAATGACTTGGCATTTTCACCTGTTACATCTGGATCAGCATCTGCATCCAAGAGTAACTTTGCGATGTTGTCGTATTGATCTTTATTATCAAGATAGACTCCTAATGCCATAGTACACACACCCATAAGTGCAGTTTCTCCATAGTTATTAAACAAATTTACATCTGCGCGGTAATCAATTAGTGCTCTCACGGCATCAAAGTGCCCCATTTCTGATGCATAGATTAAAGCAGTAAACCCATCATGGTCTTGTGCATTGATATCTCTAAACCCAGAAGACCACAACGCATCGATCACCTTGACAGATCCAATATCTGCTGCCTGAAGTAGAATGTTTACCCCATCGTCTTCTATTGATACTTCGCCTGCGGCTATCAGCGCTTTTAAACCGTCGCCATCGTCGGTTCTGATTACTTCAGTTAATTGTTCCACCTCAGGAAGATCTTCCATTACTTCTTTTATCTATTTTTATTCCTACGTATAAAAGCATCACAGTATAATAATGGTACGTAAAAAGACATTTGTCTCTGAAAAAGACAAACCTCGCGTTAAAAAAGAACTTGATGATACTGCACCCGTCGTTGTACGGTTTTATAAGGCTACATGTCCGGCATGTTTGATGTCGAAAGGCGCTTGGGAAGGGTTTTGTGCATCAATGATCTCTTCTCCATATAGAGTTCTAGAAGTAGAAGAGGCTGCGATTCCCGACGATGTATTAAACGGTATTTCCGCGTTTCCAACGTATGCAAAGCACGATAAAAAGGGCAGCGCACACACTGTTGGTGCCATCATGGATCCAGACGCAATAAAAGCAAAGTTGAAAATATGATTACTGCTGCTCTACCGTACAGTTTCCTCCACACGCGGGTAACACCGTTTTGTCGTTGTAAAATACACGACGAGGTCCATATTTCAAACTCCGAAGGGCATCAAATGTAGACGGCATCGTCTTGTTTGAAGCCTTTGTTTGACCATAGTAACTGTTCGAGACTACGCGGTCTCTCTTTTGTTTGATTAGATCGCTGCTATCCATTGTAGTTGACAAAGAACTTATTCGAATCTACTCCCTTTTGCTACAGCATATGTCTCAGATAGCTCCTTACGAGAAACATTATCCTTATTCAGGAAGTCCTGAAAGCTGCCAAGATCGTTTGGAATCGTTGTCGACGCCTGAGTCACAAAATTGCGCGATGACTGAGCAAGTGTCAGTTTATCGGAGGTATCCATGAATATATCACTTGTCTTTGCAAACGCCTCCTCAATACTCTCTTTTACAGCAGGAGATGTGATATCCGGAGGAGCTGGAGCTCTCTGAGGATTATCGACATAATCGGTAAACAGTACGTTCATAAAAGGATTTGATGAAGATGACTTTGCAGCCTTCGTATGGGGCTGATTATTGAATGCCTCCTTGAGAATCTGTGTCTCTGGGTACACGCGTACAAGAATTACAGATAGCAACATTATGGCAGGAACAAACATTAGATAGTTACCATTTCCAGTAATCATAGCCATTAAAAATGAGAAATAAATACTGAAACGGACAACAGAGTTCAGAGCCTCCGGAACAGTCATATCATTTGTGGGGACAAAGCGAGTCCAGTGACCATGAGTAAATAGATTGGCTGGATCGTCTAGCCAGAACACCTCACGTTCAGCCAAAGATTTTTTAGGCTCCATTCTTATTGTCATAATGTGCTTATTTTCCTGTCTGACGTTCGCGTTGCTTTCTCTGGAGTCTTGCTAACATTCTTGCTCGACGAGCATCAGGCGACGACGATAGCAGAACCTCTGCAGGTTGCGTTTCACGCGTAGATTCCCCGAATAGACTCTCTTTGAAGATCTTACCCAGAGAATGCTTGAACTTCTCGCGAAGCATCTCGATCTCTGAAACGAGATCCTCCTTGCGAATTGCGCCCGTGCGAACCTTATTCTCAATAAATGTACCAACAGCCTTCATCGCTCGCTGCATCACTGGATTTGTCTCGGGATTCTTTAGAATATCCAAAAGCTTTGCAGGATCAGTAAAATCTAGCTCCTCGAGACCAAACTGCGAAAGCTTGAACGTCTCAAGCATCTCCATACCGAGCTTAAAGATACGAGTCTCCTTAAAAAACTCAAAGAGTTCCTCGATATTATTCTTAGTCGTCGTATCATTCAGAACCTCGTCGATCTCATCAGAGCTCTTTCCAGTAGACTTTGTCCAGAGATCCTTGATCGTCTTCATCCAGTCATCTCCAATGTATGAGGCAACCAGACCCGTTCTCAAAAAGTCCCAGACATTGTTCTTTTGTTTTGATGGAAGCTCTCCATAAAATGTTGAAAAATCGATACCGCGGAGGAAAAAGCGTGGTTCCTTGAATAGGTCCTCATTCTTCTTGATAAAGTCCATTGCAAGCGGGCGATAGTGCTCAGTAAAGAATGCAGACTCCTTTGAGTTATCGATCGTTGAATACTCTGCATCAATTAGGGGCGTGAGTTCTGGACGGGCAGTTTTCAGATCAGTCAAAAACTCTGTCAGAAATTCTTCAATTTTGAATCCCTCCATTTTGTAATTCTACACAAACTTAATCGTAAGTGTTTATCGAATCTGTACATATGGTTGTGTCTTTTGATGAATCAGAATTTCATCCTCTGCTCGGATAACGTCTGGTACATTTACAATATTTGAACCAGCCAGACTAAACTGTTCAGTAGTCAACCCAGAAAGACAATACATACCAGGTAGTTGAATTGCCATTACAGATTTCCATTCGTCAATGTGTGAATCATCTGGCGTCATGCCGAGCCAGCGTCCGGAAATGATATGTGTGTTACGGTCGACAAACGTGATATAAAAACGATGGAATACCAAACCGTCCTTTGCAAAAGTTCCCATACCTAGACCAGAGAAGGTGAGTTCAGACAGAATTGTCGGTTTAAACTCAACTCCGCAATAGATCCTACGAATCAGCGGCGTCATATATTATTGAGGTGTCGTGTATTTAATATCTTTACATAGCCGCACGGTTTCCGCCACGTGTTAGCCACTCCTTCTCGTCCTCTTTCGTGGCGCACAAGCATCCGGTGTCGCTTGTAATCGAAGAAGGGCAGCACTCTGGGGAGAACTTTGAGTTCTGGTACTTCATAATTTGATTATCATCGGCGTTCTCATATGGCTTTAGCGGAGTTGGCTTGGGAGAAGACGCCCACAGACTTCCGAAAGACGTCAAATCAATGCCATCATACAGACCCATACCGCCTCCATCGACTGGCATGCCTACTGCCTGCTGAGCGAAACCCTCACGTCTAGGAAACATTCTCATTAGAACCGTTATTGCAAAGGCAGCAACTGCCAGTATGACAAGAACACTTGTTTTGTCCTTCATTTGTTGTTATGATACACTACTTTTTTACGCATTCAGAGCATCCAGAACAACTGATTGGATTTTATCTAAAATGTTGGGGTCGTGCGAGTCAGGATAATCTCGTACGTTGAGTTCGCCGTTTATCATAAACACACCCAAACTATTGTCTACGAATAATTGATATCCTCCACGATCATAGTCGTGATATCTCTTACCTATATATCTAGCTTCCACGAACTTGTCATTCTCAACAAGTATTGGCTGATCTCCACTTACGATGCTGCTACCAACAGTATACCAGTCGGTATCTGTCGAATCTAGTTGAACGACACCTGAAACAACACCATCTCGAAGCACATCTCCGACGCGAACTTCATGTAGCGGTATGAATGAACCATTATACAACTCTACAAGTGTTAGTGGATGCAACATTGGGGTTCCAGATGCTGCAGATACCAGCATCCCGATCTTGGATAGGGACGTCTCGTCATCAATCTCTTCGTAGTCTCTGAACAATGTTCCATTCACAGGGATGATATTGTTTTCTGTATTGAAGCAGATTAGGTTATTCGGTAACGGTCCCTCATATTTTGGGCAACCTGTTTCAGAAATATACATCCACTTGTTTGCATGGAACACTAAATGGTTTCCAGAGACAATTACGTTATTGTACACATATAGCTGAGAATTGCAAGTGAATACAAATTTTCCAGTTACAACAGATCCTTCTATACTGTCGCCGATCTTGACATCCTTCATGGGAAGAACTCCACGTTGGGTCTTGACTTCTGTATCCGGATGGAAACAGTAGCTAATTCCAACCATTGCACCCAGTGGTATAACGAATGCCAGAATGACTGGGAAGAATAGCGCTAGAATAAAACTTAGCGCAAACAGCATGATAACAACCGCTTTTATGAGTGTCATACTGAACTGAAATATCGAAATAACAAATGAAACCATTGTCTGAACAACAAATGCAGCATAGTATGCTGATCCAACGATTCTTTGGAATAGGTCTCTAATCTTTCCGATTAGCGAGTTCAGAATTCCTACAGAGTTGAACATCTTTCCAAATATTTGGTTTGCAAAACTCAGAATGAAGTTCGTCATTCCGGCTAGGTAAGCCAGAAAATGATTGATGTCACCCAAAATACTTTTTATAAGATTTGTTAGCATCCCAAACATCTTGTAGACAGGATCGGTAGCGTAACCAAAAATCTCTTTTGCAAATGCATTTGTACAAAAGGAAAAGTTTTCAGATGTTGTATGTTCTTCATCAAACATTGATGAGAATGGCATGTACATTGGGTTGCACCGATATTTCACCCAATTTTCTTTGATATCGTCCATGTTGTTTCGAGCATTAATGTACAAGATCATCCCCGTGATTACCAGGGGTCCGGCTACAACTGCCAGATACTCCATTATTCTAAGAGTCGACAACCTTCTGGTCTCTCTTGTCGTGAACTTCAGACGTAGGTACTTCTTGATCGTCTAAAAATACATAGTCATGGTCATGCTTATCTACAGCTACAACAATCGCATTCTCCGTCAAAAAGTTCATGCATCTGCGTTTATCGTTCAACGGTCCTGACAGATATATTGGAGTCGCTGCCGTTGTGAGGCAATCATCTTTGTAAATCATTGTCCCAGGTGCAACAAAGATGCCTTTTCCTATTTCGATAGGACTGTGTTCTTGTTTGTGAACAATTATACCTATCACGCGCCCACCTCTGTGAACTGAATCACCAATGGCAACCTCGCTTATAGGTTTGACAGTATTATCATCCATTCGGATCTTAGTTGACTTGATATCGAAACCAGTAGTTCTGTATGAATCGCGGAGAGGCGGTACAGACGTTTTGTAATATTTGGCTACATCCTCAAAGAACTCGCGAATATCGTCGGTCTCCTCGTAGTCTTTGAATAGGAATGTCTTTATTGGTATCGTATGTGTCGAGGTATTCAGAC
>JACCDP010785452.1_pt1 | contig 19298 bp, 18 predicted proteins | sample 7445841 | NCBI WGS metagenome assembly JACCDP01 (sample SAMN15323441, study PRJNA562643) | freshwater metagenome | isolation source: river surface water | place: USA:Blue River Watershed | collected 2017-08-17
GCATTCCGATCATTCCTCAAGAGGAGGAAGAGGAGGATGATTACTTCTACGAATACGAACAGGAATACAATCCCTTTGACGACCTGGAGAATCACTACGCCTGTCTGGAATACTTTGAGGCGCTCCGCCTGGCACGTCAACAAATTCACCCGGACCCCTTCTACGAACATGATATGGATCTGACCTTTCTGACAGAAAAGTCAGTAACGTCTTTGCTAGGCAAAGCGGATGACATCTCCCCCATCTACGGCTTGGATTCTGACACTCCCACGGTATGCGACCATATGTAAGTACACCAACTAACTACGTTGTACAGATTGCGTTTGGAGAGTTGAGATTGAAGGAAGGCAGGGAGTTTTTGGTTGGGTTCGGCCTTCTATTTGGCCTCAACCATGCCGTGAAACGGCGTGGCTTGCTGGTCGCCCTGCGACAACGGGCGTTCCGCCCACCGCAAGCCAGTCCCTTCGGTCGGCCGGGTGCTTGCGCACCGGACAGGGGTGAAAATACCAAAAATGGAGGCCTTGTAGGACACTATTTTGGTATGCTCTCTGTGGAAAAGCAAGGGGGCCTCGGGACTGGCTGCGCCAGCAGCCACGGCCTACGGCCATTGCTGGGACAGCATGTCCCCCTTTACGTCACAATTCGCGAGGCCGTGGGGGGGTTAGAAGCCGACTTCACAAGGTCTATACGCACATTTCCTTCGTAGGCCGTCGTCAGATAGCGCGCTCCACGCTGGAATTCTTCCAGCACATGGGCTTTGTTGATGTAATGGTGGATTCCGTTCTCTGGATCCGGTTGCGCGTAGGCCCATGCATCCGCGAACGTGTGGAACGTTTCATCGTCCAGAATTTCGGTGGAGGTCCGGCGTACTACACGCCAGCCACCTTGTTGCTGCCGATTGTTACGCACACGACGATTACGGGTTTGAGAGACAGGCATTCTTTACTTCATATACTTGCGTCGTGCTGTTTTACGTTTGTTGATTCGGCGACGGCAACTTTTTCGCATGCGGGGACTTATAACTCCTCTAAGAATACATGTGATTGATGGGTCCACGCAATTCGGACACACTTTTCCCCACCGTTCAACCGATCATACAGACTCCCCTCCCACAAATGATTCCAGTTCTCTTCCTCCAAATACTCCGTATGGACAAAGTCTAAGGCATCTTGAAGCGTGTAGAACGAATACACATATTCCACCGTTTGGTCCTGATAGGTTACAGAGTACATTCCTGTATGTTCGTCGTTGGTACTGTAACAATCTGCCGGTTCAATGCAGGGCTGTCACGTTTTGTATCTAGACAGATGCGTTCCGTGAAAGATCCATCTTCCAATGTGTATCCCGACGACAAAGAAAGTCGGTGTGTGTACTTTCAGCAGTGTTTGGAAAAGATTGCTGAAATTGCACCCAAAAGTCTGGCATTTCCCTATGGGATCGGATGTGGTTTGGCCGGTGGGAACTGGATCGTGTATTCCGCGATGATTAATGCGTTTGCTCAGAAGTATCCCGATATCTCCATTGTACTCTACCGACTGTAGGGCGATGCTGCCTAATAAAGCATACGGGGATAAAATAGAACAGTGGATGTATCGTATTGTCCAACAACAGTCCAATCAGCACGCATATACGAACTGTATGCTTACAGGAAACCCGGATATCAATGGAATCTATCTTGTAAAGGGGGTCCCGATTCGGTTTATGTATTCGGAATCCTATGAACGGGATACGATCGCCGCAAATCAGAATCAGCGCATCTACTTTCAATTTGCGATTGGCGAAAACGTGGAAATTTACCCTTGTACCGAACAATCAGTTGCTCTACAGAAAGTAACATTTTTGATTAGTTCTCCAATGAAACAGAAGATTGCCCTTTCGTACGACTCACTTGTTCCCAATTTTCTTCGTAATCTCTCTTCTCTGCCATTGGTCAAAAATCTAAAATACAATCTCAGAGAAGGTGACGCAACCCTTCAAGTCATTGTACAATCATCAGAACCTGCAATCCCGTTGATTCCGATTCTTGGTCCAGATACAGAATTTGATTTTGTTTCTCTCACACCGAATATTGTTCTTCCCCAGAAACCCTCTCAGCTCTTCAAATCCAATTTTAATTTCCAGGAAATGGGAATTGGTGGGTTAGATTCCGAATTTGAAACGATTTTCCGTCGTGCTTTCTCCACCCGTCTCCTACCACAGAAAGTGTTGGATGATTTGGGTGTAAATCATATTCGTGGGATTCTACTATATGGTCCACCCGGTTGCGGAAAAACTCTCATCGCCCGAAAAATTGGGCAGATCCTTGACTGCAACGAACCCAAAATCGTAAATGGACCCAGTCTTCTTTCCAAATACGTGGGGGAAAGTGAAGAGAATGTTCGGAGACTGTTCCAAGATGCCATACAAGATGAGGGGACGGGAAAGCTCCATCTTATTATCTGCGATGAGTTTGATGCAATATGTCGGAAAAGAGGATCCCGTAATGATTCTACGGGGGTAAATGATAATGTTGTGAATCAGCTTCTCTCTATGATTGATGGTCCGAAGTCCCTCAACAATATTTTGCTCATTTGTATGACGAACAAGAAGGATGCCCTTGACGAAGCGGTTCTTCGTCCTGGACGATTGGAAGTTCAAATTGAAATCCATTTACCCGATGAGAAAGGGCGGAGTGATATTCTTACCATTCATACGACGAAAATGAGCTCAAAATATCTCCAGAATGTAAATCTTGGAGAAATTGCCCGTCTCACAACAAACTATACCGGGGCTGAACTAGAATCCGTTGTGAAAACCGCCGTATCCTATTCAATCGCACGGGAAATCAACCCATCCGAAATCACGAAATCGGTGAACCCGATCATTACCCACGATGATTTTTTACGTGCGGTGGAAGAAGTAAAACCAATGTTTGGGACGAAATCTTCGGATTTGGACATTCTTACGGCAACCCCATTACAGCTACTGACCGAACAAATTCAATCCTTCTATACATCTACGAATGCGAATATTCAGAATCGTAAACCAGGCAAGAAATATTCGGTTCTTCTTACTGGCCCCCACGGATGCGGCAAAACGAAAATTGTATCTCATATTGCAAAAGAGAGTAAGATTGACTGTGTGAAATTTATCAGTGCAGACTCTCTCATGTTCTCCAACGATAAAGCACTTCAGATCTATGAAATCTTTGATCAGGCACTGAAAACGGATGACTCCATCCTCCTCTTTGATTCTCTTGAAAATCTGATTGAATACTCTCCTCTTGGAAATATCTATAATAATAAAATTCTCCAAGTTATGTATTCGGTTCTGAATAAGATTATCGCGTTGCATAAGAAAGTCGTAATCATAATAACATCGTCCAATCCAGAATTAATGAAAACGCTACAATTCGTTGAACTTGTAGATCAACACTCCTGTATTGATTCCGACATTGTTACAGAGAACGATGTAATTTCGGTTCGTAACTATTTTCAACGGGAGAATCAGATTGGAAATTAATCAAAAACGTGTCTAGCCGGTGGGAACTGGTCGGTCTATTCTGCAATGATTAACGCGTTTGCTCAGAAGTATCCCGATATCTCCATTGTAATCTACAAATTATAAGGGGGCTGGTTTCATGAACAGCTCATCCAGTACCAGTTTCCATGTTTGCAACGTATCTTGAATTTTTTGATCCAGCCATTTCATGCGTTCTTCACGATTCGTATCTTCCCAGTCCTGAATCTTGCGTACCGCATCTTCAAAGGAGTCGTAGTATTCAAGGAACGACATACTATTATAGAAATCGGCGCGATCCAACCACCAATCAAGTTCTTCTTCTGAATAGGGGTGACCCCAACGTCTATAATTTGACTGTAGATACATGGAACCATTCATAATACATGCTTTATAGAATCTCTTTGTGGGGAAGAATAGCGGGACGCCCGCCCAATATTGCTCAAAGATGCTCATTGTACTAATTTCGTAGGGGGTATGGATGAACCCCTTATGCTGATACAAGTCTGCCCATGTATACCCCGATGAGGGACGGGGCTTCAGATTGCTAACACGGGGGAAATGTTGTATATTTCCATACACCACAAAATCGGAGTTTGTAGGATTATGGCGGATGTTTGTATACAGACACAACGATGGAATTATATCCGATTGAATTCCGGTTCTATTGTAAAGATAATCTCTATCCGCCATGTTATTACTTACTACTTTAACTTGCCCGCGATTCACCATTCGTGTAAGAGATTCTATGAATCGGGCATTCATATCCTCGTCTTTTGACCAACAAAAAGGCTGATCAAACCGACATGTGTTTACCACAAGAATGGGTTTATTATATTTCTCATACAACATTGCAAACACTGGTGTATGTGTTACTACAAATCCATCAAAGGATGCCAAAAAATCATCGTACTCCTTCTGAAACTGTTCTATCATAGTCACATTCAATTTTTCCCAGGTTCTGGGAGTGACCCACTTCGTTTCGGCAGTAGGGTTCCCGAACACCCAATTATGACCACTCATGGACCAATTTGTAATATCTACCGCATCACCGTAGATCCGTTTACATACATCCTGTATATCCTTGATAACCGAAATATGCAGGTCCAGATTGAACAGTCGTTTCACCATTTAGAGTTGCATGTGCTGAATATGTTTAAATGGCATTATCCGTGCGTGTACGGAATGACCGCTTCCGGACCTGTTCGTTCCGTCGGTTCCTTCCACTGAAGTTTGAGCGCCGTAAATACATCCTGTTCCGTACGAATCCCCAACACCTTTTTGCCACTGTTGACACCGGTCAGGGCATGTTCGTTCAACGTATATCCGCGTTCCAGGGCGTGTTGACGCATCCGAACATTGAATCCATCCGAACCCGTGAAATACAGAACGGCGAACCCATACTCTTCTGGCGGCGTAATGAGCAGATCCAGGCGACGGGCCTTTCCGCCATTCGGAAGACGACAGACGGCCAGGCACTTGCTGTCTCCCTGGGCCAACACATCCGTAATGTAGTCCTGCGCCTTCAGTGTTTTTACGTAGGCCGCCAAGATCTCTCCTACGTTTGGGGCGGTTGAGCAGAGAAGCATATCAATATCTCCACTATCCTTGTTCCCACGACGAAAGGAACCTACAATCGTCCCCTGCAGTTCCGCCGGTTTTGCGGCCATCAGCATGCGTTCGTGTGTTTCCATTTCACTACGGGGGATCCGTTCCAGAATATCTTCATAGTGGCGGAGACCGATTTGCTGGTTCTTGTTGAGGAGTTTCGGATTCTGTTGGAGAGCCACACGGAGATCCGCAATCGTCTTGTACCCCGCCTTTACGAGATCCGCAGCCTTCTTGGGACCGACACCGTAGATCTGTGTAAACGCTTCCAACGAATCCGGTGCCTTCGTCGCACGGGCACGATCGGCAGCCTGGAGATGTCCCGTCGCCAGGATCTCCACGATTTTTTCACGGATCTTTTCGCCGACCCCGTTTCCTTTTGTGGTCGGGACATCGTCTACCGTGTGTACATGCGGGAGTTCACGAATCGTCTTGATGGCGGTGGCATACTGGCGGGATTTGAAGACACCCGCGTTCTCAGAGGCACTGGTTCGTCGTAGCACATCCAGTTCCTGAATGATGAGATCCTTGTAATCCATTCTTGTAGTCTATGGATCATCTGGGTTTGTCCGGTTTATGTGGTCACTTTTGCGGTGCGAAAATCATCAGTTTCCGATACGTCATTGGGAAATCAGGCATGGCCCCTACCGTATATCCTTCTTGTACATCCGATGGGGAATTTCGTTGGTATGTTATGGAAGGTGCCCAACACATCGTGGGATAGAGCCGATAATACATGTCTACTGCCCCCGGTTTATATTTCTCATGGTCGTAATTATTCAGGATCGTATCGTATGCGGTGGCATTGATAATAATAAACTGGGTACATGCCCAATGATCAATTCGCAGGAGTTGACCATCCACACGGGTAATGGATCGCAGGTCAATGGGGCCTCCATTAAAGATAGACCACTTCTCACGGTTTTTCCAGAGTTTTTCCAGAACGGTGGGGAATTCTGCATCAAAATGATCGTAGGGGATACAGTCGTCCTCCATGATACAGACCCATGGATACCCGGCTTCCTTCGCTTTCCGAATCAGGGCAAAATGGGATTCACGACATCCATCAACACCGGTGGCACCAACGATCGCCGAAAACCGTTGGATCTGAGGGAAACGGGTGGCCCATGTATCCTGAAATTCCTGCCAACGATCCGTTCGGCGATCCAGGTTGATACAAAACATGGGGAGAGAAGGTACAGTCATTCTATCATATTTCTACATATTACAGAATGACTTTTGGACACGTTGTCGTGTGTGATACCCCCAGATGCTTACTTCTTTCCGATGGGACACGGGGGAACTTCCGGTACAGCCAGCGTACGTAGCCACCGCTGAACCCGGTCCTTTGTGACGTCCTTGGGATTCGTCTGGAGGATATTTCCCTTGGCCAAATGCGAACCATCCGACTGTACTGTATTGAGGAGCGATGCGATCCACAGGGCCATTTCCAGCCCACCATCCCGTAAGGATCCCCCCGCCGTTTCCAGAGTATCCCGCAACTCACAGAGATACTTGAACTGATTAAAGAGCCAGGACTGACGGGCCAATACGGACGTATACTGAAATTTCCAGGTGCGGGGACCGGGGGCTATAATCTTGGTCGGCTGTTCGGCAACAAACAATCGGTGATTCACGGCCTGAAGCTTGCTCTGAAACGATAATGGAAAGAGACTCCAGTGCTGGTGAAAGAAGGTGTAATAATCCTGACGATCGCTGGTGGCAATGGACTGTAGACAGTCATGATAAATATCCCACCCGTGCTTTTCGTCGTCATAGTGGCACTTAATCCATCCGGGAAGCGTTTCATGGAGATGGAGACCCACCAGATTCATGTCAATGTTATTCAAGTGGAGCTCTTCCTGAATGTCCAATTCTCCTTCTAAGAGACGAATCACCAGATCGTGCACGGAAAACGTGCGGGTAATATCATTCCCGATATCTTCGGACGAAACCCCGACCCCCTCTTGCCATTGCAGGAGTTTCCGGAGATCTCCATGATGGCGTTCCCAGAGAGGCTGTACGACTTCCGGTGTCTGACCCATCCATTCGGCACAACTGGCAATATCGGGGGCGCGAATTTCCTGACAGAGACTGATGCGCATCAGGGGTTGATACCGCTTTTCCTGCCATTCGTTGGAAATACAGATGATCACGTTGGGTCCCTTGTAATCCTTGAGGATTCGGACCAGTTCATTCAGACCACCCCGATCTCCAGCGGACATTCCGTCAATTTCGTCCAGAATAATTCCCAGGGCACGATGGCCTTGTGGACGGAAGAAGTCGCCGACATTGGCCGAATGTAGGAGGGGTTCAATGAGTTCCGACATGGCGGCTTTGTGACGAAACTGACTGGCGTTGCATTCTACGGGACGGAGACCGGCATCGGTGACCACCCGATGGGCCAGGGTCGTCTTTCCGACACCCGGTGGGCCGTACAGGAATGCCACCACTGCAGATCGTGGGGCGGGGGATTTTGCCCAATGAAGAAGGGTGTCATAGTGTTGACGGTGGAGATGCGGGCTCCAAGATTCGGTGGCTTGTTGCGGGGCAGGGGCGACCGACATACTTAGGGTTGTTTGGGCGGGACCTATTTAAGCGGTACGGGGGCTGCGTTTCTTCTACAAAAATCATGGCGTATAGATAGGAACTATGAGTGATGAAACGTACCCAAAGTCGCGGGATGATCTCATTAATTTGATGCCGATTGACCTTCAAACCCGAATTACTACAGATGTAGCTGCAATAAGTCAAGCGGTTATAAATGCTGCAACCGCGGGTCAGGGTTCCGTAGAATATTGTTCATCGCAAGATATTCTTGAATATACACTTGTGATACTCCGGAGTCGTTTTCCGGATTGTTCGGTGTTTTATACATCCTCCTGTACAGTGAAAGTTGTGTGGTTCCAGTAATTATCTTCCTGTCCATACCTTGATCATCGGTAGGCTCTTGTAGAATGGATCATCTTTCTTATCAAATGGAGGCTGTGTATCTTTTGTATAGATCCATATATCACCAAACAGAACATTTCTACGAATCTCCTGTTGTAACAAACATGCAAGAACACGTTCAAAACTCATCCGATTATAACGATTCCGAATGACATCCAGCAATTTTGATAAATCATATTTCGCATTGATATGCGTCAAATAGTCATGCGTAATCACTGTCATACCGCCAAAACACCCTTTCCATAGATTTTTATTTTTATGGAATTCTAGGATATTTGGATCATTAAATACCTGTAAGATACGGTGCTCATCCGCGGGTTGATCCCAATTATGTTCAAAGGACCACAGGATTTTATAGTGTTCTACTGTAAAATCAATATGTTGATTGACAAATACTGAATCGTGGATGATTACCGCCGTATCAAACCACTTATTGCGGGAATAGTAATAGTAAGGAAGAAGTTCTCCACGTTGAGGATATTCACTATTTATGATGGTAACATGTGTCATTTCTTTGGGTGTTATGAATTCGGGGTTACTGTTATCATCTATAATAACAATTGGATGTTCGGGATAGTATTTACGGATACAGTCATAACAATGCATCCAGTAACGATTTGTACTCGTACTATTAACATGACGTAACATAATAAACCCTGTAGAAGTCATTATTATGTTATGTCATATTATTCTTTTTTAGGATTTTAACGACAGTGGATGTAGGTCTCTTAAAAGAGCCCTTCCGATGATGTAATCATCGTGTCGGGTTGTTAAAACAACCCTTCGTCCCGAAGGTACGAAGGGCGTCGGACTCTTAAAAGAGTCCTTCAGCTGACAAAGTCAGCTTGTCGGGTTGTTAAAACAACCCTTCGTCCCGAAGGTACGAAGGGCGTTGGGCTCTTAAAAGAGCCCTTCCCAGCTCAGCCCATACTGCTGTGCGCGTGCGATCTTCTGGGATTTGGTTCCCGTTGCATCAAAGACATGATCCGTTTCGTTCGGGCCAGGAGGGTTGGCCGGATTGGACTTCTTCAGTTGGGGCGAACCCAGGCCGACGTAATCCACACACTTCCCTGGTGCTATGACAGACAGATAATCCGGACAGGCCGAAATATACGGCGGCCAGTTGCTGCCGGGATCTCCAGCCGGAAAGAAGGCCGGATACATGACATAGATCAACATCAGACCCAAAAAGAGGAAGGTAATCGCGGCAATCGCCCGATCCATCTTCAGGAGGGTGTAACAGGTAAACAGAAGAACGCCCACGGTTACCAGCCAATAAAGTGTCTTCAGCGCTTTGAGTGTGGTTTTACTGACCGCCATCTGCTTCTCTACTGTAGTTGCGGTATTTTATGGGGTGCGTAGAAAAGAGACCAGGTTGATGAAATCGTAGTTGTTCGCATCCAGGAGTGTATACACGGTCTCTGCAGAGACTTCTTTGTCCATAACATCCCCTACATCCTGAAGACATGCCAGAATCACACGTTTCAGATTTGTCTGGGTGAGGTTCGTAGGAGATCCATAGGCCAGCGTGAGCCGTCGTAGATGGACAATCACATTCGCGGGACTGCACCAATCCGCGGGTTCCTTGTATCCAGCCTGCACTGCATATCGCCGATACAAGTAATTACAGACAAGGTCCGTGCGCTCTTTCATTTCATCCTGTAGAATACGGGAACCCGTAGGAGCAATCTGGTGAATCTGGCGTAGAGATAGACATTCAGGATGTACGAAGTTTCCGGCTGGGTCGCACAGTACATGTACCGTAGAGAAATCTACATAACATCCGGAATCCCGATAGGTCATATTGTAGAGAATCCAGGGACGAATTGCATCGCCGAAGATGTCCGTGGGGTAATAGGGGCGAATATCGCGCCCCGTATAATCCTGCACAATCAGTTTCATAGCCCCGTTCGTTTCCACACAAAGGGAACAGAGGGTATGGAGAAATTCGGCATCCTGGAGATGTGTGAATTCAAATGCGTGGTATACAGGGAAGAAGATCACGCTATCTTTGACGATGGGGGTGGAAGGACGGATATCATAGGCAGGGGGTGGGGTTGGGAGAGACGTGGGTGCAGGGGCTGACCGGGTAGCTTTCGGAGGATATTCCAAGCTGGGGTCAATCAGAATACAAACCCGCGATCCCGGAAAAGTATCCAGAATTGCGGGATACTGTTGCTGAATTTGTTGCGGATCCTTGTTACAGTCCAGTGCACAGCCAATACTGACATAGATCACAGCGGGTGTCTCTTTCTTACAATACCGAAGAATGCGTTGGTAGTCTTCCATGGTTCTCGTTACGTCGTATAGGCTGGGTAACACACTACCAAAAAGGTCACCTTTGTGTGATGTGCATACATGCCATAACAGTGAAGAGAGGGTTTAGCGAAGCGGAAAGAGAAAACAACAGAGATTGGCACGGTATTGGGATGGGTCCTTCTCATAGCACTCGGTAATATTCCTACACCATTCCTGCTGTTTCTGCGGGGATACATAGTCCTGGAGGAACTTTTCAGTCTTGAGATCCTCTACACATTGCTGATACGGGGTACGGTAACTCAATGTACGTATGAATGGCTTAAGGGATTCTTGAATTCTCACGTTTATGTCTTGGTTATTCATCGTACAGGAAATAGGGATGTAGGGATGAGGAGTCACCTTTGCGGCGGCGCCAAAAGAAAATCTCCCGGTTTTTGGGGTGGTGGTTCCGGAGTTTCAGTCAGACTGAGCCCCCGCCTGTCCGGCAATCTGCGGCATCGTGTAGGCATTCAGTGCGGATTCCCCGAACACACGCCCCGCACCTTCACGGGCATCGCGGAGACGGACTTCCGGCATTCCGGATTTCTTGGTCAGATTGATCTTGACAAGATCGGGGAAGGCGGAGACCATCGCTTTCGCACTCACTTCAATGCGACGCATCGTACGGGTTTCCTGCATACCCCCGGGTTCCTTGTAATAGGCCGACTGGGGCGCGATGTTGTTGAATCGGAGTACTCCGCCGTCCAGGACATACATGATCACGGAACGTAGGTAATCCTCCTTATCATCAATCGTGACCGTGAGGATCTTGCCGGGATTCAGGATTCCCCACACGGATCCAATAATGTAGCGCAGATCTGTGGACGGTGGGCCATCCTTCATGAAGTAGCCATTGGCCACGGGATAGAACCCAAAGAGACGGAATCCGGTGCGTCGGGCTTCCGCGAAACCACGGGTAATGGCCCCACAAAGATCACGGAGGGCGACTTCATTCCGACGCGCGGTCTTGGACCACTGGAGGAACCCACTGATATCGTCATCCATGTTGAAAATCGGCTTTCCGATGGGAAAATACCGTGTGATATAGTTCCGCACGGCGGCCATACCGGGTTCTGCGATGTGCATATGTCCATAGGTGGATTTGTCCAGAGTCGCCTTGTAGATGTCGTGTTCTTCCTTGTTGGCAACGAACACGTGGATCCGATCCTTGGGAACATTGTATTCACGGAGAACCCGGAGTGTCTTGTCCCGCAGGGTCTCCGCACGCTTATAGGAGGGAATCGCAATCACCCAATCGCCAATACAGCGGGGGATCTTCCGGGTTTTACGTGTTGACATTCTTCTGTTTCGGTCGGAGATTTTTGGCAGAAAAAAGCACGAGGCACAGTAGGGTTTCATGGAGTCCAAGGAGATACTTAAATCATTCGGGAAGGGACTGGGTGTCTTCGGCATGGTGGCCGCCTTTGTTCTCCCGATGTCACTGGTCATGAACAAATTCATTTATCATCCGCCGACGATGCGACTGATTCTGGGCGTCCTAGGGGGGCTGGGTTCCATCATTACACTGGGGATCGTGAAATTTGCGGAATGGAAACGCGCAGTAGGAGGGGAAGGCGGTGAATCCAAGGCCTACTATTTTGGCCTGATCCCTCTTTTATCCAGTCCACCCACCGTACCAGAGGGATGGTCTGCATTTTTCTATCGGTTCATCATCAATCCGGCACTGTCGGTGTTCCGCGCGAATATCTACGGTACGGAAGATATTGAGGGTCTTCGGACGGTCGTGGAACAGGGATACAGTCTCTTACCCAAACCGACACCGGAAAATCTCAAACAGACCGTGCTGTTGGGCCAGTCCGTTACCTACACTACGGACGCCGTATGCGAAGAAGCGATTGCGGCAGCCCAGAAAGCGGGACAGGTCAATCCGATGAAGTGGGGACAGGTCATGGACGCCATTGAGAGCTCCAAAATCTTTGAAGTCCAGAACGGTGCGGCTCTGTCTGCCGATATTGGAGGGATCTAAGACTTCTTCTGCTGGAGATAAAAGTCCCGGATCTGTTTGTTCTTGACCAGCTGCTGCATCTTGTAATTCTCTTTCTTGAAGGTCGGATTTCGTGACCCGGCCTTTCCACCGTAGAGCAATTTGTGTTTGTCATAGGTATTCTTATCATGACAAATGCAGATCATAATATCCTTGATCGGAATCTGATGTACGGGTTCCGTCCACTGATTCAGGAAAGACGGGCCTTCCGCATGGGTCACGGTTTCATCGTACTTGTGCGTGTCCGCATACGTTTTCCAGAAGGCCATGGTTCCTTCCATGCAGTGGGTGGGGCCCTTGTAGGGAATCGTCCAGAATTCTCCTAGGTCTACATAGTACATCAGGAGTTCAGAGGACCCGGACATCTGGATCTTACGATCGGGGGTGGATCGGAGACGGATGACCGCTTTCCGAATACGATCAGGGACATAGAAATCGTCATCGTCCCAGTTGACACAGATTTCACCACGGGCTTCCTGATTCAGACGATTCCGTTTGGCCCCGATTGTCTGTTTTTCGGGAAGCCGGATGTAGCGGACATTCTTGAGACCGGATGCGGTGAACAGATCTTCCACGGAGTCGTCTCCGTCATCCAGAATGATCCATTCCATGCGATCCATGGGATACGTCTGATCCTTGAATGCGGCGATGGCGTAGGGTATAAATTTCCGTCGGTTACAGGTCGGGGTCAGAACACTGACAAAGGGCGTGGCGCCGGACATGCTTACCCTTTCGGGATCCGGGATTTCTTTAGACAACCGCACACCTGGCTAAGAATTGTAAGAGAATATAAACAGATTCTCTGGAGAGAAATATAGATCCAATTTTTCAAATGTATTCGTCGGAGGCGTGGAGAAATAGTGTCATACAATATATCAACGGGACCGAACATGCACAGCTGACGGAACATTCTCCACAGTCTACCCAACCGCTTTGGATCAAACCGACCCTCCGCCCCCACCAGCTGACCCTCTTGGAGGCGGCCCGTCAGTTGGAACAGAGTTCATCTATGGATTCTCTGAGCTTGGAGAAACCGACCCTCTTGGTAAAATACGGAGTTCTTTCGGATCGGGTCGGGGCAGGAAAGAGTCTGGTGGCCCTTTCTATGGTTCGCGACTCACCACCCAAACATACAGACATCAAAATTCTGAGCGGGAATAATAATGAAGACTCTCTTCTCATCAAACTCAAACAAATGCCGGACCCCGTACCTTTCAAGAAAGAATGGGCGAATTTGAAGGAAGATGCCCTACGGGATGCATTACAAATCAAGAAAGATGCATACAACGTTCGACAAACCGACATGTTTTATACGAAGGCGTCGCTGTTGGTGGTTCCCCATAATATCTGTCAGCAGTGGGAGACCTATATTAAGGAACAAACAACCCTGAAGGCCTACATTGTGAAAAAGACGAAAGATTGTGATTATGATCGCGAAGGATTCTACGGAGATGTATTTATGTCGGATCTGGTGGTGGTATCGTGTACGATGATGCGGAAATTTATGTCGGCCATTCATTGGCGATTTCTGCCGTTTGAGAATATTGTGTGGGCAAGAGTGTTCATTGATGAAGCGGATTCCATTCATCTGACAGCGCGTCACCGGGATATATCGTCGCGGTTTACGTGGTTCATTACGGGATCCTGGTTGAATATGCTCTTTCCGGACGGATTCTATAACTGTGCGTATCTTCCGGCGGACATGCAGACCCTGATCGGATCCTCCAATATTCCTGGAGTGTATTCCCGTATGAATTATGTGGCCTCCACCCTCAATACAACGCGTACTCCGGAATTTGCGAAGTTGATTCTGCGCAATTCGGAGGCCTGGATCAATGCCAGTCTCCAACAGCCGACCGTTACGCATACCACGATCATGTGTCAGACACCGCCGAATTTCAATATTCTGCGGGATTTTATCAAACCGGAAGCCATGCAGGCGCTCCATGCCGGCGATACTGCAGGGGCTCTCCAGGCGATGGGGATCAAACCGTCCACGAAGGAATCCATGATTGAGCAGGTCACGGCATCGCTCCGTGGGGATCTCCTCCAGGAAGAAAAGATTCTGGCCCTGAAACGGGAACTGACATACTCCACCGAAGCTGCGAAACGTCATGCGATTGAGGCGGGAGAAAAGAAAATTCAGGAACTACGGGCCAAGTTAGCCGACTTAGAAGGTCGGGTTGCAAACGTGGTTCATACGTCGTGTCCAATTTGTTACGATGTTCCCCAGAATACAACGCTGACGCCCTGCTGTCGGAATGCGTTCTGTCTGGCTTGTTTATGCGAATGTATTTCCAAGAATCCGTCGTGTCCTCTCTGTCGCGCCAAAATTACCTCTGCATCCAAGTTAATTGTCCTGGGAGAAGGGGCGCCGGTTTCGGAAGGGGCTACGGATACTGCTGACGCACTCCCCACGAAGGGTGCGGCCCTGATCAATCTGATTGCGAAGAGTCGTCCTGATCAGCGGTTTCTGGTATTTTCGGCCCATGAAGCATCCTTCAAGGGCGTCAAGGATATTCTCAAGGGGAAGGGCGTGAAGTGCGAAATGCTAATGGGGTCGGCCGCACGCATTGAAACGTTGCGCAAACAGTTTCGGGAAGGGAAGCTCCGTGTTCTGTGTATGAATGCCCGACATATCGGGGCTGGGATTAATTTAGAGTCGGCGACGGATGTGGTTCTCTACCACCGTATGAACACGGAACTGGAGAAACAGGTGATTGGTCGCGCGATCCGTTTTGAACGTGCGGAGGAATTAACCGTCACACATCTGGTGCATGACGATGAAACGGCGTTTACCGGCGCCCAGGCTTCCGATGTGATCGTGCACGTGTAGCATGGGTTCTACGGCGCCGCTTCGTCTTTCTTCGGGCACCGCCTTCTTTTGGGATGAACTTGAGGTATTCGGAATATTTTGCGAAATTTTCGGGGGTTGTAACGATGTTGGCGGCGTTGATCATCGGTCTTCCCGCAAGCGAACCATCTTCGGCAAAGGTTACTTCGGTGAATCCTGCAAGCCGTTTGAATTCTCCCGTAATTTCGGCCGTAAACCGGTCACGGAGTGCCATTTTTTCGCGCTCATCCTTTATGCGATCAAAGGTCGCTTTCATATAGGTTCCCGATTGCAGATTGAACTGTATGGTGGTTCCGATTTTCTGAAATTCTCCGGCCGCGTATAGGGTGCCATCTTCTGGAGTAAAGTCATCCAAGTTTTTATGGAGGGTACCGACTTCTTGTTTGGATCGCGTAAGGGCCGCAATCAAGGTGGGCTGATTTCGCTTCTTCTTGAGAATCCAGGTATATAATCCATCGGGTTCCGTAAGGAGTTCTTCGTTCCGTCGTATCTGACTTGCGAAATATGCGATGCCTTCGGTCATCGGCTTCTCACGGGTGACTTTGAATTGGCCGCGGGACCGAACACCCGTAGAAGGATCTACATATTCCGTATTCCGTACGGTTTTCACTGCCAAGAATGGTGTTGACATCTTCTATCCTCTATTGGAAGATGTCAAAATAATGCAAAGTTGACAGTCGGGGTTGTGATCGGATTCATGGGTAGGCAAACACGATGAATACTCCGATTGTAATCTCTCTTGATGGAAATATTGGCGCGGGGAAGTCCACCCTCCTGGAGGCAATCCAGGCGGAACTGCCAGAAGTGGACGTGGTTCTGGAGCCGGTGGGTGAATGGATGACGCTCAAGAATGCGGACGGAAAGTCGCTGTTGGAACTCTTCTACGAAGACAAGCGGCGATGGTCCTACACCTTCCAGAACTGTGCGATTCTGACCCGGCTGCGGGCGATCCGAAAGGCGGTACAGGAATGTAAGCGCCCCGTGATCATTACGGAACGATCCGTTCTTACCGATCGTTACGTATTTGCGGAAATGCTCCGGGAAAGCGGTGACATTGATGACCTGGAGTGGCAGCTCTATATGAACTGGTTTGATACCTTTGCGGCGGATCTGCCTCTGCGGGGGATCATCTATCTCACCACCGGTGTAGGGACTTCGGCCGGGCGCATTGTGAAACGCGGGCGTCAGGGGGAGGATCATATTCCGCTGGATTATCTGTCCGCACTGGATGACCAGCATCAGAAGTGGGTCAGTACTACGCCACTCCCCGTTCTCCGTATTAGTACCGAAGAGGGTGTGGCACTGACCGATAATATCCGTAGTATTCGGGAATTTGTTCAGACGCTGTCACAGACTTCTATTTGCGGGTAGTACGGTGTTTCTTCCGATGCATGCGACGACGCAGCGTTTTTCTGCGTGAACCGCCAAATTGTAATGTTTGTGCAACATTTCCGCTACGGTTCATTGCAGATCTACGCTTTTTTTCAGGCGCGACTGGAACACCCTGGAAAAACCCAACTCCCTGAGTGGATAATTTCTTTAAGGCATTGGACGCAGTTGTATTTTTCTTGACTCCTAAAATACGTTCACCGTATTTTTGGTTCAGGAAATCTACACCAACCCATCCTGCCCCGGAACCCGGTAACCACTCAATCTTTCCATTGACAACTCGGTGTGGGGGTAATGGGCCGTACTGATCACTTTGCGGTTCCATTTCTATGTAGGGGTGCGATAATCAAAATTGGAGCGGGGCGGGATCGTTTTTGAGTTGGTGGTAAATCCGAAAGGGAATGTAACATAGATCGGCGCGAAAAATGTACGGTATCATGCAAATATAGAGAAAGAGGATGAAAGCCTTTTCGGTGACAGAGTAGTGAGCCCCATTCACGATTGCTAACGTAGCACTTGTAAATGCGGAGGATAACAAAAAATAGCGTGTGATGACATGACCATACGCGATCATTCTTATTTGGAATGTATGGGATTCATCGTTTAGGCCTTACGAGCCCCACTGGGTATTACAGACGGTACAGTTGTACTGATACTTCAGATTTTTGGCGTCGGTCTTGATATACAGGATATCACGGCTGGCGGGGTCCGCCTGGGTCGGACAGGATGCATTCGGACAGGGGATCGTCTTCAGGTGGGGAAGAGTTGGATCCAGCTTTGTGTACTCATTTAGAAGAGAGGCGGTCTGCTTCTGAGAGGCGGATGTATTGAAGGTGGTCTCCAGAATGAGGGCTTCATCGGAGTTCTTGGGATTCATGAGTTCCTTGTACCCACAGTGCCGACAGAGGAGCTGGAGGACTTCGGTTTCTTCGGCCTTTTCACGGGTGAGAAACAAATAGTAAGAACAAACTGGACAGAAACGCATCGTACCTATTCATCTGTCTGTTTTTGTACTGTCACCTTTTGCGCGGCCACAACTCTCTTTCCGCGGGTCGGATTGACGGTCGCCAGTTTGTTGTAATAGGCAATACTGGTGGGTTTTTCGGGGGCATCGGTGGGTTTTAATTCCGGTGAATTGCGTTTGATGTGTACCGGAGTAAAATTTATGCGCGTGTGATCGGGTGCCGATGCCGGCATCGTTTGATTTCGGAGCGGGTTGAGTGTTTGTGACAGCCGTTGCACTTTTACGATGGGGAATTTCTTATGGAGTTGCAGATTCCGTCGACTTTGGGTGGGTCCGAATGTTACACTCACTTCATCGGGGGCGATGATACGGCGGGTTTCTTTCGCATCTTGGGGAGGGGCGATGTCATGTTCCGAACGATGTGGCTGTGAGTCGGAATGTTTACTCTCTGTGATCTTCTTTTTGTTGTAAAATTTTACAGCCTTAAATGCGGCATAGAGACCGGCACCGAACATTACAGCGCCAATTCCCCATGCGATTCCATTTGCTGCACTTTCTTTGGAGAACGACACTTGGTCCTTGTTATTCGTGGCAAGATTTCCGACCGTTGAATCGGTGACCGGCACAAATTGGGTGTAGGACGCTCCATTGGCTTCTACGACAATCTGATATTTACCAGGACCCAGGGCGGGCAATATTTCGGATTGGAATATATCCAGTTCGGTCGTTTGAAGTTGTCGTCTGTGATATTGTTGTATCCAGGAACGAATGATTTGCGTGTTACATGGGTACTGATCTGTCATCATTAGATCCGTGTATTCCGTGTGCATTCCGTATTCCCCTGTATATGTTTGTAAAGGGAAGGGGGTGCTATTTGTAATTTCATTGTTTTCATAGATTTGTATACGGGATGAATTACAGGGAGTGTCGTAGACGTATACGGTATGGGGTACATTTTCCGAATCTATATGTATGATATCTGGATCTGGGATAATTATGATGAGTAGTTCTAACATATCAGTCTTGTAAATAGGAGTTTTCGTTGATGTTGGTATACTTTTATATGTTGCAGTGCCAGTTGATGTTCCTGTAACAGTCTCCTTCGCAGTATGGGTAGACGTGGTCGTAGCTGTTTCCCTTGCAGTTTGCGTAGCGGTTCCTGTAGAAGTACCTGTAGCAGTTTGAGTAGCGGTTCCTGTAGCAGTTACAGAAATGGTAGAAGTACCTGTAGCAGTTTCCTTCGCAGTCTCTGTGGTAGTTTGAGTGGCGGTTACAGAAAGGGTAGCCGTACTCATAGATGTTTCGGTGGCAGTTTGAGTAGCTGTCTGTGTAGCGGTCCCTGTAGAAGTTTCCGAAAGAGTAGAAGTATCTGTAGCTGTCTGTGTAGCGGTCCCTGTAGAAGTTTCCGAAATGGTAGAAGTACCTGTAACAGTCTGTGTAGCGGTCCCTGTAGAAGTTTCCGAAAGAGTAGAAGTACCTGTAGCTGTCTGTGTAGCGGTCCCTGTAGAAGTTTCCGAAATGGTAGAAGTACCTGTAACAGTCTGTGTAGCGGTCTGCGTAGAAGTACCCGTAGCAGTTACCGAAAGGGTAGAAGTACCTGTAGAGGTCTGTGTAGCAGTCTGTGTAGAGGTACCTGTAACAGTCTGTGTAGCGGTCTGCGTAGAAGTACCCGTAGCAGTTACCGAAAGGGTAGAAGTACCTGTAACAGTCTGTGTAGCGGTTCCTGTAGC
>JACCDP010803715.1_pt1 | contig 19298 bp, 17 predicted proteins | sample 7445841 | NCBI WGS metagenome assembly JACCDP01 (sample SAMN15323441, study PRJNA562643) | freshwater metagenome | isolation source: river surface water | place: USA:Blue River Watershed | collected 2017-08-17
AATAATTGTTGATGCATATTATAAATAAATTTTTCAATATTTTTATTGTTATTGTTAATAACAATTTCTGCTAATAAAAATTGCGGTTCTAAAATATTAGAATTATTTTGTTCGGCTATTTCATTAATTTCTAGGTTGCTAATTTGGATTTTAGGTTTAATTTTTTGCTCAATAATTTTAAACCATAATATTTCGGCCTTCACTTGCTTAACATAATAAGAAAAATTTAGATTATTTTTTTGCAAAAAATCTTGCCATTGTATCAATGTTTTTTGTTGCTTACCAGCAATCTGAACTAAATAATTATTAAGTTCATCAGGAGATACTTCGAGTTTTAATTTTTGAGCATTTTGTAAAATCAACGATTCTTCTATGAGTTTTTCTAATAATTTTTCTTGCCAAATACTAATATTTTGTGTATTTTTTTGATTAGAAATTTTACTATTTTTAAGAAAAAATTGCCATCTTTGATTTATTTCTGGCTGTATAATATGATTTTGATTAATAATTATAATATTTGGCAAGTTAAATTTCGCATAAGCAATATTGAGATTTAAAATTATAAAAAACAATAAAATTCTAGACAATATTATCACTTTGTTAAGAACCATTAAAAATAGCCTTACTTAAACTCAACCCCCTGATTAAATCAATAGCCCTACCTAATTGGTAATCTTTTTGATAAATTTCGAGATTGTTGTCTGTTATTTTTTTATCTTGCTGTTTAGCGGTTTTGTTAAGATTTTGATTAATCTCAACCTCTAAATGACCTTTTAAATCGGCTTCGGAATCTTTTGGTAGAATCTGCTTTGATTTTTCAATGGTAGCACTTTCAAGCTCAATATCTGGCTCAATACCAGAAGCCTGAATTGATCTGCCAGAAGGAGTATAATATAAAGCGGTAGTGAGCTTAATAGCAGAAGACTTATCGGATAAAGCAATAAGGCTTTGCACAGAACCTTTGCCAAAAGATTTACTGCCCATAATTACTGCGCGCTTGTTATCTTGTAAGGCACCCGCCACAATTTCGGAGGCAGAGGCAGAGCCTTCGTTAATTAAAACTGCAATTGGCAAGTTTGGAAATAAGGTTTCTGGTTTATCATCGATGAATTCGATTATTTTAGATTGATCTCTACCCTTAATAGAAACTATTTTAGCATTCTTTGGTAAAAATAAATCAGCAACTTCGGCAGATTGATCGAGCAAGCCCCCAGGATTATTTCTGAGATCTAAAACTAAACCTTTTAAAGAAATATTTTTATCGAGCTTTTTTTGAATATTGGCAAATTCTCTTATAACTCCTTCTGTAGTTTTTTCGGAAAAAGAATTAATTTTAATATAAGCAACATCTTTAAATAAATTGCTTTTTACAGGATTGATTTTAATAATTTTTCTCACAATGATTTTTTCGAGCGGAACCGCTTCGCCTTTGCGATAAATTGTTAATTTAACACTGGTATTAGGTTTGCCTCTAATTTTTTTAACCACTTCATCAATACGTAAACCTTGAGTAGAAATATCGTCAATTCTAATAATGTAATCACCAGAATTGATACCTGCTTTAAAAGCTGGAGTATCATCGATGGCAGAAACCACTTTGGTTACCGACATTTCGCTAGAAATTTCAATGCCTATACCACCAAACTCGCCTTTGGTATGAACATTCATTTCTTTGAGATCTTCTTCGTTTAAAAATGAAGAATGCGGATCGAGAGAAGATAAAATACCAGAAGCAGCAGCCTCAATAAGCTGATTATCGGTTTTTTCTTCAACATATTCGGTTTTTACCTTGTTTACAACCTCGTTAAGAAAATCTGTGGAATATTTTTTACTAACAACTTTCTTGGGATTTGTTTTAAATAAAGAGTTTTCAGCAATAGAAATTGCCGAAAAAAAACCAACAAAAACAGATAGAGTTATAATAGCAAATATTTTAAGATTTTTCATAAAAAAAGATTTAATTAATCAATATCATATTCATCTTTTAAAGCTTTAGTAATATGAGCGGGAGGTTCTTCACCGTAGGCAGAATAAAGTATTTTACCGTAATGCTCTAAATGAATAATATCGTCATTTAAAGCCTTTAAAAATAACTGCACTTTTAAAGCCTCAACCAAAACATAATACCAAGCTTTTCTATTGGCATCAATACCTTTTACTAGATAAATATATTTTGCCAAGGCTCTTTTTTTAGGATCGATAGGTTTTTTTTCAGATTTAGAACCTTCATCTTCTGCTTGAGTATCATCTAGTTTAGTAGAAGTCATGGCAGGTTTTTTTTGATAACGACTGGCAAAATTGGAATCTCCTTTATCATGTTTTTTTGCAAAATTAGAATCGCCATCGGAATCAGAATCGGAATCGGGATTCTTTTTTTTAATTCTATCTAAAAAAGAATTATTTTTACTATTGTTGTTGTTGTTGTCTGTTACCATAAATATCAAGAAATTTGCTGTTGAGAATTATTATTAAGCCACCAATCATTTATTGGTTTTTTAGGGCCACAAGGACCATGTTTAGAAGAAACACAAGGGCTTTTCACATCAATAACTCTATTAGCACAAGAGCATAGAAACATTAGAGAAATAGCGATAAAAAAGTATTTTTTCATAACCAAATAAATAAAAATTAGTAAAATTTTATCAAAAATATTATGCTATTAAAATAAAATTGCAATAGATTTTATTAAAAATTTTGCTAGTTTTGAGGAGAAATTTATACCAAAAAAACAATTTGCTTTTTAGTTTTGATTTAGTTAAAATTATTTTAGTAAATTTAACTACACAACACCATATTATTAATAAATTATGTCTAATGAAACCTCTTCTTTAAATCAATACAGTGCCGATTCTATTAAGGTTTTAAAAGGTCTTGAGGCTGTCAAAAAAAGACCAGGAATGTATATTGGCGATACCGATGATGGCAGTGGCTTACATCATATGGTCTACGAAGTTGTAGATAATGCTATCGATGAGGCTTTGGCTGGGCATTGCAACGAAGTTTTAGTAACCTTAAATGCTAATGGTTCGGTTACGGTTTTTGACAACGGCAGAGGCATTCCTGTTGATATTCACAAAGAAGAAGGGGTTTCAGCTGCCGAGGTAATCATGACTCAACTCCATGCTGGCGGTAAGTTTGATCAAAACTCCTATAAGGTTTCTGGCGGTTTGCATGGGGTTGGGGTTTCGGTTGTTAATGCCTTATCTGATTGGCTTGAGCTTTCTATTTGGCGAGAAGGTAAAGAATATTTTATGAGGTTTCATAATGGCGAAGCGGTTTCTCCGCTAAAAATTATTGCCGAAAATATTAATAAAAAAGGCACTCAAATAACCTTTTTTCCATCGCACCAAATTTTTAGCAATGTTGTAGAATTCAACTATGCCACCCTAGAACAAAGACTTCGTGAATTATCTTTTCTGAATTCAGGAGTAAAAATTATTTTACAAGATTTACGCACTTCTGAAAACAAAGAAATTTTACTATTTTATCAGGGCGGAGTTGAGGCTTATGTGCATTTTCTTGATAAAAGTAAAAATGCTTTACATCCAACCATAACCATTAACTCTGCCGATAAAACCACAGGTATTAGCCTTGAACTTTCCATGCAATGGAACGATAGCTACCACGAAAATGTTTTGTGCTTTACCAATAATATCAGGCAAAGAGATGGCGGAACCCACCTCGCCGGCATGAAAGCAGCACTCACACGCACCATCAATAATTATGCAGCCAACAGTAAGTTGTTTAAAAAAGACAAAATCATTTTATCTGGCGAAGATATTCGTGAAGGCTTAACTGCTGTGCTTTCGGTAAAAGTGCCAGATCCTAAATTTTCTTCTCAAACTAAAGATAAACTTGTATCTTCCGAAGTAAGAGCCTTTGTAGAATCTTGCATCAACGATAAACTTGCTCAAATTTTTGAAGAAAAACCTAATGAAGCCAAAACAATTGTAAGCAAAGCCATAGAAGCCGCTCAAGCTCGAGAAGCTGCCAGAAAAGCTCGAGAACTCACTCGCCGCAAATCAGCACTCGAAATTTCTAGTCTACCTGGCAAATTAGCCGATTGCCAAGAAAAAGATCCTGCCCTCAGTGAAATATTTATTGTCGAAGGCAATTCTGCAGGTGGCTCGGCAAAATCTGGGCGAAACCGTAGATTTCAAGCAATCTTGCCAATTAGAGGAAAAATCTTAAATGTTGAAAGAGCGCGTTTTGATAAAATGCTCTCTTCTGCCGAAGTTGGCACTATCATCACCGCTTTAGGTGGCGGAATTGGTAACGACGATTTTGATGCTAGCAAAATTCGTTACCATAAAATCATCATTATGGCCGATGCCGATGTTGACGGCTCCCATATTCGCACACTTTTACTTACTTTTTTCTTTCGTCATATGCCAAAACTTATTGAGTTAGGCTATTTATACATTGCTCAGCCACCTTTGTATAAACTAAAAAAAGGCAATAGTGAAGTTTACTTAAAAAACGAATCAGCTTTACAACAACACATCATACAAAATGCTTGTAATAATGCAATATTTAAATCAAGTATTGGCGATAGAGCTGGTCTTGATTTACAAGATTTTATTATCAAACTTTCTAAATTTTGCAAACTACTTCACGATACTGCTCGGATTATTCCTTTGTCAATATCAGAAAAACTCGCTTTAGCAGGAGTTTTTAAACAAAATTTAAACCATCTTGCTACAAATATTGATGATTTAAACCATATTAAACAACTTTTCCAAAATATTGGTGGCGAGAATTATCAAATTTCATTTAATGGCGAACAACATCTTGTTATAAGCAAACAAGAAAGAGGTGTGATTACCGAATTTTTATTAAAAGATTATCATTTTGAAATGCCAGAAATAATTGGTTTAGCACAACTTTCTCAATATATTTGCCCATCTTTTTTAAACAACAATAATAAATTTGTGAGAAACGATGAAGAGTTTCTTATTACAAGCCCACTACACATGTGGCAAATAATTGAAGAAATTGGCAAAAAGGGGGTGGTAATTCAAAGATTTAAGGGTTTAGGCGAAATGAATGCCGAACAACTATGGGAAACAACTCTCGATCCTGCAAATCGCACTTTATTACAAGTTAAAATAGATCAGTTCGATGAGGCCGATGAAACATTTTCTATCCTGATGGGCAATGTTGTTGAGCCTAGACGAGAATTTATTCAAGAAAATGCCTTAAAAGTTGTTAATCTTGATGTATAAACTATGAAAGATTATTCTTTGTTTGTTTTTAGCTCTTATTTAATTACTACTTTTATTCTCTTGGTTGCTTTAATAAAATCAGTAATTACCTATTTTGCCTTGGAAAAAAAATATTATCAAAAGCTTTATGGTAAAACACCAGAAAAAAAACAAGATAAACCATAAACAACAAAGGCTAATTTTTGTTACAGGGGTTTTTTTTGTTTCTTTATTTTCTTTATGGTTTATTATCAATAATTTTCGACAAAATCTGTTATTTTTTTATGCTCCAACCGAATTTTGGCAAGCATATAATTCTCAACAATTAAAACCGCAAAAAATTATTAGAGTTGGCGGATTGGTTAAAGTAAATTCGATAGTAAAACTTGATAGCTTAAATACTAAATTTATTATTACCGATAACCTAGAAGAACTTACAATTTTTTATAACGGCATTCTCCCCGATTTATTTAAAGAAAAACAAGGAGTAATTGCCAAAGGTATTGTTAGCAAAAATATTTTTGTTGCTTCCGAATTGTTAGTCAAGCATGACGAAAAATATATGCCGCCCGAAGTTGCCAAAACTTTAAAATAAAATATTTAAAAAAAACTTGACAAGCAAGAAAAATATTGTATAGTAAAATAGTGTAATCTTAATCTTTATAAAGATAGTGTAAATTACTAATATAAAATTCGATTTCTCATTTTTAAATACATAAAGGCACTGTTGCATCCCAAATTTAAAATTAAAAATCATTTTGTTCTTTGTGCATTTAAACATCGAAAATTTTATAAATAAATATTGCATCACAATTATTTATAAAATATTTTGTGTTTGTTTAGTAATTATTTTGTTGTTAATCAAATTTTAAGCAGTATGCAAAAATCTTTTTTGCTAGAAAAAATCAATCAACATCCGTTTTTTAGAAAACATAATTTATTAGCAAAATTATGTAATTTCTTATTATCAATATTACTTGTTTTAAATAGTTTTTTTGAGCCAATTTTTAAGTTTCTTCTTACAAAAAAAACCATCTTATTCATTTCTAATAAAAAAATCACAAGCATTAATTTTCATCCCTTTTTACAAGCTTTGTTAATATGCCTTATATTATTTTTTAGCTTCTCATTTTATAATTCTTGGCAATATAAAATGCAATACAACAATGCAAAAGATGATAAATTAAGTGAAATTGAAAAACTAAAAAAACTCAATAACTACTTTGCTAACGAACTCGATATAAGCAATAAAAAGCTTGAAAAAATCAATCAATATTTACACACCATAAATTCGCCTATCATACCAGTAAATGAACAGTTAAACACAATTGAAATTCCTAAAGAAATAGATACAAAAAATTTAAATAGCAACAATCATCAAACTATTCAAACCATTAAACAACTTCATCAAAATTTTGCTTATGTTAATCATTTTAATAAACTCCGAATCAAAAAAATAGAGCAGGCAATTGCTGTAACTGGACTAAACTTTAAAGCCCAAATTAATGCAAATCAAAAAGTTAAAAAACACTCTACACATCATTCTAATATGGCTATCGGAGGCCCTGAACAATTCGATGTCGAACTTGAAAAAGAGCTATTAGCAAAAAACCTTTCTACCGATTACCTAGAACTACATCTAGAAAAAAATCAATTTAATAACCAAATAGAAAAGCTACAATTTCTCGAAAAAATCAGTCAAAAATTACCTTTTCATAAACCAATGAATCATTTTTATATATCTAGCGGATTTGGTGTTAGAACCGATCCATTCACAGGCAAACATCATGCTCATGAAGGTCTAGATTTTGTTGGCATTCACAATGCTCAAATCATCAGCCCCTCTGCTGGCAAAGTTATTTTGGCAAAATGGTTTAGTGACTATGGCAATGCAGTTGTTATCGATCATGGTTATGGCATAACTACTCGTTATGGTCATTTATCAAAAATAAAAGTAAAAGAAGGCGATACTGTTAAAAGAGGTCAGGTAATAGCTTTGCAAGGTAGCACAGGCAGAAGCACAGGTAGCCATCTGCATTATGAAGTTCGTTATAAAAATACTCCACTTAATCCAAAAAAATTTTTGGATGCAGGTAATATAATTAATTCTTCTAATAATAATTATGTCAATAGTTAATCTGAAAAAAGAAACTCCAAAAATTCAAAATAATAAAAAATTTGAATTAATTAGCTCTATCTATAATTCATCTCCTAGCATTATTGCCAAAAACTCTAAAATAAATGGCACTCTGCACAGCTCTGGAACCATAGAAATCGAAGGCTCTGTTTATGGCGATATAAACACTAAAACTCTTATCATCAGACAATCTGGTTTTTTTCAAGGCAAAATTATCGCCGAAGATGTTTATATTCAAGGTAAATTTGAAGGCAATATTACTGTTGGCAAAATTAGCATTTCTCAAACCGCCAATATTAATGGTGAAATCTCTTACCAAACTATGTCGGTGCAAGATGGTGCCTGCATAGATGCTATTTTTAAAAAAAATAATAATACTTAACAATGTTTTTTGTCAGCAAAAATTATCGCCTGCACTTTTGTGACTTCAAAAAATTATTATTATTTTTGTTATTAACCGTTGTATGCTCTTGCGGTCAATTTAATTATTTAAACAATTTACTACTCAATAAACCGCAAAAAAATACTCAAAAAAAAATTTTACAAAATAATTCTCCATCAAAAAAAAAAGATACTCCCAAACAAACCGCAAAACATCTCGAAACCTATAACCTTAACAACATTGGCAATAATTTGCCAGAAAAAATAAAAATTGCTATTTTTCTGCCATTTTCTAGTCAAAACAAAGATTTGGCACAAAATATTGCTAATGCTGCGGTGCTATCTTTATTTGCAAACGATCGCTTTCACAAGCTCGAACTAGTTTTCATCGACAGCAAAGAAACCGCATTCGAACAACAGCAAGCTTTTCAAGAAATTATTAATCGCAATATCAAAATAGTAATAGGCCCAATTTACAGCAATAACCTTATCAATATTGAAAATATGGCACAAGAGCATGCCATTACCGTTATTTCTCTCTCAAATAATATAGCAATGTTAGGTAAAGTTTTTAACAATGGCGGAGGCATTTTTATTGCAGGAATCTTGCCAGAAACTCAAACAGAACAAATGGTTAATTTTGCTATTAACCAAAATAAATCAAACTTTGCTATTTTAGCTCCAAATAATCAATACGGCAAATTAATTACCGATTATCTCAAAAAATTTACCAAAGCAAGAAGTGCCAATTTTATTACCGCCGAGTTTTATAATAACGAAAAAGATCTCGAAAAATCAGTAGATCGCTTAATTAATAGTTTTTCACTCTCTATCATTCCTAAAAAAGATCAAATCATCAACGAAGAAGATAAAAACTATCCACAAACAATTTTCATTCCAGAATCGGGTAAAATTTTATCAAAAGCAATTGCCACAATTAACAGCAAAAATATTAAAGAACTCGATTTAAAAATAGTCGGCAGTAGTCAATGGGATGATCCAAGCACTTTACATGATAGCAATTTATTTGGTAGTTGGTTTGTTGCTCCCGAACCAAAAAAATTTCAATCCTTCGAAAAAGAATATCAACAAACTTTTAAAAATTTTCCAAACCGCATTTCTACCATAGCTTATGATAGCATTTTAGCAATCAGCGATCTTGCTCAAAACAATAATATCATCACTTCGCACACTTTAATAGCAAAAACAAAAGGTTTTGAAGGCATTGATGGTTTATTTCGCTTTTTGCCAAATGGAGCAGTGCAACGAAACTTGGCTATTTTAAAAGTTGGTGTCAACAATTTTGAAATAATTGAGCCAGCCAGCAAAAAATTCTTAAATTACTAAATTTTTATTTGCAATATTCTTGTTATATTATGGCACTGTTGAATTCCAAATCTCATTTTCATAAATCATGACCAAAATTAGTTATCTTAATAGGCAGTTTTTAGAACATCAAAATTGCTTGGTGCATATAGAAGATAGGGGTTTTCAATTTGCCGATGGTGCCTACGAAGTAAGTTTATATCAAAACAAACAACTCATTGATGGTAAAAACCATTTATTACGTTTAATGAGAAATTTACAAGAACTAAATATTCAGCACAATTTTACTATCGAAGAATTATTCTTAATACAGCAACAACTATTTATCAAAAACAATTTAACACAAGGCATTTGCTATTTACAAATCACCAGAGGATCTGCCTCTTCTCGCATTGCCTCGTGTCCTAAAAATTTAACTCCCACAATTGTTGCTACGGTAACTGAAATAAAAACCATGCCAGAAAGCCGTTTTAACGAAGGCTTTAAAGTAATAACAAGCCCAGATATACGCTGGCTTCGTTGCGATATAAAAACCGTAAATTTACTTGCCTCAACCCTTATCAACCAAAAAGCTAAAGATTTAGGCTTTGATGATGCAATTTTTGTTAGAGAAAATATTATCACCGAGGCAACTTTTGCTAATGTTTTTTTGTTAAATCGGCAAAATCAGCTTATCACTCACCCCGCCAACAATCATATTTTATGCGGTATCACTAGAAACCGCATCATCAAAATAGCCAAAGAACAAAATTTTGAAGTAATAGAAAGAAATTTTGATTATCAAGAATTAATATCGGCAAAAGAAGTGTTTTTAACTAGTTCTAGCTTATTGATTCGCCCAGTTTATCAGATTGACCACATAATATTTAATCAAGATAAAAATTTTAATGTTGCTAAATTATTAACACAACAATACAATATTTTTATCGATTCTCATTTTTCATAAATTATGCATTGCCCATTTTGTCGACACAGCGAAACTCAAGTTAAAGATAGCCGCACTTCTGACGATGGCGAAAACATTAAACGCAGAAGATCTTGCATAGCTTGCGGGCTTCGATTTACCACCTACGAAAAAGTGCATTTACCAGAAATTATTGTTATTAAAAAAAATAGTGAAAAAAAATCTTTTGATGCTCAAAAACTAAAAAAATCTATCAATATGGCAGTTCGAAAAAGACCAGTCGAAAATTCACAAGTCGAACAAATTGTTTATCAAATTGCTCATCAAATTGCCATCAACAATGAGCTTGAAATTACTTCGGCAAAAATTGGCGAAATGGTTTTAGAAGCCCTTGAAAAACTCGATCAAGTTGCTTTTGTTCGATTTGCTTCAGTTTATAAAAATTTTGAAACACCGCAAGATTTTCAACAATTTATCAAAAAAATTGTATGAAAACCAAGCAAATATTTGATACCCTTGCCTTTTATTGCGACAACGATCTAGATGAGGTTTTTTTAGAAGAACCGCAAAATCATCTAGCTAATAATCAAATCAACATTCCAACCAAAATTATCGATACCCCTCCAGCTAATATTGATGTTGCTTTGGCTAATTTAGCTAAAAAAAATTTATTTACCACTCACTCAATTTATCTTGAAAATATTGTGCAATCCGCTAAAAATTTAGCTGATTCTTGTCATAATTTACTGCAATTACAACAAGCTCTTGTAAAGTTTGATGGCTGCAATCTAAAAAAAATGGCAACAAATACTGTTTTTGGCGATGGCAATGCTAGTAGCAAAATTTTAGTGATTGGCGAAGCACCAGGTAACGAAGAAGATTTAACAGGCATACCATTTTGTGGCGATTCTGGGCTAATGTTAAAAGATATGTTTTGGGCAATTGACTTGCAACGTGAGAAAGATTTTTATATTACCAACACTGTCTTTTGGCGCCCTCCTGGCAACAGGCAACCAACCCCAGAAGAAATTGCCATTTGCAAACCTTTTTTACAAAAAATAATTCAACTCATTGAGCCAAAAATTATTATTTTAATCGGAGCTACCGCAACCACTAATTTACTTAATTCTCACTTGCCAATTGGCAAAATTCATGGCAAAATTAATGATTTTCAGCCAAATTATTTAACTTTTAAAACTAAAGTAGTAAGCTTATTTCATCCAGCTTTTTTAATGAGACAGCCTAGTAAAAAAAAGTTAGTTTGGCAAGATCTACTTAACATCAAGCAACATTTACAAAACAATGACTAAACCATTATTACCTATCGGTTTTTATGATTTACTAGGAGAGCAAGCAATCATTAATCACCGCAATATAAATCAAATATTAGAAGTATTTTTTAGTGCTGGCTACCAATTAATCAAAACCCCCTTACTTGAATTTGCCGAAAATTTTTCTGACGAAAATTTATCAAATAGTTTTTATACCGCCGATAGCATTTCTGGCAAAAACTTGGTCATTCGCAACGACATAACTTTGCAAATTTCTCGATTATTTAGTGGTAGGCTACAAAATGCTAGTTTGCCTTTAAAAATCTGTTATGTTGGCGATGTATTTTATGCTAAAAATAACGAACTTTACCCAGATCGTCAGCAAACTCAACTCGGCATCGAAATTATTGGAGAAAACCACACCTCAACACAACTTGATGTGCTAAATGCTTTGCTTACCGCTTTGTATAGTTTAAAACTAAACAATCTACTTATCAGCATCACTTTGCCAGATTTTATATCAGTGTTTTTTACAGAAATAATTCATCAACTAAACCTAGATAATCAACAACAAGATGCTTTAAAAAAAGCAATTTATCAAAAAAATATTTCTAGCATCACACAAATTTTTAAGCAAAATAATTTAGATAATCAACTCTTAAATTCGCTGATCGTGTTAATTTTAGAGCATCAAAATTTTATCAAACTCACTACAACACTTGCTAGTTTTAACTGCTCAAAAATCAATCAGCAACTACATTTATTGCAGGAAATAAATTTATTTTTACAACAAAATTTTAATTCTCTTGTTTTAACCTACGATATTTTTGGCGATAATCATTTTAATTATCACAAAAATATTGCTTTTGATATTTTCTGCCCTAATTTTAATTATGCCATCGCTAAAGGCGGATGCTATCAAGTGCAAAACTCTCTAGAAATGGCGGTTGGTGCCACTATTTATGCTAATCATTTACGAAAGATATTATAATTATGCCTCATATTATTACCGAATTTTCTGCTGATTTTACAGTAGAGTTAGCTCAAAATTTAGCTAAAAAAGTGCAACAAAATTTTCTTACCCTTTCTGCAGAAGGCAATTTTGATGTTCATCAATGTAAGTTTCGTTTTTTAAGTTTTGCCGATTATTATGTAGGCCTAAATAACCACAACAAGTCTAGTTTTGTGCATCTTACCATTAAAATTTTAGCAGGACGAACAATCGAAGTGCAGAAAAAACTCACTGCACTTTGCATGCAATCGTTGCAAGAAATTTATTTAATACAATGCCATAAAAACAGAGTTGATTTTTCAGTTGATTTAGTTGAAATGTCTAAAGAAACCTATCAAAAAACCACTATTAACCCATGACTTTTTTAATTACTGGTGGCACAGGCTTTATTGGCTCTTTACTTACCGAAAATCTACTTAATCAAAATAAACAAGTAGTAGTGTTAACTAGGCAAAACATCCCCTCCTTTGGCTCTATAAATTCTAACCTGCAATTTATTAATAATCTTTCTCAATTAACCAAGCAAATCGAGGTAATTATTAATTTAGCTGGCAGCCCTATTGCCACCTACTGGACCACCTCTAATAAACAAAAAATCTGGGAAAGTCGCATCAACACCACCAAACAACTTGTGCAGTTTATTGCTCAGCAAAAAATACCGCCTAAACTGTTTATTTCTGGTTCGGCAATTGGTTATTACGGCACTAATCATCAAACAATTTTTAGCGAAAACTCACAAGCAACCCCACAAAATTTATTTTCACAACAACTTTGTGCCACTTGGGAGCAAGAAGCACAACTTGCCAAGCCTTATACCAGAGTTGCTTTGCTACGCACTGGAGTGGTTTTAGCCAAAAATGCCGGAATGCTAAAAAAACTTTTACCAAGCTTTAAACTAAAATTAGGCAGTATAATTGGCAACGGGCAACAGCCCATTAGCTGGATTCACTGGCAAGATCTAATCTCGGTAATTAATTTTATTATCAACAATTATTATCTATCTGGCCCTATCAATGCTGTTGCCATGCACAATACATTTAGTGAATTTGCTAATTCTTTGGCAAAATCTTTACATCAACCATGTTTTTTTAAAACTCCTGCTGCGGTGGCAAAACTTCTCTTCGGGCAAATGGGTGCAGAACTAATATTATCTGGCCAGAGAGTTTGCCCTTTTAAACTTAACGAGTGCGGTTTTAATTTTAGTTATTATAATCTTGATTTGGCTTTCCAAAATATTTTTTCACAATGATGTTTAGCTGGCCTAATACCGAACAATTTTTATTGGCGATTTTATTATTTTTGCCTATATTATCTCTAACTTTATTTAGTTTAGTTGGTAATGCAAGCAGTTTTGCCAGTTGGTTAAGTGGTTTTTGCTATAAACTATCTCCTTGGCTATATTTAGTTATTTTTATCAATCTACTTATTAATATTTATCCAAAATTTAGCCCTATTTTTATTCATCTAAATATTGGTCTAGGCTTGGTTTTTGGCATCGATAAAATTGCTATCGGATTTTTAATAGCAATAAACTTCATTTGGCTACTTTTTGCTTTCTACTCCTCCCAACTTTTTAAATTGCATCCGCAGTATTTAAGCTATACTTGGCAAAAATTTTTTTTATTTTTGATAAGTTTATTGTGTTTTTTATTTTGTAGCCAAAGTTTAATTACATCTTTATTGTTTTATCAACTGTTATTGCTTTTAAGCCATTACATGCTAAAAAAACACTGCCCTTCTTATCAAGAAAAAAATATTGGTTCTTTTGATTTATTAATGTATTTTCAGGTTTTTTTATTATTTTTAGCAATAGTTTTTTTATATCAATACAATCAAAATTTATTATTTTTAGATAACGAAGCGGTAGCCAGTAATTTAAACGAAAATTATTTAATAATTTTACTCTTATTGCTATTAGGATTATTTTTAATAGTTATTTTACCTTCTTTTTTATTGTTGCAAAAATTAAATCTTGATGTTTTTTGGCTGTTTCTATGGTTATTTTTTGGCTATAGTTTGCCTAGTTTATTTATATTTAGCAAGATTTTAAATTATTTTTTCGGCTGGCAAGGTTTGTTATTTTTGCTAAACAATTTACCGCTAAATTGGTTTATTGCAATGTTTAGCTTATATTTTTTAGCTCTTAATGTAGTTTTAAATACCGTAAAAAACTTACAAAGTTGGTTTTTATTATTCTTTTGGCAACAATTAAATTTGTTAATTTTTAGCATTTTACTACATAATTTAGCTAATCTAAATTATATTTATTTAAGCATTGCTGGTTTTATTTTATTATTTCTACTCTTATTTTTTAGCATAAACAATATTAAAATATATCATCAATACCATAATTTAAATAATTATCAAGGGCTTTTTTACAAAATGCCCATCACCTCTTCATTATTTTTATTTGGCATACTTACCGCAACTGGCATTGCTCCAAGTGTTATCATGATTGATAAAATATTTCTAATCAAAACCTTGATAAATCAAAAATTATTTTCTGCCCTGATAATTATAATAATTAATGCTGTGAGCCTTGGTTATTGTGTTGTTAAATTTAGTAAAATATTTTTTATCAATTTGCAAGAATTAAAAAACTTTACAAGCCACAAAAAAACTCTAGATTTTGATTTATATTTAGTATTAATTCCGCTAATGATTGCAATTTTCCTGGTTCTTGGAATTATTTTTTATCCTATCGTTTATAATGCCATTTCTGATCTTTAAATTTATAACAAAATAATATAATTTTTATCTTATATCATTTCAACTTTAAAATTATCTAATTTTTATCTTAAATCAATATTAACAACCAAAGGCACTTTTAGATTAAAAGTTTTTTGCATTGTATCAAGTAAAAATAATTTAATCTGCTCTAGTTCTGGCAAGGCAACTTCAAGCACTAGCTCATCGTGTATTTGCAATACAATTTTACTTGCCATATTATGCTGATTAATTTTTTCTTGCATCAGAATTGTTGATTTTTTAATAATATCGGCCGCGCTGCCCTGAATTGGAGCATTTATTGCTTGCCGTTTTGCTTGATTTTGCTTAATTTTGTCGGAGCTGTTAATGTCGGAAATAAAGCATTTTCTGCCCGAAATTGTTTTAACAAAGCCGTTTTTACTAGCATCAGCAACAGTGCTGGCAATGTATTGTTCAATGCCTTGATAAGCTTGAAAATAGCTAGTAATATATTGGCTCGCTTCGTGCTTGCTAATGTTTAGCTGTTTTGCCAACCCAAAAGAACTAATGCCATAAATAATGCCAAAGTTAATTGCTTTTGCCTTATTTCGCTGCTCTTCGCTTACTTGTTGCGGCGAGATATTAAAAATTTGACTAGCAGTTATGCAATGAATATCGAGATTTTTCTTGAAAGAATCAATTAAGCTTTCAATGTTAGCAAGGTGCGCTAACACTCGCAACTCAATTTGCGAATAGTCGGCGGTAAGTAAAATGCAATCTTTTTTAGCAACAAAACATTGATATATTTTTTTGCCTTCTGCGGTTTTATTGGGGATGTTTTGCAAATTAGGATTGCTAGAAGCTAGCCTGCCTGTAAGAGTGTTGGTGCTACAAAAAGTGGTATGAACTCTGTTGGTTTGCGGGTTTACCAGAGTTGGCAATGCATCAGCATAGGTGTTGTTTAGTTTGCTGATTTTGCGAAATTCTAGCACATATTGTGCGATAGGATGATCGATTTCTGCAAGCACTTCGGCAGAAGTAGATTTATTTTTTATTAAATTGGTGTTGAGTTGCATTTTGTTATATAAAACTTCTGCTAATTGTTGCGGAGAAGCAATATTAAACTCGGTTTGAGCAAGATCGTAAATAGCAAGAGATAGATCGGCAATTTGTTTTTTAAACTCTGCCGAAAGCTTGTTTAGGGCAAGGTGATCAATTTTGATGCCGTTGTTTTCAATGATGGCAAGCACTGGTAACAAAGGTAGTTCGTAGTTAAAATAAGTGTTGTTAAGTTGATTTGCCATAATTTGCGGTTGCAATATGTTGTAGAGTTGGCAAATAGCAACTATTGTTGCAATGGCAAATTCTTGACTATTGCTTTGAGTAGATAAAATATTAAAATCTATGCCGTTAATGTTATTAGTAAGATATTTTTCTACCAAAATTGGCAAGAGTTTTTCTTGGTTATTGGGGTTAATTTTGTGTAATGCAGGATTTAGCAAATGATAAATAAGCGAAATATCATCAAAAACAAGATATTGAGTAAAATTTTTGTGATAAAAATGCAAAAAATCTTTACTGATTAAAAAAACTTTGCGAATACTATTGTTATTTAGTAAATCTTGCAATGGTTTTATTGTTAATATTTCATTAAAAGTATAGCTAAAAATGGTTAAAATATTAGGATGATTAAAATTGCAAGCATTAAAAGGCAAGAAAAAAACTTGTTCTTCTTGATGAAAAACGGCAAGAAAACTATTTTTGTTTGCAATATCAAGCAAATGTTGATAATCTTGACTTGTATTGGCAAAGTTTATCACAATATCTTGGCTATTTTTTTGAGTATAAGCAAAATGTTGTTGCACCTGCTTAATTAAAGAGCGAAAGTTATGTTGAGTAAGAAAATCTATTAATTTGCTAGCATCTATTTTTTGCAAAGCAAAATCATTGAGGCAATAATCAAGCTCTACTTGGTTATTTAAACTTGCAAGTTTTTTTGAAAGCAAGGCTTTTTCTGCACCCGCCAGCACTAGTTCTTTTTTTCTAGCAGAAGAAATTTCTGCTGTGTTGTTTAGCATATTTTCAAGGCTACCAAATTGATTTAACAATTCTACAGCGGTTTTGGGGCCAATGCCCTTGATACCCGGAATATTATCGGCAGAATCGCCCATTATAGCTAAAATATCAAGCACCATATTTGGTTTTAGCCCAAATTTTTCTTCAACTTCGGCAATGCCAATTAGCTTGTTTTTCATAGCATCATACATCTGCACTTTTTCGTTCACCAACTGCATTAAATCTTTATCGGAAGAAACAATCAACACTTCACAATCTTCTTGACAGGCTGTTTTGCATAAAGTGGCAATGATATCGTCGGCTTCGTAGCCCTTTTTTTCGATACTTACCAAGTTTAAAGCATCAACTGCTTGGCGAATTAACGGGAACTGCAAAATTAAATCGGCAGGGCAAGGCGGGCGATTAGCCTTGTATTGCTCAAACAATTGATGACGAAAGTTTTTGCCCCCGGCATCAAAAACCACTGCAACATGGCTCACTTCAAGGGCGGAAAGCAGTTTGATGAGCATATTGACAAAGCCATAAACGGCACCAACTGGCACATTTTGTAAATTCAGCAAACCCGGCAACGAGTGATAAGCTCGAAACACAAACGAATAACCGTCAATCAAAGCAATTTTTTTCATAATATTTTGTTTTTGTTAAGTGTCGTAATCTCTTTTTTAGAAGATGATCTGATATTGAGTGCTAAAATTTAAAAAATAGCACTAAATGCATTCGGCTATTTTTTCTAAAATATGGGCTGTATTGTTAATTTTACCTTCATAAATTAGTTGAAAAATTTTATTTTTGGCAATAAATATATTGTTTCTTTTTAAAATCGGATCTCTACCTATTGTGAGTAAATTAAAATTATAGAAATTATCTTTTTTTAAAGAAAAAGAACCAAAGATATCGTTATAAATATTAACATCTGTCTTGCATTTTGTATAAGCGCTGCTTTTTTTATAAAAAATTTCAAAACTGCCATAAATTTTGAACAAAGATATTTCTTTATTTTCAGCCTTTTTGTTATTCATCAATTTTAATTCAAAGATATCGTTATAATCTTCATAATTCTCTATTTTTAAAATATCTTTGCGGGTGCCATTTTTACCGTAAAAACTACTTTTTTTCTTTAAATTAAATAATTTCGTTTCATACATTTTCATTCCTTTATCAAAATGATAAGCATACTTTTCTAGGTCTTTTGCAGATAAAATAAACTCTATTTTACACTCAGCATTTAAATCGGCAAATTGTTGAAATATTTGACTTTTTTTAATATCTTCTATGTTTTTTAAAAACATGCCAGATAGATCTGTGGTTTTATAGTTATTATTTTTAATTTCAGAATTTATTGAGGCATATATTAAAAATATATCTCTATCGCTTGCACTTCTTTTTATTGTGTTGAATTGCTCTTCGGTAAGACCTATCCATCTATCGTTTTCTGAAGTATTTTTTATTTCAATAAATAGATTCGGTTTTCGAGTAATATTGTTTTCGAATATAGCCACAATATCTGGTTCGTTTTGCACTTCATTGTTGCTTTTAATATCAAAATCTAAAATGTAATTTTTATTGCTATTTATAATTGTAAGAATTTTTTCTACTCCTATTTCTGTTAACTTTCCTAATGTAAAAGAATCTAAAATAGCACCTAAACCTCTGGGTTCGGCGGTTGTTCTGCCAGTAGTGTTTTTATTTGGATCAAGATAGAAATCGGTTGCAAATTTAAAGACTCTTTTAAAATCTTCGAAAAAAAGTTTATAGGCACTTTGATTATTCATATAACATCGCTAGTTTGATTTGTTCGGCAATTCTCTTGATTAGTGGCACAGCAACAGAATTGCCAAATTGTTTATAAAGTGCCGAGTCGGGCAGATTTTCTGGTAGTTTGTAATCAAAAGGAAAGCCCTGAAAATTGGCACATTATGCCCGCCCATTCCCATGTTAGCAGTAAGAGTTGGGCAAACTGCATTTTTATTTTGCCTTAAATATTTGCGTCGCCATTGATAAAGAGAATTTTTGCAGATCACTTCGTTTTTGATTTTTTCAAATAAAGGCTTATTATTGTAATAATATTTTTCGTCAACTTGTTGTTGCAAGCAATTAGCAATTGTGTTGGTGAGTGGTATTTTGGTTGGAAAAGAAAAATTTTGAAAAGAGTTTTTATTTTTAAAGCCCACAATATAGATTCTTTCTCGATTTTGCGGTAAATTGGCATATTCCATGGCATTTAACACTTTGTCGCAAATAAAATAGCCAAGATTTTGCAGGGCTTGATAAATGATTTTAATGGTTTTGCCTTGGTTAT
>JACCDP011254410.1_pt1 | contig 19287 bp, 19 predicted proteins | sample 7445841 | NCBI WGS metagenome assembly JACCDP01 (sample SAMN15323441, study PRJNA562643) | freshwater metagenome | isolation source: river surface water | place: USA:Blue River Watershed | collected 2017-08-17
CTCGCGGCGAAATTGCTTGCTCGTTGGTGATTGAACCGTTAAACAAAAACAACGATAGCTAAACATGTAGAACTCTCTGTAGAGTGCTTACGGACGGGGGTTCGATTCCCCCCAGCTCCACCAATTTAAGTTGCCAATTAAATGTTGTAAAAAATAAGATTTTTTACAATTAGAGCAATTATTTAAACTAAATAGTAGCTTTAAGCTTTTTGTAGAAGTGAAATACAATCATTGTAGATAATTAAATAGAGGCTACTCTAAATGCTTAATTTTTTAAAAAAAATAAATAGTTTACGATTGAAACATCGTAACTTAAAAAAATTAGCACGCAGAGAAAGTGAACTAATAAAATTCGGACCAAATGCAACAGCTATTTATGCAAAGACTAGACAGGGCAGCTTTTTAGTTGATCCAAGAGATAATTTTGTTGCAAAAAAACTTTTAAATGATGGTGAGTATGGTCAAGACGAGATTAAACTTGCAACACGTTTTCTAAAAAAGAATTCGCACTGTCTTATACTTGGGGGACATATTGGCTCTCTGGTTATTCCTCTTTCAAAATTATGTGAAAAATTAACTGTTTTTGAAGCTAACCCATATAGCTTTGAATTGTTAAATAAAAATCTATTGTTAAATGAAATCTATAACGTAAAAACATATAATAAAGCAGTTAACCATGAAAATAAGCTAATAAAATTTTTAGTAAGTAAAGACAATAGTGGCGGTTCAAAGAGGCTTCCCTTAATTAAAGCGAGTGGTTATTTCTATGACAATCCTGAGCAGATTGATGTTGATGGGATTGTCTTGGATTCTTTTCTAAAAAATAAAGTATTTGATCTTATATTCGTTGATATTGAAGGCTCAGAATACTTTGCTTTTAAAGGTATGCAGAAGATTTTTAAACATAGCAAGGTATTGATTACTGAATTTGTTCCGCATCATTTGAAATATGTAGCCTCCGTTTCTATTATTGATTTTTGGACCACGCTAGAGCCACATTTTGACAGTCTCTACATCCCAAAATCAAACAAATTCTATGAAGGTTCTTTCGATATACTCAGGCAACTAACCTTACTCTTTAACAACAATGAAAGTTATGACAACATTGTTTTTCTAAAGAAAAATGCCTTCAAGGATTAAGGGCGTCCAAATTGATCATCAAATCTTTCAATGTCATCTTCACCTAGATATAACCCTGATTGTACTTCGATAACTTTTAATGTTGTATGGGGAAGTGGATTGATTAATCGATGTTTCGAGCCCTGAGAAATAAATGTAGATTCATTTGTTTTAACTCTATAAATCTTATTTTGATTAATTACTTCAGCTTCTCCTTCAATAACTACCCAATGCTCACTTCGATGTTTATGTGATTGAAGACTTAATGATTTTAAAGGTTTAACTTCGATACATTTGATTTTAAAAGAGGGCCCATTTTGAAGAGTCGTAAAAGACCCCCAGGGTCTTTTAATAGTTTGATGAGAGTGCAAAACTTCTTTTTTTTGTTTTTTTAATTTTGATGTGACGAGCCTTACATCTTGTGTTTTTGATTTATTTATTATTAGAAGCGCATCTGGCGTATCTACAACAATTAGATTATTTACCCCAACGGCAGCAATAATTCTGTGACCGCCTTGAATAAAGGTATTTTTTGAATTAATAATTAAAGATTCGCCGATATTGCTATTTCCATCTGAATCGGCCTTAATAAGCTCAGAAAAACTAAGCCATGAGCCCACATCGCTCCAATCAAAATTGGCTGGTATGACAGCAACTTTTTTTGACTTTTCCATAAGGGCGAAATCAATGGAAATACTTGGACATTTTATAAAAGTTGCTCGAGGGATTTCTATTTTGGAGTAAGAATTAGATAAATTTTTTGAACAAACATCCCATGAGGCTTCTGTGTATTTAAGAACCTCAGGAGAATGAATCGCTATTTCACTTAAAAATTGACTGACATTAAAACAAAATATACCTGAGTTCCAATAAAACCTTTCAGAGTTAATAAAATTAGTAGCTGTTTTATGGTCTGGTTTTTCAAAAAAATTAGCTACTTCAAATCCTTCTGCAAGAGACTCTCCAGATTCAATATAACCAAAACCAGTATCGGCTGTGCTAGGTTTTATTCCAAAAGTTACTAGATAGGGGGGGTTGTGATTATTAAGCTCAAGAGCCTGATTAACATTTAAGATAAACTCTCTTTCATCTTGAATGATATGATCAGCAGGCATGACAAGCATAGAAGTATTTTCGCCATAATGCTTCTTGATCCATAGTGCAGCTAAACAAATCGCTGGAGCTGTGTTTCGCCCTTCAGGCTCTAATAAAAAAATACTATTAATTTCAGTTTTTTCAAGCTCATCTTTGCTGATGAAGAAATACTCTCTATTAGTTATCGTAATTACAAGCGGCTTACCATTTTCTCTAGGGATATTCTCTAAGAGACTAGCTCGGCGATATGTTTTCTCGAGAAGTGTCTCACCATCAGCAAGTTCGATAAAAGGTTTGGGGTGTCCCTCTCTAGAGAGAGGCCATAGTCGGCTTCCGCTCCCACCAGAAAGAATGACCGGAACTAAAAGTGGACCTAGTTTATTTTTCAAATGGTTAAGATTTTAGGAAAAACAGTAAATATACCTAATTTTCACTATATATTTTTGGATTTAAATTAGGATCATTGTACATTTTAAATTGCTTATATTGCTTGAAGTGCCTTAATTTATTTTGACAATCAACTACAAGCTCATCAAAACAGATGCTTAAATCGACTCTTTGTTTATGCAAAATTTTTAATTTTTCAGAGCAAATTTCTATATGAGTTGTCTTTACATCTAATCTTTTAGTTTGAAAAGACATATGAAAAATTTTTAAACTCAAAATAGATAATCGGTCGATAATAGATCCTAGTGATTCGCTATTTTGTTTTCCTTGTGTGTGGTTTAAGGTCGGGATATTTTCAATTATAAAACTATCTATTTTTTCTATATAATCATTTCTTGCTTGATTGAATCTATCAATCGCTCTTTTATTGTTTGAGATTTCTGTGTCTGATACTTTTTGTCGACGTGCTAAGTCTTCTTCATTCCATAGCTTAGTATTAAAGTAGTGATTGGCTTCAATAAATTCATAGAGAGCATTAGACCCTTCATATTTAAGTTTAAACTTATCTGGCCAGGAAGGATCAGACAGGGCTTCATCCTGGAACATAAGGATATCTTTTGCTGCAGTTATATATGATTCAGACATAGTAGAGTTTTGTGAAGTGATTAAAAAAAAGTTAGATTAAAAAGATTATTGCCTTGCCTTATAAATTATTTAATTTCTGTTGCAGGAATTTAATACCAAGATCTTTGATTGTTTTTTTGGCCTCAATATAAGTTGAGTTAATTCCAAGAGGCCCCCATTGCTTTGGATGAGGAGAAATGTTAGTTTCTGCAAAAAGTCCAATAACTCCTCCTGGGCTTGCAGCTGCAAAGTGCATTAAACCCGAGTCAGGAAAAATTGATTTTTGGCCTAACCAAATCACACCAATTGTTAAATCCAATGGCGCTCTCAAAGGAATAATTTCTTTTGGTGCTTTTTCTAAAATTTTATATGCTATTTCATCATCACCTGGATAATCTTTATTATTTTTTGAGCCGGGTGTCCAAACTAGAATCGTTTTCATCTTGTATTTTCTGTAGACGAATTTAGCTGCCTCAATAATTTGTTCTTCAGAAGCTTGTTTTTTGGCACGCCTTGCCCCAAGACCAAATACTATATATTGCTTATTTTCAAGTTGATGTTTAGCAAGAAAATATTGGGCTTTTTCAAGCCAATCTTGAGGTGGATTGTAATAAACATTGAAATGTTTTAACGGTTTGTTTGAATAAATAATAGGTTTAATAAGCTCAATCATTCTGAGAGATTCATGAAGTCTTTTTTTTAATGAATTTAATTCAATAATAGGATCAGTAATACCTCTAACCATTATATTTTTTGGTACGTATGATATTGTTCTTCTAGCTTTCATCCAGAGAAGTCGTTTTACTGCTCGATGTGAATAATCCCCGCCCGCTGCAATAGCTACATCGTATTTCTCGCTTCTAATTTTTAAAAAAATGTTGACTTGTTTAATGAGTGCGATAATACCTTTAAAATTAAAAGACTTAGGTTTAGGGTAGCTATATAGCTCATCAATAAATGGAGCGTCTTTTAAAATCCATGCTGAAGATTCTGGTGCAATAACTGCAAGCTTTGCTTCAGGAAAAAAATATTTTAATAGTTGAAGCATTGGTGTAGTTAAAAGAAGGTCACCTAATTTGTCACGCTTAAGAATTATGATTTTCATGGTTTATTTAAAAAAATTAACTCTTACTTATTCTTTAAAATAAAGACGGGTATAGCTTAAAAAAATTCCTAAAAGTAGACATGCAAGTATGGCATGTTCATGATGAAAAGTTGTATTCACAAGACCAATACCATAGGTCGCCATCCATGCACTTAAGGACGAACCCCATAGAAAACTTGCTTCACTTGATTTTTTTGTCCAATTATAAGTTTTGGTAAGTTGCTTTATCCATGCAAACATGAAAAAAAATGTGACAATTAATCCAACAATGCCTCTTTCAACAAGTGCTGTTAAATATAAGTTATGTGAGTGTCCCGGAAAAGCATATTGATCAGGATTGAATATTTCCCCCCTTATTTCTAATGATTTTTTTAATTGATCTATGGTAATAAAGTGCCAGTTGCTCATACCTATCCCAAGAATAGGATGAAAACGCGAAGCCTCGAGCGACACGTTCCATACGCGGTCACGATAAGCCAACACCCTATGATTTTCTTGGTTAGTGACTTGTTTTTGCACGATTTGAGCGTTAAAAAGAACTGTGACAAGCAAAACAAAAAAGATAGTTAGTACTCCCATAATTTTTAAGATTTTTGTTCTGCTCAAAAGGAAAAAAAGACTTAAACCTAGGATTACAGCAACGCCAAAGGCCCCTCGCGATTGTCCAATGATTAATGAAATAAAAAATACAATAGTTAAAAGACCTAGAAGGATATTGCCCCATTTTAAATTTCTAACTTTTTCTTTAATATTGAAATGAGATAAGAACCAAGCGAGTGAGGCTCCAAAAATCATAACCAAATAGATGGCAGAATGATTTACATGACCCACAGAGTGAATTTCTAAAGTTTTTCTCGAGTGAATTACAAGGTATTCCCAAAGCCCCCAAGCAAGAGGCGGGATGGTGCTTAAGATGATTATTTTAGTGAGCAGCTGATATCGACTTTTTGTATAGTCCGCTCGACTCAATAGCCATCCAGTTAATATAGCTGTCAGAAGTACCTTGTAGCCATGCCATTCTTCAAGCCCTGAGAAGCCGGCAAACATTGTACTTAAGAGAGCTGTTAATACAATGGTTAGAAATAAACTATCCCAGCTACCCCATTGCCAAATACCTTTTTTAAATTGAATAATTTCCGAAATAATTCGTGTTATCAGATAGCCTACTAAAAAAATATTTTTAGGAGCTTCAACACTTGGAAGGCTAAAAATCATAAGAGTTAACATGAGAATATCCGTCGATGGAAGTATTTTTTTCATTTTGGGCTTAAGAAATAAAGTAGAAATATTTTGACATTTTCCAAGTGTACTAGAAAATTGAGCTTGAAATAGCTTATTAAATACGTTTATCAGATTAAATACTTTTAAGATGTAAGACTATAATTTAGGGTAATTTTCGGTAAGTTTTAACAATCAAAGTAAAGCTTTTTTTAATTACAAGGAGAAGCCTAGCTTTCTTCTAATTAAAATCTCTTTTTAAGTTAAAATTCTTCATATATGGCTATTCTTGTTACAGGTGCAGCAGGCTTCATCGGATCTAACTTTGTCTTGGATTGGATTAACCATGTTAAAGAGGATGTGGTGTCCCTTGACCTTCTTACCTACGCCGGTAATCTAGAAAATCTATCCTCATTAAATAATAACCCACAGCACCATTTTGTGAAGGCGGATATCGGTGATCGTACGTTCCTTTCTCAGCTTTTAAAAAAATATCAAGTGAGGGCTGTTGTAAATTTTGCGGCAGAGAGTCATGTCGATCGTTCTATACATAAACCGGATAACTTTATCGAGACGAATATCGTCGGTACCTTCAATCTGCTTGAGTCTGTTCGAGCATTCTGGAATGACTTAGATGAGGCATCCAAAAAAGCATTTAGGTTCTTACATGTTTCCACCGACGAGGTTTACGGTTCATTAGGAAAATTAGACCCAGCTTTTTCTGAAACTAATCGCTATGAACCTAATAGCCCTTACAGTGCAAGCAAAGCCGCGAGTGATCACTTAGTTCGTGCTTGGGGCTGTACTTATGGATTGCCGGTACTCACGACTAATTGTTCTAATAATTTCGGACCTTATCACTTCCCAGAGAAGCTCATCCCGCTTTGCATATTGAATGCGTTAAATGATAAACCATTGCCTATCTACGGTGACGGCCAGCAAATCCGTGATTGGCTATACGTCAAAGATCATTGCAGTGCGATTCGCGCGGTTTTAGAAAAAGGTCGCTTAGGTGAAACTTACAATGTGGGTGGCTATAATGAAAAGACAAATCTCGATGTCGTGAAAATTTTATGCAACATACTAGACGAGCTTAAGCCTAAGTCAGATGGATCGAAATACGAAAATCAAATCATTTATGTTAAAGATCGTCCAGGGCATGACAGGCGCTATGCGATTAATGCCTCAAAATTAGAGCATGAATTGGGCTGGCGCCCAAAAGAAACCTTTGAAACGGGCATTCGTAAAACAGTTGAATGGTATTTAGCAAATCAAGCCTGGGTGGACAATGTGGTAAGCGGTAAGTATAAAATTTGGATTGAGAAGCAGTATTCATGAAGATTCTTCTTACCGGTTCAAACGGCCAGGTCGGTTTCGAATTAGCAAAAAAATTAAATACATTGGGTCAAGTTATTGCAACAGATCGTGCGATATTGAATCTTGCTAATTCTGAAGCAGTTAGACAATTTATTGACCAAACAAAGCCCGACATTATTATCAATTCCGCTGCTTATACTTCAGTCGATAAGGCTGAATCCGAGCCAGAGCTTGCTCATCAAATTAATGTGACCGCTACAAAAGTTCTAACTGAAAAAGCAATAGAGCTCGATATTCCGTTTATTCACTTTTCGACGGATTATGTCTTCGATGGATTAAAAAAAGAAGCCTATGTTGAGTTAGATTTAACTAACCCCCAATCGGTCTATGGTAAAACAAAATACGAAGGTGAAGAAAAGGCACGACAACATTTTAAGCATATTATCTTAAGAACAAGCTGGGTGTTTGGAAGTCACGGTAATAATTTTTTAAAAACAATATTACAACTTATTCAGGATAAAGATTCTCTGAATATTGTAGGTGATCAGACAGGTAGTCCCACATCAACTTCAACGCTAACTGAAGTAACTCTAAAAATCGTGGATACGATTTTTAAAGATAAAAATTTTAATGATTACGGTATATATCATGTGGCGAATGAAGGCGAAACTAATTGGCATCGGTATGCAAGTTTCATTGCAAGTGAAGCAATTCAATTAGGCCTTGCAGTTAAATGTGAGCCTAGTCATATTCATTCTATTCTCACATCGAGTTACCCAACAGCAGCAAAACGACCCTTAAATTCGAGGCTTAATACAGGCAAATTAAAAAAGACCTTCATGCTAGAATTGCCTCAATGGGAATCCGAAGTTAAAAAGGTATTAAGGGAAATCATTTAATTGGCAAATTCACAAAAAAGAAAAGGTATCATACTTGCAGGCGGTTCCGGAACGCGACTGTATCCGGTAACGCGGAATATTTCAAAGCAATTACTTCCCGTTTATGACAAGCCCATGATTTATTATCCACTTTCAACTTTAATGTTAGCTGGCATTCAAGATATTCTTATTATTTCAACTCCTGATGACACACCACGTTTTGAATGTTTGCTTGGTCATGGTGATCAATGGGGCCTTAATATTCAATACAAAGTTCAGCAATCACCCGATGGATTAGCCAAAGCCTTTATCTTAGGGGATAAATTCATTGGAAATGATCTGTCAGCTTTGGTCTTGGGTGACAATATTTTTTATGGCCATGATTTGAATGACCTATTGATGAGTGCAACGAATCGTCAAGACGGCGCGACTATTTTTGCATATCACGTTCAAGATCCTGAGCGGTATGGTGTCGCACAATTTGATAAATTTAATAAGATATTATCCTTGGAGGAAAAACCAAAAAATCCAAAATCAAATTTTGCGGTTACTGGACTTTATTTTTATGATAACGATGTCATTGCAATGGCTAAAAGTCTAAAGCCATCAGCGCGCGGAGAATTAGAAATTACGGACCTAAATCAACTTTATTTAGACAAACAAAAACTTAATGTTGAAATCATGGGTCGAGGTTATGCTTGGCTCGATACCGGCACTCATGATTCATTATTGGAAGCGAGTCAATTCATTGCGACACTTCAAAATCGGCAAGGCCTTAAAGTATCTTGTCCGGAAGAAATTAGCTATCGTCATGGTTGGATTAACGCGTCTCAATTGGAAAGGTTAGCCACTCCTTTGTTCAAAAATGAATACGGACAATACCTGCAACGCATTTTACAAGAAAAGATTCTTTAAAACATGAAAGTTACCCCTTTAAGCATTCCTGATATTTTGCTGATTGAGCCCGAAGTATTTAGTGATAATAGGGGATTTTTTTTTGAAAGTTACAATCAAAAACATTTCGAAGAGGCAATAGGTCGTGAAATTAATTTTGTTCAGGATAATCAATCTAGATCTGAAAGGGGCGTATTGCGCGGACTTCATTATCAATTACCTCCAAGAGCGCAGGGCAAACTTGTTCGCGTCATTCAAGGGGAAGTATTTGATGTAGCTGTAGATATAAGAAAGTCATCACCGACCTTTGGTCAGTGGGTGAGTCAAATTTTAACCTCTGCCAATAAAAAACAGCTATGGATCCCTGAGGGTTTTGCGCATGGCTTTTTAACACTCTCAGATACTTCAGAATTTTTGTATAAGACAACAGATTTTTATTGCAAAGAACATGAGCGAACTATATTTTGGAATGATGAAACTATCGGAATTGAATGGCCTGAAATGAATATATTGTTATCACAAAAAGATCATAATGCTAAATTTATGAAACATATAATTTTTTAGTTGGTAGTATTTTTTTTTAAATAGCTTTGAGGGTGTTAAATTGTTTAATGATTTAAATAAAAATGACGTATTTATTATTGCAGAAGTGGGCCAAAATCATCAAGGTGATCTTGATCTCGCTCGTCAGTATATAAAAATATTTGCATCTGAAGGGGCGGATGCTGTCAAATTTCAAACTAGAAATAACAAATTTCTTTTTTCAGAAGAAGCTTATTTGAAAGAATATGCAAGCGAAAATGCTTTTGGAAAAACTTATGGAGAACATCGCGAAAAACTTGAACTGAAGCCAGAATGGTTGCCTATTCTCAAAAAAGATTGCGTTAATTACGGTGTTAAATTTATCTCAACACCTTTTGATGAGCCGAGCTTAGATTTGCTTTGCGACGTGGGTGTTGACGTCTTTAAGATAGCATCTTTTGATTTGGGTAATCTACCCTTCATCAAGCGCATAGCCTTGAAGAAGAAGCCTGTCATTATAAGTGTAGGCGGAGGTAAAGTTGACCAAATTAAATCATCTGTAGAACTTTTATTTGAATACATTAAAGACGTGGCAATTCTCCACTGTGTTTCTGAGTATCCATGTGAATTCAATCGATTAGGATTGGATTCAATAGAGATTCTAATTAAAGAGTTTCCCAAATCTATAATTGGTTCCTCAGATCATTTTAACGGAATACTTTCAGGCCCCATAGCCTATATGAAGGGGGCTAGAGTATTTGAAAAGCATGTCACTCTCAATAGATCCTATAAGGGAACCGATCATAGTTTTGCACTAGAGCCTGAAGGATTTAGGAAGTTTGTCAGGGATATTAAGCGTGTTCCACATATGATGAAGCCTAAACCCCAAGATGATTTAGGCTCAGAATATGTTTTTAAAAAGCTTGGCAAATCCTTGGTTGCTAATGAACACATTAAAGCTGGTGAAGTAATTTCAATTGACCGCCTTTCAGGAAAAATTTTTTCTACCCAATATATACCTGTTAGAGAGTCAAATAAAATAATTGGTGCTGTTGCTAAGGAAGACATTGCAAAAGACCAACCTATTTTACATTCAGCAATAGCATTGTTAAAAACATGATGCATATTGAATTAGCCAGCACAATTAAATTAGTAGTTTTTGATTTTGACGGAGTTTTTACTGATAATACTGTTGTTATTGATCAAAATGGAATTGAGTCAGTTAAGTGCTGCAGGAGTGACGGTCTAGGAATATCTAATCTTTTCTCCATGGGGATTGAGGTTCGTATTGTATCTACAGAAATAAATCCGGTAGTCAGTGCAAGAGCTAATAAGCTCAAAATTCCTTGTATGCAAGGTGTGGAAGATAAATCAATTGCTATCTATGCGCTCGCTAAGGAATTAAATATTAGCTTGGATCAAATTGCCTTTGTTGGCAATGATATTAATGATATTAGCGCACTTAAAATTGTCGGGCTACCTATTGCCGTATCTGATGCTTATCCAGAAATAAAAAAGTATACTCTTTACACAACAAAAAAATCTGGCGGGTACGGAGCGGTCAGAGAAGTATGTGACTTAATTTGTGAAGTTAAATCTAATAAAAGGATAAATTCGTGAAGAAAGTTGAAAGACCTGTTGCACAATTTCCAATTGCCGAAAGTGTTGGTCCTAGGGATTGGGGGGAAGAAACGCTATTGGTACTTGCTAGTGGAAAATACACTATGAAAAGACTTTGCATCAAGGCTGGCAAACGAGGGGGGCTGCAATATCACAGAAAAAAAGACGAAGCGAGCTATGTGATATCAGGGAGAATGATTATTCGATATGAAGATGATAAGGGTAAGCTTATTGATAAAGAGGTTGGCCCTGGAGATTGGTTCCATTTTCCAAATGGCTGCATTCATCAAGAAATTGCTATTACTGATGTAGTGAGAATAGAAGTTTCCACGCCGCACTTTAATGATCGTGTGCGCGCCGAAGGAATGTTTGGTATTTTAGATCAAACAGGACTTCAAACAACTTCCGAAAGCGAGATTGAAATTCGTTAATTTTGGCTTCTTTATAAGAGATATTTCATAATTAAAAATATCAAGACGCAAAGATTATCATTAAGAAGTTTTAAGGGTTGAATTAATTTTTTATTTAATAATAGGTTTTCAATGAAGCATAAGTCTGTTGCATTTATACCCGCGCGCTCAGGTTCAAAAAGAATCCCTGATAAGAATATTAAATTGCTTAATGGACATCCAATGCTTGCATATAGTATTCGAGCAGCAATTGATAGCGGCATCTTTGATTCGGTAATTTGCGCAACTGATAACGAGTTGTATGCAGAGATTGCAAAGCATTATGGAGCTGAAGTTCCTTTTTTAAGGCCTTCAGATATATCTGGTGATAAATCACCAGATATTGATTGGGTACTTTGGGCACTTAATAATTTAAAAGAACATGGTCGTGTATATGACATTTTTAGTATTTTAAGGCCAACAAGCCCCTTCAGATTGCCGGAAACAATTAGAAGGGCTTGGGATGCGTTTATTAAAGACCCAGTTGCAGATTCTTTGCGAGCTATAGAAAAATGTAAACAGCATCCCGGTAAGATGTGGGTAATTCGTAAAAATCGAATGCTACCACTAATGCCGTTGACTAATGAAGGCACTCCTTGGCACAGCAGCCAATATTCTGCTCTTCCAGAGATATATATTCAAAATGCTAGTTTGGAATTAGCATGGACAAATGTCCCAATCGAGAAAAATAGTATCGCAGGTGATTTAATTATTCCTTTTTTTAGTGCAGGATATGAAGGATTTGATATTAACAATCTTCAAGATTGGATATTGGCTGAAGCTTTGATTAATCAAGGCACTGTGAATTTGCCTCTGGTAGACAAAAAAAATTGATTTTATTTGATAGTAATATGAATTATTTTCTTTAAAGTAAATCGTATTAATACCTAGCTTTATTAAGAAAATAAATGATTAGGGCGGCAACTTGATATAAATCAATAAAAGTTTCATTAAAAAAGTACGGTCAATTAGTATTAACAACGGTAAAAAAATGCGAGAAAATATTCCCTTTACACGAATAAAGTCTCATTAATATATCATGATAGCTAGGAGTGCATTTATACAAAATAGAATTTGAACCAGCATTTTCTAATATTTTGGTTTCTTGATATAAGTAATTTAGATTTAGGTGTAAATAATATTAGTCTGAACTTAATAAGACCTTCAATCTTTTAATGAAGCAACAATATAAAAGATATCTTTCGGGAGAAATGGTACAAATGGAGTTGAAATTAATATAGCAAAAAATACAAAAGCTCTATAGATAAAATTAGTTTTTTTGCTGTATTGTATTCTAGAAAATAAACCCCGAAGACTTAAGCTTGGCAGATTACCCATATGAATTGTTTTAAATCCATGCTTTTTTAAAAAAATAATTAGATTATTATGATTAAAATAATGAAGGTGGGGTGATGGTAAATCTTTTTGCCACATTCTTTCAAAAAAACTTTCAAATCCATAAAAAAAGAGTATTTTTGAAGTCCTATAAAAAAATCCTGTGCTTGAAGGAAGATTTATTATTAAAAGCCCTTCCGGATTAAGGTGACTCTTAATTGAATTCATAAGTTTATTTGAGTGACGAATATGCTCAAATACATCATTGAAGATAATTAGGTCAAATTTTTCATTTACTTTAAGGGGTCCGGGAAAGTATCCATTGATAACATCTATATCAATACGATCTTTAGTTGTTTTAAAAATATTAATATCCGGTTCAATACCCTTAACAACAAATTCACTTTTAGCGATTTCTAAAAACCAACCGTGCCCACAACCAACATCTAATAATCTTGCACGATTAAACTTAAATTTCTTTATTTGAGCAAGTAACAAGCTAAAATTTTTTTTTCTTAGATATTTTAATCCAATTTCTCTAGCATCTTCATTAATAAACCTATTCTTTTTTAGTGAGTTTATTTTTGGAATAAGATTTGCAGACTCATATTTACATTTTAAACATATCATATGCCAATCAGTAACTCCAATTGACATCAATGAATCACAAATAAGACAAGATTTACTTTTCAATATATTACCTATTTAGTGATCGATATAAAAATCCCAAAAATAATCAATAATGCACCTAATATATTTCTTAAGTCTAGCTCTTCACCCAAAAAAAAATTTGATAATATCGGAACCACAATAAAAGCTAGCCCCACAAAAGGATATGCCGTTTTTAAAGGCATCATTTTTAAAACTATAAACCACATTAATGTAGCGAAAAAGTAAACAAGAATTGCAAATGCTATTTTGATGTCTATTATTGAGTCATTTTGGAAACTTACAGCAGCAATCTTTAATAGAATTTGGCCAAAAGAAAGCAGAATTACGGTTGAGATAATTAAAAAATATTGACTAATCGACAATTTACACCCTTTCTTTTTACCAGTTTAGCATTATTTTTTTTATTGATTTATTGATTAATTAATTGAGAAACTAGTCATACTATATATGTGCTATTGTTACTAGAATTATTTATTTGTTAAGGATTTTATTAAATCTAGATCCCAATAATTTATGAATAGGATAGCTAGGAACAGAAGATATATCATGAGACATGAATGCTAATATAAATTGAATTCCTAACAGTATGGGTAGAGCAGAAATCATTACAGTTCCAGCTGGTGTAATTTGTTTGATATTTGCAGAATGAAGCATTTCCCATGTTCCCGAAAAAACTCCACCTATTGTCAGCATTATTCCTAATATAAGTTGAATCGAGGCTAGAGACATGTCTCGCAAATAATAATTATAGAAAACACGCTTAAAAAAATTAATAAAATTTCTAAGTAAAAATTCGTAAATTATGTTCATTATTTTTAGATTGCTAGTTTCATCAGTATATTGAGCGGACATTGGCACATCAATAACTACTGCCCTTAATAAATTTAATCGAAATAGCATATCACTTTCAAAAAAATAACGTTGATTGATTTTATTGTAAGGTAGCATTTTTGCTACTTCCGCGTGAATCGCAGTATATCCATTAGTAGGGTCGAATAAATTATAATATCCTGAAGAAAGTTTTGTAAATAATGACAAAATTGTATTTCCAAAAATTCTAATTCTCGGCATTGATTTTAATGAGTCAATTTCAAAAAAACGATTACCTTTAGTATAGTCAGCCTCTCCAAAAATAATAGGAGATATAAATAATTTAATTAGCCTGGGATCCATCTGACCATCGCCGTCTATTTTTATAATAATATCTACATTAGATGAAATAGCTGCTTGATATCCTTTCATAACAGACCCTCCAACCCCAAGATTTTTATGATTTTTGATAATTATCACTCTTGGGTCATTGCAGAATTTTTCAACGAATTCACCTGTTTTCTGAGGGCAGTGATCATCAATTATATATATTAAATCTACTATAGAAGGTATGTTACTAAGTAAATCAATTATATGTTTTTTAACTTTATAACAAGGTATGACAACCGCAACTTTGATTTTATTTGCTTGATTCAATGTCATATAATTCCTTTATACTCAGTTTTTACAGAGCGCAACGTTGCTTCTAGGTGCGTGCGTAACAGCATTTAAACAAGGAGCAGAAGAGCTGTTATATTTAATATTTAGCACATCTAATCTGAATCGCCAAACATCCCAATTTTCAAAATATATATTTCTATTTTTCGGTGCAGTGTTATTAAGTGCAGCTATGAAATTATTATTTTCTATATTCATAATATTTCTCTGATATATTCCACCCATTAAAAGAACTAGATTATTTAAAATAATCAATGTAACTACAAAATTTGATAAAAAATACAAAAAATTTTTCTTAATTGAAAATTTTTCAGAGGTTATTGTTAGAACTATTAAAATAGGTATTAAATATAACTGCGGAACAAATCTATACCAAAATGCAAATGGGTTTATTAGCACACTAATTGCAATGCCTGTTAGTAAAAGAATTGGCATTTTTGTTTTTTTTATTGCACTAAATCCTATAACCAATAGAAAAATTGATGAAGTAAAAATTGCTGAAAAAAGAGGCCCATTTCCAGAAATTCTAGCATCAGGACAGTAATTTTTAATTTGCAATATTTCATCTTTAGTTAAATTTAAAGGAATTTTAAAATTTGGAACATTGTCTGGATTTATGGCATATTCAGAGTATATGCTCTGAATTAGTCTTAAAGCGAAATTTGTTTTTTCAAACCAAATTTCTTTTCCTGGCCAGATTGCTCGATATAGTTGATGGAATGTAAGGTTGTCCCCATGGCTAAAAAAATTAAAAAAAGTACCATGTACAAAGAAAGACTTTAAATATGGATCGTACCAGCCAACCAATATGCTTAAAATAATTATAAGGTATTGTTTTTTTGTAATTACTATCTTCTCTGCCCTGGTTATATTTTCAAAAATTAAAAGAAAAATAATAGAGCAAGCAATTGCGCTTAGTTTAATACTGGTCATCAAAAAAAACGCCAAACATAAAACACCAATCGACTCATTTCTGCGTGTGATAATAAAGTTAGTTGCAGCCAAAATTGCTAAAATAATGGAAATATACAAAATATGGTCGACATAATGTGAGGTCAAAAAAGAAATTACTACCGGAGAAAATACAATCATTATTGAGTAGATGAAAGTAAATTTTTTGGTATAGAAGTGTCGCAAAGTGATTATGGAGTATATAAGAATAATTGCGACTAAAATGCCAACTCCATATCTTCCAAAGTCAACAACGCCTGTTAATAAATAGCCTACTAAAAACAGATAGTATGCTGGACGACTAGCGAGCTCGTTGTGATATAAATCAGTTTTGTAATCAAAAGAGTTGAAATGTATAGATTGACTATTAAGGTCGCTTGGATTCCAGCCGAAGACAATGCTGTAAAAATTTCTGATATGATCAGTCTGGCTGTCTGAGGTTATATCATATGTTCCGTGTAACGATAAAAGTGCAAGGAGAAAAATTAGGGCAACATTCACGGTGTATGATTTAAAACAATCAGCCCAATAATTCTTAATTAAAAAAATTGAGGAGACCGTAAATATTGCATATGTAAGTATCAGTGTTTTGAGTATATCTGCGCCGGTCAAAATATTAATTAATGTGACCGAGAATATTGCTCCCAAGTAAAAAAGAATTAAATGCTCACACGTTCTTAGTTGCAAGCATATCTTTACGTCATCTATTTTATTGCTCATGTTTGAGTGATGATTTCTCTTGAAGAGTAATTAACTTAAATATCCCTGAATATTGTTTGGCTAATTATAACTATAGTATTGATTGTAATAATATAATTAAGGTTAATTTAGTAAAAAGCTAAAGAGCTAAAGAGCACATTATTATATGAAAATTTTATTTATAGGAAGAAGTGTTAGTCATCTGACTTATTACACTAGCTTAATAAGAGAGCTTTTGTCCGAAGGTCATCATTTAAAATTAATTTTTGATAAAAAATGGTCAAAAAAATCGGATAAAAAGTATCTTCAGCAATTACTTCATGAAAACGAAAATTTAACTTATTCCTGGCTTACTAGAAGAGATACAAAGTTTCGTAATTTAATTTTTTTGTTAAGAGAATTGAGAACTTATTGTTGGTATCTTAGTAGAACTGATCAGTCGTTATATTATACTCATAGATGGTTAGGTTATTTCTCAGAAAATCTTCATCACTTCTTAAAAGCTTCTGTTGTCAAAGTTATTTTGAGAACATCTCTATTTCGTTTCATCCTAAAACTTATTATTAAATCAATCCCACCAGATAAGAAAATAAAAAAAGAGCTTGAATTATTTAAGCCAGATTGCGTATTTGTATCTCCCATGAATATGAGATTTGATGAAGAAGTTGAATATGCAATAGCAGCAAAAAAATTAAGAATCCCAGTAAATCTTATCGTGTTGAGTTGGGATAATTTAACAACAAAAGGATTGTTCCATGCAGACTTTGATCTGGCTTATGTATGGAATTTCCGACAGGTTGAAGAGTTGATTTTGTTGCATAACATTGATCGAAAAAAAATTGTTATTTCAGGGGCGATATTTTTTGATAAATGGTTAGGAAAAGGCATTCGGGAACTTTCTAGAAGTAAGTTTCTTGATAAGATTGGTTTTAATAAAAATGATAAGTACCTCTTATATATTGGTTCATCAAGAAATATAGCAAAAGACGAATCTTGGATTATTCGTAAGTTGCTAGAAAAAATTAAAGAAATTAATTCAACATCTATTTCAAAAATAAAGATTTTAGTGAGACCACATCCAGCTAACTACAATATTTACAATGACATTAGATGTCATGAAATTGTCGTATATCCAGAAAATGGCAGTCTTCCAGAGTTCAATGATCAAGAATCCGATTTTATAAACTCTATGAAATACGCTGAGCTGGTTGTAGGTTTAAATACCAGCGCACTCATTGATTCTATAATAATAAATAAGCCAACATTTTCAATTGCAATTGATCAGTATAGACAGACTCAATTGGAAGCTAATCATTTTCAACAGCTAGTTGATGAGGATGTCATTTATCTGGTTCATTCCTTCGATCAGTTGATTGATGGCATTAAGATGATAGTTCTTGGAGAAGACACCAAGAGTATTTTTAGGCAACGTTTCTTAAAAAGATTTATTTGGCCTAATAACATGAGTGCAGCCAGATATATTGCAAGTCAGTTACGAGGTAATTTAGATGAGTGAAAATTTTTTGAATGATAAAATAAAAAAAATAAGAGAGTCTTCTATATACAAGGATTATATTGAAATTAGAGGTGATATTTTAAAAATGCTCGAGAGCCCTGAAAGCGTTAACGACAGCCCTTCAAAGTATTGGATGGAGGAAATGGAAGGGTTTGACTATATTTTTGACGCATCTCCTTTAATTTTAAATAAGCTAAGGGAGCATACCTTTCATATTACCGGAATAAAATCTTATGAATATAGGGATCATCATGCTCATCAAGCTTCAGCTTTTGAAAAAAAAATTAAATTGTTGCAACAAGTAGATCCATGGGGATTATTTATCCCTGAAGCTCCAAATTTAGGTGGCTTTGGTCATAAACTAAGCGCTGGCCTGGTAAATTTGGATACACTTAAATTTTATGAAACACTAATAGGAATGGAGATATCAAATACCTTCTCGGAAATAAGGGGTAAAAAATCACTTGTTATTGAGATAGGGGCTGGTTGGGGAGGTTTTGCCTATCAGTTTAAAATAAATTTCCCATTATCAACTTATCTTTTAGTTGATTTGCCCGCCACAATGATATTTTCATACATTTATCTTAAAAATTGTTTTCCCAATGCGAAATTCAAAGTGGTTAAAAATGAATCTGAAATTCCAACTATAGAAGAGTACATAAATTTTGACTTTGTATTTATCCCTAATTTTTTGTTCAGGCAATTAAATCTTCCATCAGTCGATCTTGGTATCAATATGGTAAGTTTCCAAGAAATGACAGAGACTCAAATTATGAGTTATCTTGAAAAATTAACTCAAGTAGGGTGTAAGAAGTTTTATAGCCATAACCGTGACAGATCTAAACATAATCAAGAGCTTAATTCTGTTAGTATATGTATGAAACACTTTTTTAGCATCCAAGAAATTGGTGTTTTAGATTGGCAATATACGGATTTAAAAATGAAGCCGATTATTGATAGGGGGGTTCGTAAAAAAAGCATTCATGATTATCGCCATATAATTGGATTGAGGAAATTTTAATAATAAGTACTAAATTTTGGAGATCATTTCTCGATTATGGTTATATCAATTTTTTTTGATTTAATTAGGTAGATCAAATTATTTATATGATTAATATATTAAGAGTACCCAAGCTATGTCTTGCAAAAGATACTCTATAAAAGTTGAAAATTTATCTAAGCTTTATCGAGTTCATAAAGTCGAATTAGATGCAATTTCATATTTTTTAAAGCTTGGCTTCAGTTCCCGCACATTTGCTAACAGACCGATAAAAGAAATTCTTGCCTTGGATAAAGTATCCTTTGAGCTTCAGGAGGGTGATTCGCTTGGAATTATTGGCCCTAATGGGGCAGGCAAATCTACGCTACTTAAGATATTAAGTCGTGTAACTTTTCCTA
>JACCDP010634441.1_pt1 | contig 19286 bp, 15 predicted proteins | sample 7445841 | NCBI WGS metagenome assembly JACCDP01 (sample SAMN15323441, study PRJNA562643) | freshwater metagenome | isolation source: river surface water | place: USA:Blue River Watershed | collected 2017-08-17
AATTCACTATTTCATTCGACCAACTAACCAGTGACTACGTCAAGATTTCATCCCCGAAAGTATTCATTGCACTTAAAAGAACACTCGTTGGGGCAGACGCAATACATTTTCAAATTCGAGAAACTCTCAACCAATTAGTTCAAAAAAACACAACAAATGCCCGAGGGAACATAATTGCCATTGTTGATGACCGCCCAATAACAATAAATCTCTTAGAAAGCGACGATGGCAATCGTCACCTAATTCGAATCTCGCACACCATCATCCGAGGCGCGACACCCACTCTCGACCTACTAAACGAGATCAATGCCCTAAACCGAATGCTCCCAAAGAACAAGGTCTGGATGGATGAAGATCGAGTGTGTATTGGAGTTGATATTGATGGTTCTGAAGCCACTTCTATTTACTCCTACATACAGTCCATTGTCTCTGATGCAGAAAAACTAGATGGAGTTCTGCAACCACTGTGTGCCTAAATAGGTCTATCTAATCCAAACCCTGCTATTGGCGGATAAGCCCTCCAGTACCTCTATTGGTAATAGGCGGTTTAAGAGTGGGAGTATTCTTTCAACATGGAAGTAAACGGCTACAAAATTGAACCAGGAGCGAACCTATTTGGCGCATTTCTGGAACGCGCAAACCTGACTGGCGCAAACCTGACTGGCGCAAACCTGATTAGGGCCAATATGACTGGTGCAGACCTGCGTGGCGCAATTCTGCGTGACGCAGACTTGATTGGCGCAAACTTGCGTGGTGCAAATCTGGGTAGCGCCGACCTGACTGGTGCAGACCTGTCAGGAATTGATCTAACTGAGACATTTTTCGATGGCGCGAACTTCACTGGCGCGAACCTTCAAAATTCTGATTTAAGTGGCGCATATCTCAGAAAAGCGGACTTGCGCAAAGCCAATCTAAAACGTGCCGATCTGAATCACGCTCGATTGCAAGAAGCAATACTTAGCGATTTATCTTTGAGTCAAACAAATTTACAAAATGCCGATCTCCAAAATGCCGACTTGAGCGGGGCGGACCTTCACGGTGGAAACCATTGTTATTCAGGCGTAAACATCGCCGGCGCTAATTTTACTGGCGCTAAATTGCCAAAAGGATTCCCATACGTTGAGGAAATCCATGCACGTGGAAGGCTCTTGATTAGATTTTAGATTCTAAATCAACGTATTTCTAGCAAGGTAATTGAGGCGATGCGAGGAATCGAATTTCAGCAAACAGCTATAACCAGTAATGTCCCTATATGGAAAAAAGACGATTTTGCAGATTACGAGTAGTTGGCTCTGTTCTTTTTCTGGTTGTTTTGGTTTCTTGTTCATCAACTCAAAGCGAATCAGGCGCTATTCAACCCCAAGAAGAAATAGCCCAAACTGTTGACTCTCAACCTACTCAAACCTCTACAACCATTGATCTTCAGGTACTCGAGAACTCAGTATCGGACGCACAAAACATCGTTGATTCGATTAACGAAGAAATCATTACGAGCTTTCAAGTTCAGTTTTCTGACTTGATAAGGGAATATCGGTATCAAATCAGGTGTGGTTCAGAAGAATGGCCACGTTGGCTTGCCCCCAACGAATCATGGGGTACGTCATCGCTCGGGCTACAGAACAACTCGATGATTGAGGCAAGTGATTTGATCATTTCTGAAAGTAACGATATTGATGTTTGCAAAACCCATTTGAGTGCAAATCATTATTACGTTCTTGAGCAAAGAAGTCGTCTCGACAATATTTCGGTTTGGTACGACTTTACAGATCCGGGTTATAAGGAAGTTTTTGATTTGTACGTTCCGACACTTATGGACCTATCTGCTGGGTGCAAGTGCTGGCGCTGGAGAGATCCGATGTTCAACCCGACCTATACGGCATTTCAAACGGATTGGGCAAATCGCTTTGTACAACGAACAGCGGAATTCAAAGCAAAGATGATCGATTTTAATTCAGCGTTTAAATCCAAAGTTCAGGAACTTGAAGATGCTGAAGCAGCATTGGAATTGTCTATTGAGACCAGGGATGCTGCAGAGCTGAACGCGACTTCAACGAGTAGCTCAATTTATGTGGCTCCAAAATCAACTGTGAAACCTAAAACGGAATCAAATCCCACTCAATCCACAGATCGAGCAGTTTCAATTAGATGCCAGGATTATGGAAATTCCTCTACCTGCCGGGTGACTTGGTCTTCGGGCCGACAAACATGGGGCAGTCCCTACGGGCCAAAAAGCGGCGGTGTTGTTGCCACTTCGGATTTCCTAGATGCTTTTGGGACGTTAATCTGCGTTGATCTCTACGCAAGTGGTGGAATCAAGACTTCGTACTGTTAAAAGTTTTAGCAGACATACGCAGATTGCAACTACTGCATCAAAGCGGCATTAAAGGTTCCAAGGTGAAAACAGCAAATTGATGTCTCTTCACTAGTGTTTACGTTGTGCATCTGAACATAATTATTGACCAAGGTCCTGACGGTATCGATAACACAGCGCTCGCAACCATTGCTTCGATAACTGTATTAGCGGCTGTTGTTGTGCTTTTTCGTCGTCGCATTCAAATATTGGTAATAAAAGCTGCCAAGGCAATAGACGCCCTATCTAGACGTTCGGATTCAGCAGAAACCCCAGATAAAGACATGAAGCTTCGAGACATGCCTGAAAGCGAAGGGAATGAACGGGGTGACATTTCCGTAAGGGTCCTCTTTGTCATTTGCGCCTTGGCTTGTGTATCAATGTTTTTCATCGAACTGAATCCACAGGCAGCCGTTGGCGCGCAAGCAACCTATAGACAGACTCTTTCGCTATTAGAAGTAGCGCCAGAGTATTCAGTTGCGAAATACGACCGGATTGAACATTTTGGAAATTGGCGTGATGAAGATCGAGACTGCCTCGATACTCGTGCCGAAGTGTTGTTGCGTGATTCTCTGATCCCACCCTCTTTCAAAGGATGTCGTGTGGATTCTGGACGCTGGTTGTCAGTTTTTGATGGCCGCACCCATTTGCTGGCTTCCCAAGTGCAAATAGACCATCTTGTTCCTCTGCGTGAGGCATGGGACTCTGGTGCTTCCTTATGGACTAAAGAACGACGCGTCAGCTACGCCAATGATCTGGACTTTGCCGGAGCACTGTCGGCAATGACCAGTGCCTTGAACGGAAACTGCAAAAAACTCTGCAAATCTGACAAAGATCCAACTCAATGGGTTCCTCAGACGAATAGATGTCTTTACGCGCAACGTTGGGTTGCTGTCAAGTATCGATGGGATCTGTCGATCGACTCAGCTGAAAAACGAGCCTTATCTAAACTACTTTCAGGGAAATGCGGCGAAGCTCGTTTGAGCGTGACCAAACCATAGAAGACATCAGATCTTGAAGACCGGATCCAGATATCCCGTCATCAAAAGTTGACATTATGCGTCGCTAGCTTTTCTGAGAAATCCATTTATACCGAGTTTGGTATTGTAATCAAGTGGAATTCAACGGTTACAGAATCGAACCAGGTGCAAACCTGCATGGTGCAAACCTGAGCGGTGCAAACTTGGCAGGAGCAAACCTCAAAGGTGCAAACCTGGAGCGCGCAAACCTGGTCAATGCAAACCTCATCGGCACAAACTTAGGTAGTGCATACCTAAGAGAAGCAAACCTGACCAACGCAAATCTAACTGATGCACACCTGGATCATGCATACCTTGGAGGTGCAAACCTGACCGGCGCAAACCTGGGCGGCGCAAACCTGTCTGGTGCACACCACAGTGACGCAACCACAAACCTGACTAACGCAAACTTGGGAGGCGCAAACTTGAGTGGCGCAAACCTAGAAAACGCGAACTTCTCAGGCGCAAACCTAAGTGGCGCAAACCTGGACGGTGCAATCCTGACCGCCGCAAACCTTGCGAACGCGAAGCTGATTCGCACATCTGTGAGGGCAAACCTCGAGCGTGCAAATTTATGGAATGCAAACCTTCAAAGCGCAGATCTGCAAGGCGCGAGACTCAGTGGGGCGAACCTAACAAACACGAACCTTAGAAATGCAAAGCTTGTTTTCGCAATCTTGGCTGGTGCAATCCTGACTGATGCAGACCTAACTTATGCAGACCTGATGAACGCCAACGCGGATCTGACAGCCACAAAACTTGCTGGCACAAACCTAGAGCGTGCAAATTTAAGGCATGCAAAACTATTTGGCGCAAAGCTAGCTAATTCAAATCTGACTGGTGCAAACCTGAGCGGTGCAGACTTGGCTGGAGTAAACCTAAGTGGTGCAATCTTGGCCGGAGCAAACCTAAACTCTGCGGGGCTGCCCAATGCAAACCTGACTGGTGCAAACCTGACTGGTGCAAACCTAGAGCTTGCAAGAATAAAAGACGCAAACCTGGACGGTGCAATCCTGACCGCCGCAAAAATGCCTGACGGGACAATTCACGACTAATGCATTTGTAAATGTGCGATTGACGCACCTTGCTTGGTACTACTTATTCCGAGAATCGTAATCACTCTATTTGAAAATCCTCATCTGTCCGATAGCAAAGGAGAGTAGTAAGTGGCCATATATTGCGAAGCTATAAGTGTCATTGTTCGGAAATCAACAGTTGAGTCGATACTGAATGTTGCACCAGCGGAATTTATGCTTAGATTTCCAGGCGGATCGATATGGGATGACGAAAACCTCATCAGGTTTGGCTTTATGACTCCTCAGGACACAGGAGTTTGGGTGAGGCAACTTGAAGATTTCGGACTTGTCTTTTACGATCAGGTTGAATCGGGGTTTCGTTCTCGCGACTTTGTTGTTGTGGATCAACGACATGGCCCAACTTGCGAATGTTCCTGGATTGAATCTGAGATTCGAGATGGAATCCGATGGGCATGGGAAGTCGGCAAACCGCCAGGGTCCTTTGATCCTCCCGTAGATCTTTCCAAAAGAAGTTTGAGATTCGTTCCCCTTTCTGACTCGACTGAGTTTCCGTGGTCATCTGATCTCGCTTCAGGGCTTGATCTAACTATTGATCAGAACTCCGGTCAAACCAGGTACGTGGGACGCCCCTATCTAGGTCAACAGATTTATGATGCCCACATTCGTGCTGCTATTGACGAAACAAATTTAAACAAACCGATAGAGGGTTTTAGGTTGTTCCAAGAAGCGGAAAAGATCAAAGCGTTGGATCCGCCGCACAGAATTCCAGCAGCCATTGCCCTCACAGAAGTCGTCTTGGTGAACAAGAATTTAGATTTGATCCAACAAGCTCTTCTACGGTGGAAAGAAATCACCGAAATTGGCCCGGGCGAGGAAAGCGCAACATGCTGGACTTATCGGGCTGCAGTAGAGCAAATGCTTGGTTTGAAAGAAGACTCACAAAGCAGTAGGAACCTCGCAGCTGCGTTTAAGGCAGAAGGCCGCTACTAATAGCTCAAAACTAATTCGAGCTGTTCTCGCATCAATTAGATTGCGTTTATCGAGGGTCTTGATTGGTTGTATCGGCAAATGGAACTTGTTGGTCTCGCATCACTCCAAGAAGCCGCTGAAGCCAAGCAGCTTGACTAGTGGGATATATTTGGGTCGTGAAACGTAGGTTGTTAATTGTTTTTTTCCTTGTAATCGCCTCCGTGTCAGCAACTTCAGTTCTGAATGCGCGTGGTTCAACGGTCACTTTGTGCGCGAATAAGAAGAGTGGCGCCCTTAGATATCTCAAGAACGGCGATTGCAGAAGTTCAGAAAACAGAATTGAGTTAGACCAAAACGGGGAAGTCGGTCAGACAGGTCCGCAAGGACCGCAAGGACCGCAAGGCCCAGCGGGTCCAGCGGGTGCGGATGGGGCGAACGGCGCAAATGGAACGAATGGCTCTAATGCGAGTTCGATTATGTTGCAGGACGCAACAGGAGCAAAGTTTGTATGGGTTCCGAACTACATTTTGTGGAACGGAATGATGTGGAGTTTCTCTTCATCAGTTGAAACCTCGCTTAGTTACATCAGTGCCCTGCCGTTTTACTATCTGGATTCGGCTTGTACCCAACCGATTTTTCCTGCAACAGGTTGGGCGCAAAATGACGGCTTGCAAAAAGCATTTGTTACTACAAGTAATCGCACCGTTAATGGGCAAATTTTGAGTGGTTGGAGAAGGACGGGCTCGCTTCTATCAATTCAGCGAACTGCAACTTATTATTCAAGTACGAGTTGTGTCGGCGAATCTGGCAACATTCTCATTGACGGTGATGGAGTTACGAGTTATTACGCTGCGGAAGCAATTGCATGGCCAGTTATTGTGTCTCCAACGACTTTCGTTCTCGGCTCCTAACAAGTATCGGTCTGGCCCATTCGTGCTCGAACCACTTAATGTAGAACCATTGACGGACTTGATTGGCTTTTTATAGGCAAATGGAACATGTTGGCCTTGCACCGCTTCAGGAGGCCGCTGAAGCATGTGGAATTGATAGGGCTGCTTTGTGGCGTTACTTCAATGGAGATGTGAGGCCGTCAATAGTCCAGTTACCGAAATTGTGTAGAGGATTACAAGTATCGCTTGAGGAACTCCTGATCGCTCTTAACGTGCACATTGAATAGTTCTGCTATTGAGAACCGATGATCACGGACAAAAGAATGCCCAGGGTGAGCATGGTTGCAATGATTCCAAATTGAATAACCATAATTCGTCGCATAACTTCTAAATGATTATTGATCTGTTTCAGGGTTACAAACAGTTGGTCTACATCGTCTTCGTCAAAAAGTGGTTCGTTATCTTCATGCATCAACCCAAGGTAGCCCATTATGTCGAAGTAAATGGGCTGGACATCTAGACGCTCCCCTGTCCGAAATGTCTGATAATGCGAAGTGTGAACGAATTGAAGTTGTAACGTGTGAAATTGTTTTAACTAATTTCAGGATTTGATCAGCTGATGGAAGGCATTTTCGCTTGGCTTAGATCGGCCCCTTCGAAGTTTGCATACCTCAGGTCCGTTCCTCGGAAGTCAGTTCCGAAAAGTTTTGCGCCATGAAAAATCGTTTCGGTAAGAATGGCGCCACAAAATCGCGCATAATCTAAATCCGCACTTCTGAAAGATGCATACGAGGCATCAGCCCCCATGAAATTGACTTCAGTCAACCCGGATATGTCGGCAACGTCAAAATGAGTTTTTATCAAAATCGATCCTTCAAAATTGGTGCCATGGATTGTTGCTCGAGAAAGTGTCGCTCGGCTGAGATTCGCTGATGCGAAATTACAGCCATTTAATTTCGAGTCTTTTAAGTACGAAGAAATGAGATTGGCTCTAGAGAAATTCGATTTACTTAGGTCTGATCCACCGAGCCAGGAAGAAACGAGATTTGCCCCTGTGAAATTTGAATCACTCAAATCTGCATCACACAAATTTGCCAAGTTCATATTCGCTTGAGTGAAGTTTGAGCCTTTCATTATCATTTTTTGCATTTTTATGTTGTATAGATTCGCGCCGGTGAAGTTGCAGTTTGTCATTGACACTGTTCCAGTTGAATTATGTAAAGCTGCATTCGTAAGGTTTGCTCCGTCCATTTTGCAGTCAACGAAATGGCAGTTTTGTAATACAGCATTGGACAGATTCACGCCTGTTAAATCTGTATTCCGAAAGTGAGATTGACTGAAAATTGCTCGTTCTAGTTTTGCGAACCTGAAGTTGACATCATAGAAGTGATGATTAGCAAAGTCTCTTCCGCTGAGATCGGATCCTTCGAAATTCTCTCTGCCGATGTGCTTTAGTTCCATTGTCCAAATCGTAGTTGATTCGGCCTATATCTGGTATAGGGCTATCAGCAAAATTGTATGTCTGAGCAGTGTTGCACCTACCTCACTACTGTTTAGTCTCGTCACTTAATGGTCGGGGGTCTGTTCTTGGTCCCAACATTTTTGATTGATGCAATAATTAGTGAAGTGTGATTTTCCAGGTTTTTGATGGGAGAACTTTTTCCAGATAATTGTTATCTCAATCTTCTCTAAATCCGATTAGGTACGAATAGGTACAAACGGGAAGATTTCGTCTCTTTTTTGACATTTATGTCTAAGGGTAGGGTTTTTCGATTTTTTCGATTTGAGATAATTGTTATCTCGACTGTTTTTCGTGCGGATTCCACACCAGTAATCCATAAACACCTAAACCATTTTCTATGGTCCATTTGTTGAATACCTCTTTGCCATCTGATGCTTCGGTTACGTAGTCATACAGGCGTGTCTCGCTTGTGAGAATCAATTTTTGTTTGGCCGGCTTGATGCCTCGTGTGGCGTAGTAACGGTTTCCTTCTGGCCTATTGATGTCGTCGAAGTTCTTTCCTATGTATGCGCATACGTTGTCTAGGTCGTGCCATGTCAAGGTTTTGACATCTACGTATCCGTGTAGCCAGTGAAGTTTGAGGTTTTGGGCTAGTTCGGCGGTCATTAAGGCATGTATGTGCAGTCCTTGTTGTTCTTCTGAGTATTCAAGTGAGTACAGGTAGGGGCCTGGGGGTTGAATCGATTTCAGGCGTATTGCTTTACCCCACTTCTTTCGCGCCTCTGACGGGCTTGCAGGTGTCGCAAAGGTCAACGTGACGAAGTTGTAGAGCTGGTGTGCATGAGCGATTTCCTGCATGCTTCGTATGGACCGTTTCTTCGCGTCACGTTGATTGCGTGCAGGATCAGATGCTTGCCGAGGGTTTGCGGGTCCTCCACCCTTTTTCCTTGTTCTGTATCGGGCCATTCCAGCGTCTGGAATCAGTGTCACTGTTACGTCGGCGACGGTGCTGATCTCTGTCGTTAAATCAAGTCTCTCTAATCGATCTTTTAGAGAGTTTGTTTTTTCATTCAGAGTCACCTTCAGTCCTCCAGTTCTCCAACAGATTGAGAAACCAGCTGGTTGGGATTCTGACTGTTTTGCCGATTCCGATGTTTGGTATTCGACCGGATTTGATTGCTGCATATATCGCGTTTTTGCCGACGCCTAATGCCTTGGCAACTTCTACCGCGGACATTGTTGGCTTCCGATATGCGTTGCTTTCTTCGTATTTCATTGCTTTCTCCTAGAGGGGTTTGTAACGTTGCAGAGATCGTAGACCGCGTTTTGCGTTCTACCCCATAGAAAGGTGTTCCGAAGTGACTGTCAGTAAGAACAGAACACAACTCACAGTAAAAATCATCGACGCTGTTGCAACAATGAGTGGCGCGAACCCAGACAACTGGACAGGAACTCATATGCAAGTACAACAGAGCATCAACGGACACAACACGAAGTACAACGTTCGCTTTAACTGGTCCAAACACAAAGGTGTCGGTAAACCAACGTCGATCACAATTGACTTGATCGGCAATGGAGAGATCTCTTCTGACCTTTTGAGGGCTCTTCCGTTAAAGAAGCTCAAAGATACTGACACTCAGATGATCAGCGCAATAATGCAATCCGTCGAAGAAGGCATGAAAAACTGGGAAAATCTTATTGGGTATCCACTACACGGCGGGCCAAATAATCCCGGCAAAACTGTCCAAAAGGCAATCAAGAAAATGCCACGCAAACTTGGCACACGGATAGATCAAAATGAGCTTGTGATGATCGCCCAGTTATGGAAAAAGCACAAAGGGCTTGGTACACGCAACATCTCGGATGCAATCGCTGACGAACTCCAATATGCAGCGTCAACTATTCGCAAACGTATACAGCAATGCAGAGATCTCAAACTTATCCCACCCCTACCCAAAACCAAGAAGAATAGGAAAGCCAAATGAGCAAGCTGCAAGGTGTCTACAAGCGCGGCAGCACGTGGTACGCCCACATGCATTGGACTGACGCCAACGGCAAAGCCCAGCAGAAAAAGACTGGCGGGTTTAAAACGCGCGCTGAAGCAGCAAAGTTCCATGACAGTTACATGGCATCAATTCATGATGGCAGTCGCCGCGGAACCACCAAACTTCGGATCGGTGAATACTTGGTTAATGAGTGGTTGCCGAATCGAAAGAGCAATCTGAAGCCTTCAACTTTTGCGACGTATTCGAACATCATTCACTCCTACCTCATCCCCCATGTAGGCAACATCCGCTTAGAAGACATGACTGCGCGTCGTGCCGAAAAGATGTTCAAGGAACTCGAATCCCATGGTGCACGTGGGCGTTCCAAATCATTAAGCACCGCATTATCTGCAAAGACCGTTTCCAATATCGCAAACGTTTTGAATCGTGCATTCCGTGATGCAGTTCGCTGGGATCTGATTGCTCAGAACCCCATCGCAATTTCAGTAAAACCGTCAAAGCGTTCGAAGGAGATGAGTGCTTGGGAACCCCAAGAGTTAGGTCTATTCATCTCCGCAACCTCAAATGAACGCATGAGTGCAATCTGGCATCTTGCTGCAGTGTCGGGCATGCGACGTGGTGAGTTGCTGGGTCTCACATGGTCTGACATAGATTTGGACAAATGCCGAATGACAATCAGGAACACCCGCGTTCGTGCCGGCAACGCAACCATCGATGAATCACCTAAGTCACGTAAAAGTCGTCGCACCATCACACTCGACGAACGAACCATCAAGGCACTTAAACGATGGAAGGCGACACAAGCCCAAGAACGCTTATCGGTGGGCAGTCTCTGGCCCGATACGGAAGGTCACGTTGTCACAGAAGTAGATGGCACACTCCCCAACCCCAATACTTTCAGCCGGCGTTTTAACGCCATTTGCAAGCGTCTCGGCTTACGAGAAATTCGCCTCCACGATTTACGACACTCCTACGTCGTTGCGGCACGACGCTCTGGAGTGGACGTAAAAACGATCTCAGAGCGCTTAGGACACGCCGACATCAACGTCACCCTGTCTGTCTATGACCATGTGTTTGTCCAAGACGATGAGGCTGCTGCGAACTCGATTGCTGACCACATCTATCGTTCGTCAGCCAAGGAAGCGTGACACACCTGCCATCTACGATGAGGCCCGTGACTACTGGGACTTTCGAGGGACTGATCAGGTCGTTGGATTCTGATCCTCTTCGTCGAGGTAAGCAGTTTGAGAAGATCACGAAATGGTGGCTTCAGAACGATCCAATTCATTCTCGTGATGTCAAGAAGGTGTGGTTGTGGGATGAATGGCCAGATCGTCCAGGGCGTGACATTGGGGTTGATCTAGTTGCGGAGATGCGCGATGGGTCGTTGTGCGCGATTCAATCGAAGTGTTTTGATGTTGGGCGAGATATTCCCAAGTCAGAGCTTGACTCTTTTGTAAGTGCTGCTTCTACGCGCACGTTCAAGCATCGTTGGCTTGTTGCCTCTACCGACGGGTTATCCGCGAATGCGCGTCGCATGTTGCGCGATAACCATGTGACCCAGATTCTGTTTTCGTATTTGGATTCGTTAGAAGGTTTTTGGCCGGCATCATTTGACGCACTTGGTGGCACACCAACACTTGTTAAGGCTTCACCACGTCCACACCAACAGGATGCGATCAGAGACGTTGTAGAGGGCTTGTCAAAAGTGTCTCGCGGTCAATTGATTATGGCTTGCGGTACAGGCAAAACTCTGACCGCTTTGTGGATTACCGAGGCGTTAGAGCCCTCTACGACGCTGGTGCTTGTTCCATCGTTGAGTTTGTTATCCCAAACACTTTCAGAGTGGGCAAAGAATGCGAATACCAAATGGGATTACATCTGTGTCTGTTCAGACGAAACCGTCAACAAGTCTGATGATGCACCAATATCAACGACCGATGAACTTCCGTTTGACGTCACGACCAAGCCAGCAGATATCGCAGCGTTCTTGGAGCGTCGTGGACGAAAGATCATCTTCTCCACCTATCAATCCTCAGCGCAAGTTGCCAAAGCACAAAAGACTGCAGGCAAGAAGTTCGATCTCGTGATCTGCGATGAAGCACACCGACTCACAGGTAAAAACGACGCAGATTTCTCAACCGCGCTCAATGACGCAAAGATCCCAGCCAAAAAGCGTCTGTTCATGACCGCCACCCCACGCACCTACACGGCAAATGTTAAAGCGATGGCATCAGAGCGCGGCGTGGAAATCACCTCAATGGATGATGAAACCGTTTTTGGCAGAGAACTCCACAAACTCTCGTTCGGTCAAGCTATCGAAAAGGAACTACTCACCGACTATCGCGTCGTCATCGTTGGTGTCACAGACCCACAGGTACAAGAGCTCATTGACCAGAGAGAACTCGTCTCTGTTGCCGGCACATTAGAAACAGATGCACGAACACTCGCCGCACATATCGGATTAGCAAAAGCAACCAAAGATTATGACCTGAAACGAACCATTAGCTTCCACGGCCGAATCAAGACAGCCCAACAATTCGCACAACAACACGCAGCCATCGTTGAATGGATGCCGGAAGACCACAAACCATCAGGATCCATCTGGGCAGACACCATCACGGGAGCAATGAACTCATCCGAGCGCCGCAAACTCCTCAACAAACTTAAAGCAGACGTGCCTGAGCAACATGCCCTGCTATCTAATGCTCGATGCCTCACTGAAGGAGTAGACGTCCCGTCGCTAGATGGAGTTGCATTCATTGACCCACGATCAAGCCAAGTCGACATTATCCAAGCCGTCGGTCGCGCAATCAGAAAAGCAGACAACAAAACTCTCGGCACAATTGTTCTTCCAGTCCTGATCCCGAATGACGACAACGCTAAACTTGCTTTAGAGGACACTGCCTTCAAGCCAATATGGGCAATTCTTAATGCCCTTCGATCGCACGACGAGACTCTTGCTGATGCACTTGATGTTCTCAGAACCAAGCTGGGTTCAGACTCCACCAGCGATATCAATTTGCCATCAAAATTGATGCTGGATTTGCCATTTAGCGCCAGCCTTCTTCCTGTCAATTTTGTTGCATCATTGAAATTGAAGATGCTCGAGAAATCGTCTGCGTCCTGGAACTTCTGGTACGGAAAATTGCTTGAGTACGTGCAAATTCATGGACACGCAAGAACCTCTCGCCCAAGAAATCGAAAAGCACTTGATACATCAGAGGCTTTTTTGGCAAATTGGGTAGGCACTCAAAGGTCAACATACGCGACAGGAAATTTAAGCAAGAGCCGAATTGCATTGTTGGAGCAAATCCCAACTTGGATTTGGAGCGTCCATGACGACCAATGGATTGTTGCCATCGAAGCACTCCAATCGTTTATTGAACGAGAAGGTCATGCACTAGTTCCCCAAAAACATGTAGAAGCAGATTTCAATCTGGGTTTATGGGCTTCGAATTTAAGGGCGAGAAAACACCTACTCTCGCTTGATCGAATTGACTTCCTGAATTCACTAAAAGGTTGGTCGTGGAATCCGCTTGAGGATCAATGGTTTGAACGGTTCAAAGAATTACAAGCAGTTTCTCTTTTAAATGGATCATCAAAAATCGCTCGTACTGGCAGGGGAAGCCTGGGAGCATGGGTTCAATCACAGCGACGCGCCAAAAACCGTGGTGTCTTGTCTCATGAAAAGATTGCCCTGCTTGAAAGTCTGCCCAATTGGTCGTGGCATACCAAGAAAGATGCATGGGTCGAAGGTTACGAATTCCTACTGGATTACGTAAATGAATTTGGCAATTGCAAAGTACCTCCTTCGTACAGAGTTGAAAACTACAAATTGGGTGCTTGGGTTCAAAAGCAACGGTCTCGAATTCACGAATACCCAGAAGAACGAAGACGCCTCCTTGAAACCTTGCCCGGCTGGACGGATGACCTACTTGAAGAGCGATGGAATCTGTCGTATAAAGCGCTTTTGGATTACGTTTCGCGAGAAGGTAATCCAGATGTTCCCAAAGATCTTATTGAGTCGGGTATTTCTCTTGGGAACTGGGTAGGGACTCAGAGAAATACATTTAGGCAAGGGAAACTCGACAGAACTCGCCGAGAAAAACTTGAACAAGTAACGGGATGGACATGGAACCCGAAGAAAGATAATTGGCTTTCTGGATTCAACGCATTACTTGATTATTCAACTCAATACGGCAGTTCAAACCCTCCAAAGCCCACAATTCACAATGGAATCGATATCTATTCGTTCGCAAGGATTCAAAGATCTAAACGCAAACGACTCTCAGAAGATCGGAAAACCAAACTTGAGTCTCTTCCAGGCTGGTCCTGGTTGTTGCATGATGCTGCTTGGGAAGACGGTTTTGAAATTCTCATGCAATACGTAAACGAGCATGGTACAGCTGACGTCCCTCAGTCAAAAACTTATGACAAGTTTAAACTTGGCGGATGGATTGCGACTCAGCGATCTCGGTATAAAAAAGGCACAATTACAGAAGCCCAAATAAAGAGGCTCGAGAGTCTCAGTGGGTGGATGTGGACTGCAGCAGACAGCAAGAAAAGAGACAATTTCCACCGGGGATTGCTTGCGTTGGATACCTATTCAAAAAGAAATCACTCATCAAGCGTTCCACGCAAACACGTTGAAGATGGCTTCCCCCTCGGCAACTGGGTTAATCGACTGCGGTCTCAATACCAAGATGGCAAACTCTCCCAGGACGAAATTGAGAAGATTGAAGCCACCTCTAACTGGAAGTGGTCTACGCGAGATGACGCTTGGGAAACTCAATACAAACTTGCATTTGCATATTGCAAAAACAATATGACCTCGAACGTTCCATACAAATTGGTCATCAGTAATTTGCCTGTTGGCGCTTGGTTGAGTGCACAAAAGGCGCTTTTTAGACAAAACCGACTAGACCCAGTAAGAGCGGAACTGCTTTCAAGGATCCCCGGATGGTCATGGGAGAAATTGGAATCAGGACCGAAAAAGAAGAAATAGCTGTCTTAAAAACAAGTCGTACCAAAGTCGTACCAAATGCCGATTTGACCCAATAAACAATTGAGGCGACGCCGGGAATCGAAATCCAAGGAAAACGTCATCAATAACCCCGTCTAGCTTCAAACAGCCAATCCATCACGCAACTTCAGCGCCGTAAGTCTCGCCAATCCCCTGTTTTCCCTCCGAGCGTTCAGGAGGTCGTACCAAATCCGTACCTTTCTAAAAGGCCCGAATAACTCTCATGAAACCCAAGTCAGGAATGAAACCATCGTCGAAGAATGGATCGTAATCATCTCTAACGTAACCTGTGAAGAAACATAAATCAATCGGGTAAGTGAAACCATACTTACTCTTTGAATAGGTAGTTGAAGATCGATAACAAGCATAAACGTCTTTGTCTCTGAAAACGAAGTTCGGTCGAACCTCCCTATATGGATCTCCCTTTTGACCACATTTGACGTTTACATTCCCAGTGGCTTGATAGCTTGCGAATTTGCATAGCTCGTTTAGTTCCCCCAAGGAGGGAATGTACCAATCGTCTTTGCCTCCGCCTATGTAGCTGCGAGCTAAAAGTGAATCCTGATTTTGCGTAATCTGTATCGTTTCTTGTCTCTGAATTGTGTTGTTAAATCCATCCCCTATTTTTGAATCTAAATCATCAGGGACTTGTGCATTCCAATCACAATTTGGGTCAAAGAACGGATTCGCTAAACAAATTTGCCATAAGTTGCTCTCATTTGCCCAGCCTTTAGGCGCGACCTCTAAATACTTACAATTTGGCGAACAAAATGAGCCATCCGAAGCAAATTCACTGCTCGATACATAAAAGACAATCCCGCCACCTGGACCACGATCGCCTACAACGCATTCGCCGTTGTTCGCGCACTTATCTTCAGTCCATGTATAAGAATCACATCCTCCGAAAACTGCAATTCCACGCATTTTCAACTCGCTGGAGATTTTGATCCGTTGCGATTCCGATTTGGTACTAACCATGAATTGAGGTCCGCAAACGTGCTGCCGGTAAGGCCACTGTGAAAGGGTGAACTCAACATCAAGCCGGAGAATACTTTCCGCTTCAGAAGCATTATCAATCAACGTTATATAAGTTGGCTCTCCATCTACATCGCAATTCTTGTTTCCAGTTTCTCCATTGAATAATTCTTCAGTGCCTTCAAAGATTGGTGCGCCATCGTCGCACAATGCAGCCAAGACATCATCAAAAGTTCTCTCTTGGCCGATCGTCGTATCAACAGGAAGCGGTTCTACCGACGAATGAGTTATACCACCTGCTATGCCAAAAGCACGCAAGGGCAAAAAGAATTGTTCATACTTCTTAGGTATTGCATCGTTAGAACCACGGCACTCGCGTACAGCTTTATCTCCAGCCCATTGATCCGATGTCCAAACACAAGTGCCAAACTCTGGCAAGAGATCAGGTCGAACAAAAGCGTCTGCTGGAGCGACCACCCAACCGCCGTACTCGGGAGTATTTTGATAGTGCTTGACAGTCCTCATTGCTTCTTCCCAAGTCCACAACCCTGTAAAGGTTTTGGGAGCTGCTTCAAGGAAATAACACGTCGTGTCTGGGCAGATCTTGTCGATGGTCGCAGAAGTAAAATCGAGTTGTAATCCATTTGGATTAACGGCGATGATATTCCCGCCCCCGGGTCCGACGCCCCCGATTTCATACCTTTCTCCGCTATATCCTGCGAATGGAACTGCAACTTCTTGACGGCTACAAGCAACCAGCTGCAGTACTACAAGTGAAAGTATGAGACTCAGCAGTTTAGAAAACTTGAAGCGCATATTTCTAAGTCTATTTTGCCACTTATCGTCCACGGAGCTGTGCTTTCTCAAATAGTTAGATAAAGCCGTAGTCCAAGCTGGACAGCCACCGCCACAAAAACCGTTCCGATAACACAAGACAGAAAAATGGCTGAAAGTATCGCTTTAGCTTGAGATTGTTGTCTTTTTCGAAGGGCGAGGTAACACATGATGAACGATAAAAAGTAGATGAATGAAACCATTGGATTCAGCATGCGACACCAATAGTACTTCCCATTTATATCGTGATCTGTGGTGTTTCCAAGCAAAAAACGTCAAACGGGATGACTTCTCTTCGCTAATGTTCGCGCTATGCACCTGAGCTTTATTGGAAACCAAATTGGTCTTGCAGGGGACGTTGACAACACAGCGCTCGCAACGCTTAGTTTGATAATGGTACTAGTTGCCGTAATTGTGCTTTCTCGTCGTCGCATTAAATCACTGTTCGAAAGAGCGATTAAGGCCATAGATACCCCATCTATTCAATTGGGTGCAGAAGAAAGCTCTCTTGATGAATTTGCATCCGGAAATATGTCAGAAAAACCCGATGAAGATCGCGGCGACATTTCGTTTAGCGCTCTCTGCGTTTCCACCGCTATTGCCTGTGCGATTCTGTTTTTCTTTGATCTGAGCCCAAACGCTGCCGTCGGCGCCCAAACTACCTACAGACAAACACTTTCGTTATTGGAAGTAGCGCCTGAGTATTCAGTTGCGAAGTACGACCGGATCGAACATTTTGGAAGCTGGCGAGATGAAGACAAAGATTGCCTAAACACTCGTGCAGAGGTTCTTATTCGTGATTCATTAATCACTCCAAAGTTAAAGGGCTGTCGAGTGATTTCTGGACAGTGGATGTCAATCTTTGACGGCAAGGTTCTCATGAGAGCATCAGAGATACAGATTGACCATCTTGTTCCTTTGCGTGAGGCGTGGGATTCTGGAGCAGCTTTATGGTCCAAAGATCGTCGAGTCAGCTTTGCCAATGATTTGTCGTTTGTTGGAAGTCTTTCAACCATGACCAGCCGGCTTAATGGGGCTTGTAAAACTTGCAAATCCGACAAAGACCCGGCCGAATGGTTACCTGAATGGAACCAATGTCTTTATGCTCAAAGATGGGTAGCTATAAAGCATCGATGGGGTCTCACCGTTGACTCTGCAGAGAAGATGTCACTAACAAAAGTTTTCTCGGGAACCTGTGGTGACGCAGTAATGCATGTCCCTAAAGCATAAGACATACACTTATATTTGGACCCGATGCAAAACTAAATGGTCTGTGCCTTATTATTTCGATGACCCGTCGAGGGAAAAACCTCAGAATCTATCCAACAAATAGTTTTTTGTTGATTAAGTGTTAATTGTGCCTTGTTCCATCAGGCATGATGGCATCACGCAAGTTGGCTTCATCGAGTTTGACTCCAGACAAGTTGGCCCCTAATAAGTTTGCGCCAAACAAGCTTGTCCCAAATAAGTTTGCGCCGGTTAAGTCAGCTCCCTCTAAATCCGCTCCCTCTAAATCTGCATTACTTAGGTCGGCGTCATTTAAAAAAGCATAAGTTAGATTTGCAAATCGCAATCTTGCACCGGTCAGATTCGCTCCCATTAACCCTGCACCGTTGAAATTAGCGCGGTAGAGGTTTGCGTTGGATAAGTTTGCGCCACTTAGGTCAGCTGAAGTCATGTTTGCATCAGTCATGATGGCACTAGTCAGATTGGCCATATATGCTGATGCGTAGTTAAGGTTTACACCAGTCAGGTTTGCTCCCGTCAGGTTTGCTCCGTTTAGATAGGCGCGATAGAGATTTGCATTGTTCAAATCTCCGTTAACGAGAATTGCATCAGTTAGGTCAGCATCGCTCAGATCTGTGTCACTCAGGTCTGCGTCGGGCAAGTATCCATGCCTTAGTTTGATGCCGGGTAGGTCGAGACCGCTTAGATTTCCGCCACTAAAGAGAAGTCCAGACAAGTCGACAAATGGTCCAAATTCGTAACCAGCTATGTTCAGCAGCTCTTTGTTTTCTGAACTTACGATAGTTGTGGAAGTTGTCCTTGCAGTCGTATCGCACGCCGATATCGACAAAACTGCTAGCAGACAAATGATGAATTTGGATTCAGGCATACCTAAAGTGTGCCATTTTCATAGAGGCAGAGATATGCACCCGTGTCGAAGAATCCAAAGAATCTGAGATATTTGCCTCATTCACCAACCGTTGATCGTGGTAAAGAAAACGCAGCGATCTAGGGTGGAAATATTGGCGGTTTCGACTGGTTGTGTCGGTAAATGGAACTTATCGGTCTTGCATCGCTCGAGGAAGCCACTGAAGCCGAGCAGCTTGAATATTGGGATATATTTGGTTCGTGAAACGTAGGTTATTAATTGTTTTTTTCCTCGTTATCTCCTCCGTGTCAGTAACTTCAGTTCTGAATGCGCGTGGTTCAACAGTCACCTTGTGCGCGAATAAGAAGAGTGGCGCACTTAGGTATCTCAAGAACGGCGATTGCAGAAGTTCAGAAAACAAAATTGAGTTAGACCAAAACGGAGAACTTGGCCAGACAGGTCCGCAAGGACCTCAAGGACCTCAAGGACCCGCTGGTCCCGCAGGCTCCGATGGGTCAAATGGAACGAATGGCTCTAATGCGAGTTCGATTATGTTGCAGGACGCAACAGGAGCAAAGTTTGTATGGGTTCCGAACTACATTTTGTGGAACGGAATGATGTGG
>JACCDP011258127.1_pt1 | contig 19285 bp, 11 predicted proteins | sample 7445841 | NCBI WGS metagenome assembly JACCDP01 (sample SAMN15323441, study PRJNA562643) | freshwater metagenome | isolation source: river surface water | place: USA:Blue River Watershed | collected 2017-08-17
ATATCAAATAAATGTGAATAACATACCATATTATAAATTATACGTTTTTTAGACCATAAACTATTTCTAGTTGTACTTTCAGTTACAGCTTGAGATTTAACAATTAAGTAAGTATCTTCTGCTTGTGGAGTATCACTCAATTTATAGTTAGCTAAAGTTGCATTATTAGTGGCGGTTTCAGACAACCACTCATTGTTTAATAACGACTTGCTGCTTTCTGGAACACCAGCAGCTAAACCACTAGTTTGCACGGTCCAATTTTTGCAATAATTAAGTTTAGTAGCTGCACGTATATTAACTACTTCACCTATGCTCATAGAATACTGTTCAACATCTTTTGGCAATATAGTTACTAAACTAGTAGTTGCCTCATTAAGCTGCAATATTTTTATTTTTCCTACGTCACTGTCGGTTGCTAGTGGCCCTACATTTACTGATAATTCAGCTCTTATACTACTAGCTAATTTATTACACACCTCTAAAATATTTTCTTTGCTAGACGAATAATAGCCTATGGTATTAGTATACGCATTAAAGCTGGTAAGATCAAGGTCACTATCTGTAAGTCTGGTACTGGCTGGACCGTGATTTTTTAGTATATTTTTAATAATTGTACCTAAACTATTAGTATACGTATTGCTAGGTTTATCGCCTTGTACACTACATGTTACCTGCCCAAACGTACTCTGATTAAGTATAAATCTACCGTTTGTGAGATCTTTTGTATAAGCTATGTCAGCTTCTAAAGTTACTGTTCCACCTGTAGTAATGTCTACTTCTACACCATTAATAACAGTAGATATTTTAAAAGTACTACTGCTACTACTAATTACATAATAAGTCGTAGCGCTAGAAATACCTACTACTCCGGTAATATTGCTAAATCTAATAGGAATACCATTTCGTATGCCGTGTGAAACAGTTGTAGTAAACATATTACTAACTGCGCTTACACTTACATTATTAATAGTTTTATTACTAATTGGTAGCCCCATATCTCTAACTTCTATTATATCCTCTATAGGCCCGTTATGAACTATATAATAGGTCTTAGGTTCTGTAGTTTGATTAATTAGTGGGCTAACATTAAAACATTCTCCAAAACAAACAGGAACTAAATCTTCTGCATTATTTTTAAATTCTTGTACAACAGTAGTTTCACTTAAACTAGTATTTAGATTTGATAGCTTATCACTAATTACAATATTTAAACTCTGTCTGGATCTAGCTAATAGATCTACAACTGATCCTTTAAATAGTATTTTGTAGTCTGCTTTAGGCCAATTTGGGTCTCCAATATATATAGTTATTTCTTTTTTAACAAATATTTTGTTTAAATAGCTGTCAAGACTACCATTAGTATTGTCTAATTCTATATCACCATAAGATATACTTATGTTACCATCTACTGATAAATTTTGGGTAAAGCTTATCCCTCCAGATATAACTGGTAAATATGAAGTATTAGCTGGACTATCGGTACTACGTGTAGTATAAGCACCATTTGACAAATAAATAGTGGCAGGGTTGCTGCCACTAAGATCGGTTACACTAGTAATTTCCACTAATATTCTACGAACATGGTTTGGAGTTTGTAACCATGTTTTAAGATCAGATAAAGATGTAGGCATAATTTATTATCTTATAACGTATGTTCGATTATATACCATATCGTTCCATCCTTTAGTTTCAATAGCTTCTCTAACTAAAATTAACTCGTCTTTTAGTGTTTGAGTATTAGCTATAGCTACTTCATCGGTAGCAGTAGGAGTACTATCAGTAGTTGTACCAGTAGTTGTACCAGTAGTTGTACCAGTAGTTGTACTAGTAGTTGTACCAGTAGTTGTGGTATTATTAACAGAAACAGTTGGTTTTAATCGATCGCTAATCATTCGCTGCTCAGCGGCACCATACAATCGATAGTGCTCACGTACAAATTGCTCTGGAGTAAGACCATAATCATTTCTACCATACGCAGCTAATACGTCCGCATTTCTAGTAAAGTAATCTAATACATCCCCGCTAGCTGTAGATAGTAGTGGATTTTTAGAACTTTCTAAACTATACCTAGCTATAGCCTGTAGTAAATATTCTTGTCTTGTTAATGTAGAATTAATAATGATTAAAGCACCTACTTGTAATTCAGCTTCTTTTAATTGTTTTTCCGCTGTACTCAATTGCTGTTCGTTATTTAAATCTACAGTATTAATATCTCCGGTTACTTTTTCAAATAATTGAGCATATAGTTCACTGGAACCATATAACTCTTTGCCAGCAGTTAACAATGATTCTGTAATCTGAGGAAATTTTTCTACAGATTTTTGATCACCTGCTGCTGCTTGTGCTAGTGTTGTATTATATTCAGTTAATAATCTTTGATATTTTTCTTGTGGACTTAACAGTGAATTTGCACCCATAAAAATACTTCTTGTAAGTTCTGCTAGTCTGTCTTTTAGTGTTTTTAAGGTATTTATTGTAGTCTCTAGTTCTTGTTTACGATTTTCATAGGCTGTACGTAAATTGTTTTCTAGTTCTTTAAGTTTACTAGCTTTGGACCATTCACCTATAACTTTTATATTTTCATAAGTAGCTTCTTTTGCAGCTACTAGTTCTTCTACATATTTATTAGTTTGTTTATCAATATCATAGAGTGCTTTGTCCAAAGGACTTAAATTCATAGTTAAATCTAAAGTTTTCTCTTTTAAATCTTGTAATAGATCTTTTACTTGCTTATTAACTGTGCCATATAACTTATCATAATCTTCTGCAAGTGTTAGTAGTGTGGCTAGCTGTTTTCTACTTAAATCACTAGATTCTTCGTCGATGCTATTAACTAAATCTAAATAAGCTTCTTTAGACTTAGGTACTTCTAAGTTAACCAATCTAAAAGCTTTAGTTAATCGTTCCTGATTAAAAGCAAATTGTTCACTATCACTTAAAAAGTTTTCAAAGAAGTAGTTTAACCCATCTGCAAACTTATTTATACCACCAGCTTGTTCAATTAAATCTTGTTCTATGCCAGTACGCGTTTCTGCATCTAGTTCATTAATACCTTTACCTATCATGCTTAAACCATAGCGAATTTGCTCACTATCTCTGGTTAATCTAGCTGCTGCCTCATAAAACTCTTCGTTGATATTAGTAAAAGCTTCAATCCAAGGATACGCCTGTAATGTAACCTGGTTAAGATTTACACTTATTTCACCTAATATTTTATTTACCGCTTCTTCACCACTTAAGCCTTTTAAATTTGTTTTTAAATTAAAATCAAAATCTTTTATAATACCAGAAATTCTATCTGTATTACCATCTAGTATTGTAGCTGTACCTAATAGTGTATTTTCAAAGTTTTGTAGTGTTCCTATAACTGCGCGTTTAACTCTGCTATCTAACTCACCGAATTTTTGATTTAATGATTCGCTACTTCCCAAGCTGATAAATCCAAGTAACGAACGCTTTGTTTTTACAAGAACATTTTCAAAACTTCTTATAATTGTATCGCCAGTGCCATTAATTAAATCACCTAATTTTCCTGTAATTTCAATACCTGTACTTAATATTTCTGTACTAACTTTTTTCTTATAAACAAAACTTAAAAGTGATCCGCTTTCACTAGTACCTTCTCTAGTACCAAAAGGCGACTGTCCTCCAGCAAAACCACTAATTTTTCCTAGCAGTGCTTTTACAGTTTCTTGAGTATTAAGTTCTACGCCCTTTAAACTTTTAACAACTTTACTACTATCACTATTTAATATATTAAAGAAGTTTTCTGATAAAATTTCTATGCTAGACTTTACACTGTCTGCTATAGCTGTTGGATCGCCTAATACTCCGCCTTGTCTAACTACTAGCTCTTGCTTTTGATTATACATTTGTCCTGTACCAGCAACTTTGTTCATATCTTCAGCAGTTAATCCAGCAGTATTTACTTTAGGCCCTCTAGCTCCACCAAAAGCCGCAAATATAGCAGCAGCAATTCCTGCTCCAACTACTGGACCTGGTAAACCTATTTGTGCCGAAACTTTAGCAATAATACCTGCTGTATAGGCAGGAATTTTTGCTATAAGGCTAGCATTTTCTAATCCTGCTTCTGCAACGGCTTTTTGACCTGCAGCTGCAAGCTCTAAGGCAAACGTTTTAATTTTAGTAGCAAACTGTATAGCGGTATTAGTCATGCGTAACAAGTGAGTGGCTTTTTCCATTTTATCTAGTGTTTTATAAGCTGTAGTATGCTGTTTAAATAGTGTTTTGCTGGCTCCAATAATCTTGGCTTGTCCTGCTAGTTCATCGTCTCTATTTTTTACTCGCGTTCTAGCTATAGCACTGTCTAAGTCAGCTATTTCTTCTTTGGTAGTAAAATCATTTAACAGTGCAGTGCTACGATCATTTTCTAATTTTTTTAGTGATTTTTGATTTTGAACTTGTTTTATATCAAAATCTACTAGAGATTGGTTTAAATCGCCTAATTTTTTGCCAACATTACCAAATCCTCCAGCTAATGCATCAGCTAGTCTAGCAGCTTCATCTAATTTTTGCGCTTGTTTAGCCTGTTCTAGTGTTTGCTGTTTTTGTATTTCTAGTGTTTTTAACCGTTGGTTTTTCTGGGCTTCTAGTGCTATGATTTGATAGGTGTAAATCTCATTTAAGTTTTCTTGCTCTTTGGCAAAACGAGCAGCAAATTGTTCTTGATCTAAATCTAGGGCTTTTAATCTTTCTTTGGCTTGTAGCTCTTTTTCGTCTTTAGCGGCTTTTAAGTCGCCCTGCTGTTTTATAAAATCAAGATTAATGCGTTCAGCATCCAATTGAGCTGTTTTGGTTACTACAAATTGTTTATCTAGGTTATATAACTCAGCGGCACTTGTAAATTGTGCACGACGAATCTCTAAATTTGTTTCTTCTACAGCATTTACGGCATCTCTACCAGCTTTATCTATTTCAGCACGTTTTTGTATATCTTGTAGTGTTAAGTCTAATTTTTTCTGCTTTGTTTTTAGATCAAAATTTGAAATTTCCTGTTTTTGTTTCTCTTTCGTTAAGTTTATTAGTGCTTGCTGTTCTTGGGTTTCTCTTTGGTATCTAATTTCTTTAGTTTCATCAAATTTTGCATCTGCTTGATCTCTAGCTAGCTCAAGAGTACTTATTTCAGTTTTTTGTTGTTTAAGAATAGCCTCTCGTTGAATCCTAGCATCTGCATCAATTATGTCTTGACTGGTAATCCCCGCAATACCTTGAAGTATACCTTGTCTGTCAGATAATACTTGATTAATCTGTGCTTCTATACCTCTACGCTTATTAATATCTGCTAGTCTAGCGCGCTCTCCTTCTACTGTACCTTGTATTTGTGTAGCAGCGCGTTCACCACCTAATTCAATTTTCTTAGCTTGTTGTTCTGCTATCTTACGATCAAAGCCCATCATAATAGCTCTAACCTGCTTAAGTATCATTTCAGCACTTGCACCTATAGGTACAGTAACTAAACCACTAGCGTCAGGTGTTGTATATTTAGTAGCTTCACTGGCGACGTCTTTAGCATTTATTTTTCCGCCTAGTGCTTTAGCTACTAAATCCGTTACTATTTTAGTTTCATAAGATGCCCGTTTTTCTTCAGCAGTAGCATTTTTATCTGCCGATATTCTACTGTACTCTACTGCAGCTCTTAATGCGCTTAATTCTGCTTGTAATAATTCGTTTTCACGAATTAGGGCGATATTTACATCAACAGCCCTGATCTGTATATCTAATTCTTTAATCTTTAAGCGAGTGCTTTCTTCTACAGCTCTTTCACCAGTTAAAACCATAGAATTAGCTTTAGCTATAGCCATAGCTGCTTTTTCTTGTGCTTGCCCAAGAGCAGTTTTAATATATTCAGCACCGCGTTGAAAAGCTATATCAAGACCTCGCGCAAATAATTCTTTGCCTTTTTCTATTTGATCAGTAGGAATTTTAAGTGTGGCTTCTTGAATAGCTTTAATTTGCTGGTTTAATTTTGCTGATTTGTCTAAAGCTTCTTGTCCCTGAAATGCTCCGGTGCCAAAAAATTTATCTATTAAACCAACTTTACCTTGCTTTCTAGCAGTTTCGCGAGCTTTAAGTACCTGGGCTTCTTCAATTTGAACTTTTTCAAGTTCTTGCTCAAGTTCTTGTTGAAGTCTAGTATATTCTCTAACCGCATTAGACTGATCTTTAAAACCTTGTTCTATTGCAACAAATTGTTGTATAAAATCTTTACCAAATAACGCAACTTTTTTAGGGTCTTTACTTAATTCTTCAAATGCTGCCTGTATTCCCACAGTACCGCGTTGCATAGCATTAATCATGCTATCTGCCAGTACTTCCATGCCTTCACCTAATTTAAATAGGGGATTAGTATTGGCTGTACTTTGCAAAAATTCTTGATAACTTTTTACTGCTTTGTCGCTGGCATCTTTAAAACTTTCTAGGTCGCTGCGAGTCTTATCCAACTCTTTACGAGCAGACTCCAGCAGTGCTGTAAACCTGTTACGAACATCATCACCTAGTGTAGATAAGGCTTTTTCAACTGTGCTTGCGCTTAAATCTTTTACTTGTAATAATTCTTTAAATTGCTCACGATATTTTTCATCTATATCACTTCTACGTAATATATTAAGCGCACTCATTAATTGCTTGCTTAAGCCTTTAGCTACCTGATCGTCTATACCATATCCGGTAAAACTTTTAAAACCTTCTACTATAGTATTAAACCATCCAGTGCTGGCTTCTCTAGCTAATCTTGCATCTGCAACTAATTTTTGTGCACTGCTACTAATCTCACTAAAAGCATTACTTAGCGAAATTGCTGTATCTGTTAAACTTTTTCCTAAACCTGCTCTATCTAATTCTGCTAGTGTACGTTTTGTATTGTCAACAGAATCATTTGCAGCATCTATACTAGCTTTAAAAGATTGCATCTGTTTTTCATTCTTGCTAAATATGCCTTCAAATATAGCAAAAACTGCAGAACCTATAGATATAGCTGTAAGTGCACTGCCAACGCCGCTTAGTACGTTTAATAGCTTACCACCGGCAATTCCTAGTATGCCTTGTGCTAACGCTAATTTAGCATTAAATTTTTCTACGCTTGTGCTGGCATTTTCAATATCAATTTTTAATAGTTTCCAGGCAATACCAATACCCAATGTATTAGATCTTGCAACTGCTGCAGCAACTATTTCATCTTTGCGACCTTTTGCGCGCAATTTTTGTTCGTCAAGTGTAAATTCTTTGGCCAGCTTACTATTTTCTAAGTCTGTTTTAGCTTGTGCTAGAGCCTTTTCTCGTACTGTGGTAAAGTCTTTTTCACCAGCTAATACTTGACCTAGGTCAGCTATAAATTCTTTTTCAAATGCTATACGCTGTTTTACTTCTTCGGTTAATTTAATATTACCTGCCGATACTTTACTAACATAATCTGCATGTGCTGCTTTTAACTGTTGCAAATTATCTTGTGTTAGTTGCAGCGGATTTTCTTGTATAATTCTACCAAATTCTGGCGTTTGGCCTGATAATAGTGCTCCCTTTCTTGGATCAGGAGCAGCAGTACGTTTATAAAATTCTAGTATACGCTTTTCACTCTCCTCAAGCTTAGCCATTTTTGCATCTTCTGCATAGCCGGCTTGTTTAATACTATAGTCAGCTAGTGCAGCGTAGCTTTTCTTTAAATCTTCGATTTTATTTTGCGTGCGCTTAATGCCATCTTCTAGTTTTTCACCAAATGCAGTACGTAGATCTGCTACAGCAGGAATTGCTTTACGTACAATTGCTGCAATAACGGCTCCTAGCCCAAGAGCTAATGCTGTTGGGCTAGATGCTAGTATTTCTACTATTGGCTTTAATACAGTATTTAATAATTCAAGACCACTAAAAGCTACATTCTTTAAGCTAGCTAATAGTTTATCATAAGGATTTGCTTTTTGATCTGCTAGTGCGGCAAACTTATCTTCACCTTCTTTAAGCACTGCATTAGCAAATGCCTGACGACGTTCAAAATCTGTTAGTTGACTGGCTGCTTTACCTAATTGCAAAGCATAAGCTTGCGTAGCTGGCTCAATTTTAGTAAATATACCAAGTTCGTCTAGTAATTCAGGCTCTAGCTTAACAATACCACGACTTAGTCGATTTAGTGCATCAGGCATGCTTACGCCTAGTGCTAAACTGGCTGTTTTAGCCACTGCACCTAATCGTAGTATATTTTGATTAGTCATACCAGCACTGCTAGTCATAGCTACACTGCTCATAGCTTCGCGCAAACTAATAGCTCCGTCACTGGCTTCGGCTAATTGCTTAGCTACTGTACCTAATGACTTACCACTAACGGCCCCTAGTGTGTTTAATCCAGCTATAAGATTAGTAGTATCTGCAGCATTTCTAAGTACATTAAAAGCTGCACTAACTGCAAAAATATTAGCAGCAAATGTAGCGTATAAGCGTACTAGTCCGCCAAGTCCACGTGACTGTTCAGCAAAATCTCTGGCAGCAGCGCCTGTAGCACCAGCAGTACCACGCATTTGATTATACTGTACATTTTCTGCAGGGCCTGCACTAGCTGCCATAGCTGCTGCACGAGTTTTACTGGCTCCACCAGAGCCCCTGGCAGATAAAAGCCGTTCTGACTTATCTAACTCTTGATTTAATGCTTTGCCTTGTAATACGCTTTCTTTTAAGCCTTCTACTTTTACTCGTAATCTAGCTGTAATTTCTTGATTAGCCATCTTTTCCCCTAACAGTACGCTAGCAATTTTGCCTTGTACACCTGGATTTATTTTAGTTTAATTATACCACAAAGCAATAGTAATGTCAATACCACATTTTTTTATCAATAAAAAAGCCTTCCACGTATTGCTACTGGGAAGGCTTGTCTTTTTGCTTTTTATGATACAGTTTTGATCTTATGCTATCTATTATTGCTAATATTTTTAATGTAAGAGCTCTATCACTTTTATCATCAACATTGAATATGTCAAATAAGTCAAAAACTATACTATAATCTTTACCTAAAAATGTACCACTCATACCTTCCCAGCGGTCAGGTAAAAAACTATATATTTCTAAGCACTGTTGTATAAAATCTGATAAGTCGATAAAATCTACTGGAATATCATCATCCACAGGACTGTTACCAAGCATGTCACACATCTCAAAATAGGCATCTTTTGTCATGCCTACATCTTGATTTTGAAAGTAATTATCTAGCTGACTAGTTACTTGTTCGTATTGTTCTTGGAAAAGTTTCCCAGATCAGTAACTTGCTCACTAATAAAGCTGTCAAAATTTACTGAACTTTTCATTAAATATAGTGCGTTTTCTTCACTATAATCTAGCTCTAGTTCAGGATCTTGATCGCTTACATCAACTGGTGCAAGCTGTTCTAGATAACGCATTTTAAGGCCAGTCCAACTTTTAATACTTCCCTTTACATACAGTTCTAGGAATAAATCATCATTTAATTCTTCAACAGGTTGACGATTTTTAAAGGTAGTTTTTGTGGCTTTTTTGCGAATGTTCTGTAGGGTTTCACGACTTAAAAAGCATATTTTAACTTCAAACCCAGGCATACCTGGATACTCTACACTAATTTCCTTGCTAGGAACCAACATGCTTTTTAGAGACAACTGTGCTGACATAAAATTAAAATCCTTGTGTTTTTGTTATGGGGGCTATATGCCCCCTGGTTAAAATTAAGCTGTTGCTGCGCTGTAGTAGGCTACTGTAATCTCGTTTTCTGCATCGAGATCAAGTGCACTAGATGTAGAGCCTTGTGCTGTAAAGGTAATTGTTTGACTAACAACTTGTTCTGTGTTAATTGTTGGAATTGATAAAATTGCGCTAGGCATATTTAGTGTTACACGAGTTGCTGCGGAGCTTCCACCACCAATATGTAATGTTAGTTTAAAATCAGGCTCAACATCTGTGGCACTGTTTGCTAACATATCTGTTAGTAGTGTGGCGCTATTACCTGATCCGGCTTTTAAATAACAATTAATTGTACCACTAATAGCACGAGTACCAGTAAAATATGTAGCAGGCTTATTAACAACGCCTAGGTTAGCAGGTGTTAAGTAGGTAACATTATTAGCAAATGTAATACTACCACCTGTTAGTGCTAGTGTATATTCAGTGCCAGTTGGTGATCCACCGCTACTATAATTTGGGCTTGAACTATAGGCTCTTAGTGTAACACTGCTTAGCTTGTTGGCTAGGAAAGGTGCATCTGTTACTTTTTGCTTGTAGTTACCACTTAGGCCAGTAAATGTTCCTGCTGTAGTACTACCTGCTGTAATAGCGCGTAGTGTACCACCACGAACTGTCCAAGCAATAGTTGCAATTGCGTCTAAGCCAAAATCAATTGTAGCTTGGTCAACTACACAGTTATCAACAGCATAGCTATTACCATCTAGTATAATAATTACACCAAATTTATGTAGTTGATTTTTATTGCTGTTAGTCATTGCTAGTGTACTAACTGGTGTACCACTACTAGCATTTGCTGGAGATACAGTCCAAGCGGCAGCAGCACCTGTGCTACTTACTGGAGTACTATCACCATTAGTTTGTACCCAGGGATCACTACTAGTAGAGCTACCAATCAATTCGTTTTGATTTGGTGCACTATCAACATAACCAGCTGCAAATGCGTTCCATAAAACTTCTTCTTCAGCACCAATCCAGTCGCTGGTATTATTGTCATTAAACTTGGGACGGATATAGGTACTAAAAGTTAATTCAACGGGTTCTAAGCTTGTATTAAACTGACGCTGACCACGTGCTGGATTTGTACCGGCTTCGTTAACGGTTACAGTTTCTGTACCAGTTGCTTGACTAAAACTTAATCCATCTAATACCTGAATTTCGCGAGTATTGCTGGTTGTAAAATCCGCACTTTTGATTACACCAGTAACGCTATTTACATTAGTTGTAAAGAACATTCTGGCGTTACGAATAAGATTAAAACTACTCATATCTCTTCCTTTTTGTTAGGTACTATATTGCATCAACGAGATATTTATCTGTGGTCAGCAAATTTAGTACAGTTGCTTACATGATCTGATAGCGAACCTGTAAGTTAATCTCGCCAACCGCATAGGGAGACAGCAGCCCCTCATCAGTAGTTATTGAGTCTATTAAAATTTCTGTTGTTGTATAACCATTTGTTGTATCGTAAACTAATTGACGATTTGCATCTATGCAAGTTTCTAGATCTGCTAGTAGTGTTTCTAGCTGTTCATGTGCGTTTTCTTCACTATAGCAATAGGCTTTGACACAAACATTTAATATACCCCAGGCAAAACCACTTAGTTGATAGTCACGGCGTTCGCCGCTAGGCGACATATATACACAGGGAAAATCTTGTACTTCGTCCCAAAACTTTAATTTTGGATAGCTATTATTAAATAGATTGGTTGTATAAGGTCCTGTGCCATCAATTTCACGAAATTTTTCAGCTAGGGCCTTTACAATACTTGCTCGTTTTGTCATAGTAATTGTGCCCTTATTTTTGAAATAGCTAGTTGTTGAGCTAGTTGTCTAATTGAGCCGCTTATTAGCAATTTAGGGTCTCTGGTGTATGGGCGCTCTTGTTTGCCACCTCGACTAAACGTTGCATATGGGTTCTTTTGATAGGTATAAAATGCTGTAATAGCTCCTTGTCTGCTTTGACTTAAACGCTCTACTTGTACACTTTCAGCAAACCTGCCACTACGCAAGTTAAGTATATCACGTCGATTTCCACTACCCATGTTTTGTTTAATAGTTTGTACTAGTAATGAATCTAATAATTCTTGCAGTTTAGGTGTTTGTGACTGCACACTAACTGTAGTAATTTTTTGCACTGTAGGTGTTCTACCACGGTTAGCATTTACAGTAACTTTAGGTGCTGCTATAGAAAATTTCTGTTTTTTAGTATTAGTAGTAGTTTTTTTACCTACAATTTGTGAGCTGGGTTTTTCACCTGTAATACTATTAGTAATTACAGCTACTATGCGTTCTATAAAGCTTGGTGAAGCACGCTGATTTGCCATTTTAAGTATAAAATCGTCTTCACCGCCTATACCTAGTGCTTGCCTAAATTTAGGGTCGGTTCTTATACGCTCTCTAATATCATAAGCTTTTTCTTGTTGGCCTAATACAACTCTATTATATACGCCACCCTGCACAAGTACGCTTTGAAATATTCCTGAATTAATTATTAGTTCAAAAACTGTGGCTTCATCACTAGTAGTTACAGTAGATGAAGTTTTGATTACTGTGTTTATTTGACCAGTTTGCTGCTGAAAATCTAGGTTAATAAAATTTAACTGTTCATTAGTCAGACTTCTAGTGCTAATTAATTGAGCAAGTATTTTAGGAGTTAGTATTTGTCTAACGCCACCTGTATTCTGTGTAGCAGTATGACCCCAATTAAATATTTTAGTAATGCTTTCTCCAGCTATTTGGCTAGATACACCTTGAGCTTGTAGTTCAGCTCTTAGTCCAGGAACTTCTTCTATGGGAGAATCCTTGACTGGTTTTAGTGCCCTTGAATATCCGTTCCAAGTTTTCTGAATCAGCCTATTTATTTTATCTCTAAAATTCTTAAAACTAGTAGTAGCTATTTTTACAGATCCGATTTCTAAAGCTAGTGTATATACTTCTTGATTAGTTTGTGTTTGACCTAACAAATTTCTTATACGCTCTATATTGTTTCGTATGCTAGGTGAACCAGGCTTTGCATATATCTTCCAAGACTGAGCAAAGTTTTTTTGTATAGCTTTAAATTTTTGCTTTAGATCTTTAACCTGACTGCCAGTTAATTTTTGTTCATTACCACTCTCTAAAACAGCCAAATTAACTTTTGTAGCCCAATCAGTATAGTTATTTATAAAGTCAGCAGTTTGTGCTGGAGTTATAGGTGGAAAATCAGATTCGCTCTCACTAATTTCTCTAATAACTTCATTAAATAATACAATAATTCCTATGGCATCTTCATTACTAATAGTTTTTGCAGCTAATAAACTCTTTGTTTCATTCCAAACATCTATACCATGTATAGAGTACATAACCGGAAAATCTGTATCTACAGTAGATGTTCTAAATTTTCCGCTACTTAAACCTAATTTATTAAAGATTTTACCAGCATCTTTTATACCTGTGCTTTCTGATCCTTCATTAATTAAAAGCAAGGCTTTTCCTAGACCTATACCTTGTTCAATTCCAGCATTTATTGTTACATTACCACTTGTAAATTTCATTATACGTAGTCCGCTACATATTGGTCTAGTACGCGTTTAATATGTGCTGGAAAGTTTGTAGTAGCTATATATTGTATTTGTGTAACATTAGGTGTTACATCACGATTAACATGCACTGCACTATTATTCTTACTATAGTATTCTACTAGATCAAGTACAGCTAATTTAAGATCATCAGGTACAGCTTCATATCCTGCTGTATAATTTACTCGATAGCCTTTTATATAAGGTTTAAATACTGGAGTAGCTATGCTGCGAACTACATCACCGTCTTGTACCCAATCTGTAAATTTAACTAATGCTGTGTATGTTTGTCCATAATTTGTACTAAGTGCTACTTGCTGCACATTTACTACAGGCGATTCTTTTAGTACTAATTCACTATATCCGCCATCAAAGGTTTCAATCTTTGATTCGTCATAGTAGTCTATAAAAGTTCTACGGCAATAAGTTTTTACAAGACTACTAACTTTAGGAATTAATAAATCAATCTCACTATCTTTGTTTGTGCTAGTAATTCCCAAATAGTTTTTATACTCACTTCTAGTAATTAAGTCTGTAGCCATATAAAACTCCATGTGTTTCTAAAAGCTAACACGTTAACTTTTAGAAACAGGGCTCTGGCGAGCCCTGCCCAGTTTAAAAAATTAAGCTACGTAACGGATAGCAGAAACTGCTTCGCCATCTGTGTCGCTCATTTGAGCCATAGCCATACGCATACTAGCAACTAGTACACGGCTCTGTGTTTCCACATTGTCGTCTGTGTCAACACGTAGGCCACGATGGTTACCAACCATAAAGTTACGTGGATTAACAATAATTGCAGCAACTGCACCAGCTGCAGCACTAGCAAACTCAGCGCTAACAACAATTGGTGTATTACCAACTGAACCAATTTGACCTGTTAATAGTGTGGCACGATCACCAACTTTATCAACTGTTAGGAAGTTGGCATCTTCTAGTAGCTCATAGTAGCTTTGTGTATTAACGAACACAACTAGCTCGCTAGGCTCTAGACCCCAATATCCTAGATCTTTACGTGCAGCTTGAATCTTAGCAGCTGTTAGTCCAGCACCAGCTGTACCAGCAGTAATATCGCTTAGGTCAAGAGTAACAGCACTGCTAGCATCATATGTGGCTAAACCTGTGATAGGATCGCTACCAGCACCAGCTCCAATTAGCATTGCTTTGTCAACGCTTTTAGCCATACGACGAATCATTGCGTCACGAACAACTGGTAGAATAGCTACTAGGCTATCTTCATCTTCTTCAAAAGCAATGTACTCACGTGTAGCTAGCTTGTAGCTGTTGAGTGTTAACTCTTTTAGGCGATGTGTGGCTGTAGCACCGCTGCTGTTGTTAGTACCAAACTGTGCGTTTGTAACCCAGGTTGCATAGCCTGCTTCTGGATTTAATGGCACCTTCATAATTGGATTAGACATAGGAACACTACGTAGTGTACCTGCAACTACTAGGCGACGGCGTACTTCATTTTCCATGGCTGTGCTAACTTCTGTTTCCCAGGTTGCACTCCATAGGCGGAACTGACCACCAGCACCAGCAGGTGTAGCATTTGCATCGCTGCTATACTTGGTAATAATACTGCGACCAAAGTTGGTTTCTTCAATACTCTTGCCTGTGATCTTGCTTAATAGAACAGCTTTTTCTTTCTGGTCATAGCTTAGGTCACCAGCCTTAGTATCTGTAAACTGCATACGGCTCTTTTGAATAGCCTCTAGTTCACTGGCTTTTTCTTTTAAAGCAATTTCTAGGCCTTCTAGTGCACTTTTATGTGCTTCGGCTTGCTCGTTTAAACGCTTTTCAACGTCGGCTAATAGGCGCTCTGCACCTGTGTCAACTGTTTTAACTGCAGCAACAGCAGCACTAATTTTTGCTTGAAGTTCTGCATCAGCTTTATCTTGAGCAGCTTTTTCAGCTAGTGCTTTAGTTTGTGCTTCAATAACAGCTTTTGCAGCTTGCTCAGCAGCTTGTGCTGTAGCTTTAGCTAACATAAGTTCTAACTCTTTTGGATCCATGTTCCATTTCCTCTCGTTTGCGCTATTTGCTACTGCGTGCTCATCAAGCTCTTTAGCTGACTGGCCACTTACTGCAAATTGCTGTTTAAATAATTCAAATTCCTCTGCATTGTCAAATGCTTTGGCTAGGCTAAAAAGTGTATTTTGATTAGCTGGAATACTAACAACACTAATCTCGTGTAATTCTAGGTCTTTTATTAAAAATACTTCTGCGCTGCTATTATACTCGGCATCCTTGACCCTAAACCCGATACTAAAGGCACTTAGGATACCTTTCTTAACTAGTTTATACACATCGCCGGCTGCATCAGAAATTGTGGCTTTAATCCACAGTCCCCGTTCATCCACACGGTGGTCAACCATTTTGCCTACAGGCATTTGATGATTATGATAAGCTAGGATGATGGGGTTTAGTAAATAATTCTTTAACCCGCGCTCCCAAACACTAGTAGGTACTACATCACCTACACGATCAACGTCATTGGTAGATGCATAACCTTCAATAGTAATGCTATCTTCCTCGTCCTGTGTTGCAGCTTTAGCAGTAAACCTGGAATTAAAGTATATAACCTTATTTTTTATATCCATATTACTCCTGAGCTCCCTGTGGCCTACCGCCCTGTAGCGGATTGGCTGCTGAACCTGCGACGTTTGCAGGTATTCTAACGGTTTCGCCACCAACAATAGGCGCGTACCTTAATTCTACTCTAGCCTCATTAGGTGTTATAATACCGCCATTTACTAAACCTACATGATAAGCTGCTATATCCTTTAATTCTGGCTGTAGTGCACTAACATTGCTAGTTACTGCTTCCACGTCATATCCAAAATATCTTTCCACTGAGGATATATAGAGCCTAACGATTGGCAATACTGTTTCCAAATAAAATAACCGTAAATTAGGACTAATGTTGGCATTGTTACCTCCCTGCAACAATATAGGTGGTACACCAATACTTGTCATAATACGTTCACCATGTGTGCGTATGGCAACATCAAAATCTAGGTCACTGAACTTTTGTTCTGACAATCGCTGCGGTTTGAGTCCTGAATCTAGTATAATAGGCCGTTTACCACCACTGCGAGTATTGTAGCGTTGCTGCCAGTACTGCAATGTTTTTTCTTTTGCAGCTTGTGATAGTGTATTTTCTGACGTAAGCACCAATCCAAACACAGTGCCATTATCAAAAAACTTTTGCTGAAACTCCTGCATGCTGTATAGTATATTTATATTTTCTATGCAGCTGTGTAGTCTACTAGCACCACGATATATACTGTCACTATTTATATCTTTAAAATAAAATACATCTTGTTCAGGAAAGTTTACTTCACCATTATACCTAAAACCGCTAATAAAGGTACGCTGATTGGTAATAATTTCTACATGTTGCGCGGGCAAATGATACATAAATGTACCATCATAGTGTACAAAAGCATTACCTTCTAAGAGCAAATCTTTAAACAGCTCACGACGAAAATCCTGTGCCGACTGATAGGGATTTGGTCTAAAATTAAGCAGTGTATTTAGTGTTTTTTGACGAACACCAACTACAATGCCTTCATGTATTTTATCTTTTATGTCATAGTCTAAGCTACTACAAGCACTAACTACCATATTTACAGCCCGATTAACGCTGTCTATATTTTTAAATGCTTGTCTAAAATCTAGTATGCGACTAACACTGCCAATATTAGTGCCTTCATCAAAGCTAATACTAGCTTGAGCTGGATTTAGTTTTTCACTAATCCAACTACGAATTCTTTCTAACGCCATCTAAGCCCCCTGTGAACTCACTAAAGTGGCTGCTATAAGTACTGCCACGAAAAACATCTTCACCGGATATGTGCTTTTGGCGCTGTAGTTCAATCCAACGACGTTGTTTTTCTACAGAGCTAGGACTTGGCGATTTGCCATAGATGCCATGCAGTTGTACATGATGCCTGTTACAGAGAGTGTAAACAAGATCATATATTTCCACATGGTGCTCGGTAATAAACCTGTCGCGAACCGCTAGTATGGCTTCATCACTGCTAATATCAATATCATGCTGCCGGCTCCATACCTCAAGCAAGTAGGTGATACTGTGTAGATGATGTAGTTCTAGTTCTACTTGACCACTGCAAATATAGCAGTGAGACTGCTTTTGATAAGCTGACTTAGCTTTATCTCTAATCCACTTTACTGGTATGCGTTTATTTGTATTTACTGCCATGAATATTCCACGATTTTAGCTATTATAGCCTAAAAGGTAGCACTAGTGCAACCACAAATTTTACCTACCTACACAGTATAGCTGTACAGCGCATAACGAACCGCATCAGCCATATGACTATAACGATTATGCTTGGGTCGCTCACGTGTTAATCCCTCACGATCATCCCACTGATACTGATCTAGCATAGCTAACACATGCTTGCAGCTGTGGTGTACCCGAAATCTACCCTGTGCTACCAGGGTTTGCACATAGGCAATGCCTGGTAGCACATCTTTTTTAGCACGAGTGGTAGCAATATCGTAGTTATAGGCTAGGTCAGCGGCAAATTGTGCTGCTGCACTATCAATAAATATGGTTTCTACACTCCAGCGCTCAATAAACCCCTGAAAATGCTGTGCATGCTCACTAGTAGTACGCTCTGACTCACAATAATCTTCAACACAGTAAAAGCAATCACTACTATAATCATAAACAATGGTTACCCAGGCTGTTTCGTCCTTGTAGCCAGGGTCTAAGCCTGCTATACACTCACCACGCAGGTCTGGTAGCTCCTGTAAAACATACTCAGGTTTAAATCCCTCATAAATTTGACCTAAGTAGCTGGTAAAACTAGCCATATACTCCTGCTCAAACTCGGCTTTACTCATAGACCGCCTAGCTTCATCAACATCCGACTGTGCCATGCGGCTATTTTCCGAATAATCTGCCTGTAAACTCACCCACTCTGGAAATTGTGGATCAAATCCACGAGCCCAAAACTTACTAAACCAGTTGTTTTTACCACGTGGTGTGCTAATAAAGATAGCTTTTGCCTGTGGTTTGTCTAGTGTTGGGCGCAGTGCAATGTTAAAAGCGTCCTCACCATGCTCCGACAGGGCAGCCTCGTCAAATATAATCAAGTCATAGCTACGACCAACAGTACTATCTACCGTACTAATAGATCCCATCCTGATAGTGCTACCATTCGACAACTCAATAATCTTGTCCTTTAGGTTATCACGAGTTACTTCCAGGTCAAAATGCTTGATTAACCTACGCTGCAGCTCAAAACTAATAGCACTCAAATTATAATTAGGTGAGATAATAAGCACATTGCAGTTGGGTACTAGTGTAACTAGCTGACCTATAACATTGGCTATGTATGTTTTGCCTAGGCGACGGGCAAGTGCAGCGCAGACGAACCTGTACTGTGGGTCGTTGATAGCATTGACTAGTGCAATCTGTGGACGGTTGATAGTATCGTAGAGGTTGAGTAAACGTAGGTAGTTGTCAATAGGCAGCTTAATAAAACGCCTGTCAGCTGGAAACTCTACAATATAGTCAGTAACTACACTAGGCCTACTTACTACTAGCATGTATTAACTCCACTAGTGCTATGGTTGCTAGCACGCTTAGTAGTATGCTAAAAATGGTAAATTCTAGTGGGTTCATACGCCTTCACCACTAATCAATTTGTGTATAAGTTGACCATACTTTGAGCCATCACCCTCATTAATTTGCACATTTACCTGACGCTGCGGTCCAGCCTGACCTTGCTTGGCTTTTTCCAGCTGTATTTCACGATCTAACAAATCCATGCTCATTTTATGTGATAGTGCTAATAATTCAGCAATGTCCTTACTACTACCAACACCAGACTCCTCCATTTCTACGAACTTTTGCTTGATAAGTGCATCCATAGCACGTCGCATTAAAAAGCGGTTGTTATAGCCAGTATCAAAAAATACGTGGTCTATATAGTTGCGAACCTCACGGCGGGCTAGTGTGGTTGTTACCAGTTCAGGGTCTA
>JACCDP010475379.1_pt1 | contig 19282 bp, 21 predicted proteins | sample 7445841 | NCBI WGS metagenome assembly JACCDP01 (sample SAMN15323441, study PRJNA562643) | freshwater metagenome | isolation source: river surface water | place: USA:Blue River Watershed | collected 2017-08-17
CTGCTGGTTCTTCTGCTTGGTCTTCCGCTTCTAAAGCTCGGTCGTCTTATTGACGAGACCACGCGTTCGGTTCAGATTTTCAATAATGAGCTCGAACCTATGCTGTCCGAGGCCAAAGTAACTCTGACCGAGGCAAACAAGCAGCTAAAGCGGATTGACAACATAACTTCGGATGTTGAGCAAGTAACTGAAAACATCAATTCCCTGGTAGCGATCTTCACCTCTTCGGTCGGTGCACCGCTGAGTAAACTTATGGGAGTAGTGCAGAGCGTTACAAAAACCTTTGGAAGGCGCAGGTAAAAATGTCTAGATTCGGTTGGTTCGTTGTCGGGCTGGGCCTAGGTGCGTTTGCCGCGGTGCAGGCAAAGGATAACCCTCAGGTAAAGAAGGCCGCCGACGAATTGATGGGTGCCGCCAAGGAATTTGGTAACGCTGTCGCCGAGGGCTATAAAGAGCGTGAAGCCGAGCTTTCCAAGCCAAAGCCAAAGACGACAAAGAAGCAGTAAATGAAGACCGCTGAGATCAAGCGGCGCTGGCTTGAGTTCTTCGAAAAGAAGAACCATACGGTCGTACCAAGCGCTTCACTAATAAGCCAAGACCCCAATTTGATGTTCACCGTTGCCGGAATGGTCCCTTTTATTCCTTACATGACCGGGGTGCTTCCACCTCCTTATCCAAGAGCCACCAGTGTCCAGAAGTGCGTTCGAACTCTTGACATTGAAGAAGTAGGAAAAACGACCAGGCACGGCACCTTCTTCCAGATGAACGGAAACTTTTCATTTGGCGACTACTTCAAGAAAGAAGCGATTGCTTTTGCATGGGAGCTACTCACCTCAAGCGTTGATGAAGGCGGATATGGTTTTGACCCGAATCGTTTATGGGTGACGGTCTATCAGGACGATGATGAGTCAATTGGGTATTGGCTAGAGCAGTCGAGTGTCCCGCGTGAGCGCATTCAAAAACGCGGAATGAAGGACAACTATTGGTCAACCGGTCAAAGAGGTCCAGCAGGCCCATGTTCAGAGATTTATTACGACCGAGGTCCTGAATATGGAACCGAGGGTGGACCCGAGGCAGATGAGAATCGATACATCGAAATCTGGAACCTGGTCTTCATGCAGTACGAGCGTGGGGATGGCGGAGCAAAAGAGGATTTTGAAATCCTGGGCGAGCTACCAAAGAAGAACATCGACACCGGCATGGGTCTTGAGCGCGTTGCATTTTTGCTACAGGGCGTAGAGAACATTTATGAGATAGATCAGGTTCGCCCACTTATTGACATCGCTAGCGAACTTAGCGGTAAGAAATACAGTGCTAACGAGACGGATGATGTGCGCATGAGGGTCATTGCCGACCACATTCGAAGTGCTCTAATGCTCATGAGCGACGGTGTTACACCATCTAATGAGGGCCGAGGATATGTTCTTAGAAGACTTCTTCGCAGATCTGTGAGAGCACTCAGGCTTCTGGGAATTGAGGGCGTCGCCTTTGAGCGACTATTTACAGCTAGTAAGAACGCCATGGTTGAGGCATACCCCGAACTGGAAGAATCTTTTTCAAGAGTCCTGCGCGCAGCCTTGGCAGAAGAGTCGGGGTTCCGAAAGACTCTCGATGCTGGAAGTGCGGTATTGGCTGAGGAGCTTGCGAAGGCTAAGGCTTTGCTTCCTGGAGAAGTTGCATTCCTACTTCACGACACCTATGGATTCCCAATTGACTTGACTATGGAGATCGCATCTGAATCAGGCAAAGAGGTCGATCGCAAGCGTTTTGATGAGCTCATGGGAGAGCAGCGCGCACGCGCTAAGCAAGACGCTAAAAGCAAGCGGGCAAGCACAAACCTCGACGTATACGCGGAGTTCCGCGGTTCGGGAGAAACCAAGTTTTTGGGATACGAATCCCTTACGGCTGAGGCAAAGGTAATTGGGCTTATTCATGATGGTCAGAGCGTCGAGGAACTTGTCGAAGGTCAAATCGGTGAGGTAATTCTTGATAGGACCGCCCTCTACGCCGAATCTGGAGGCCAGATTGCCGATGCAGGTCAGATACTTGCCGATGGCTTGATTCTCGAAGTTCTTGATGTCCAGAAGCCCGTGAAGGGGCTCTTCTCTCATCAGGTGAGGGTTGTTCAGGGCTCAGTCGCTAAGGCAGATGCTGTTCTTTCATCGGTTTATCACGATTGGCGAGTCGGTGCCTGCCAGGCTCACAGCGCCACCCACGTGGTTCACGCGGCCCTTAGACAGGTACTCGGTCCAAACGCGCTTCAGTCTGGTTCTTACAATCGTCCCGGGTACATGCGACTTGATTTTGCTTGGGGAGAAGCCTTATCGGAAGCTACCAAGAGCGAAATCGAAGAGGTTTCGAATCTTGCCATCAGAGCCGATCTTGCAGTTAGTGCGCAGTTCATGACTCTTCCTGAGGCAAAGGAGTGGGGAGCAATTGCCCTGTTCGGTGAAACTTACGAAGAGCAGGTTCGAGTTGTCCAGGTCGGTGGACCTTGGTCAAGAGAGCTCTGCGGAGGAACTCACGTTTCTCGCACCGCTCAGATTGGTTTGGTAAGCGTTAGCGGCGAGTCTTCGGTTGGATCTGGTGTTAGAAGAATCGAAGCCGAAGTTGGAATCGACGCCCTGAGAAATCTTCTTGAAGAGCGAGCAATTGTTCGGAGAATCAGCACCGAGTTGAAGACCCCAGTGGGCGAGCTTGAGGCAAGAATCACCGAGTCACTAGAGAGTTACAGGACTCTAGAGAAGGAATTGGCGGAACTGCGATTGCGTGCGGCGAAAGACAAGCTGACATCGCTTTACGTATCAGCGACTGAGATATCAGGTAAGCGGGTTCTTGCATCTCAAATTGATGGAATTGATAGTGCCGAGACTCTTCGACAGCTAGCCCTTACTGCAAGGGATTCAATCGGAAGCCTTTCGGTCGTCATTCTCGGAGCAAACATTGATTCCAAGCCTGTGGTGATGGTGGCTACTGGTAAAGATGCGGTGGCTAGTGGCGTCAGTGCGGGAGTTCTTGCGAAGAGAGCTGCAGAAGTACTCGGTGGCGGTGGCGGCGGTAAGGCTGATTTTGCACAAGGTGGAGGAACAGCAACCGCAAAGCTTTCCGAAGCGATTCAAGCTTCAAAAGGGTTGATTTCTTGATCTGTATTGGAGTTGACCCTGGACAAAAGAGAGTCGGGATTGCTCTTGGTCAAGGCGAGCTTGCGATTGGAATAGCAACCGTAGATCGTGCCACTGCGTTATCTGAAATTCTGAACATTGCCGATGAGAAGTCGGCGGCTCGGATCTATGTAGGAAAGCCCTTTTCGCTCAGTGGTGGCGAAACCAAGTCGACGGCTGATGCTGCTGAGTTTGCAAGGCAGTTGCAAACCTTCACATCTATTCCAGTGTTTATGCTGGATGAGCGGCTGACTAGTTCCCAATCTCAGAGAAATCTGCGTGATGCAGGTCACAGTTCTAAGTCTTCCAAGCACGCCATTGACGCTGAGGCAGCGCGCCTGATTGTTGAACTTGCAATTGCTTCTAAACACAACTGCGGTGAGGCTGTGAGTTTAAGTGCTTGAGGAATTCGAAGCAAAGGAAGAGAAATCTAGTCGCAACGCCGTGACGGTTGCGGTTGCTGTTGGCGTCTTGATTGCACTATTGGCAGGTTCATTTTTTGTCCTGCGGGGACCAGTCGAAGAAGCTTTTGAATCATTGGTTTCACGTTTCACAGTTGAGGACTATCCGGGTCCAGGCACTGGCTCCGTGATTATCGTTATAGAGCAGGGTGACAATGGCGAAGATGTTGCCCGAAAACTTTTGGCAGCTGATGTCATCAAGTCGTTCGACGCAATCTACCGGCCAATGTTGCAAAGTGATCTTGTGATTTACCCCGGACACTATGAATTTCCAATGCAAATGTCAGGTGTCGAAGCACTGAGATTACTCATAGCGGGCCAAAACCGGGTCACTCTATCTGTGACAATTCCCGAGGGTTACCAGATTGCGCAGATTGTCCCACTTCTGGAACGGGAGCTCAGCATCGCGCGAGAAGAGCTCGAGGCTGCCATTGAGACTGCAAACGAGGATTATCCGGGGCCAACGTTAGAGGGATATCTATTTCCCGCTACCTACGCATTTGATCCCGGCGTTAGCGCCTCCGAAGTAATCGGTGCGATGCTTGCTAAGACTAATCAGGTTCTCGAGAAGCTCGGAGTTAGTCGTGACGAATCTCTTGAGCTGCTGACCCTAGCTTCAATCATTCAAGAGGAGGCGAAGCTAGAAAGCGATTTCTACAAAGTAGCCGCTGTCTTTCACAATCGAATTGATGGGGGAATGCTGCTTCAGACTGATCCAACCGTGAAGTATTACTACGAGGGTTCAATTGACTCTTTTCAAAAGGGGGTAGCAGATACTGACAATCCCTACAACACCTACGTATATCCAGGATTGCCGCCCGGACCCATCTCGTCTCCTGGAGAGCTAGCAATTGATGCCGCTAAGAATCCAGCACCCGGGGATTATCTGTTCTTCGTCACCATAAACCTAAAGACTGGCGAAACTGTTTTCTCTGAGACCCTCAGGGAGCACGAGCGTGCAGTTGAGCAATATAGAAAGTGGTTGCGAGAGAATCCGGGTTGGGGCTAATGAAACTTGCAGTTCTCGGGTATCCGATTTCACACTCAAAGTCGCCTGTGATTATGCTTGCTGCGCTCAAGCGGTTAGGAATCGAGGCCAGTTTCGATATAGTCGAGCTATCTGGGGGACTGGCGCAGTGGTTGGAAGCTCCAGAGAATGACTACGAGTGCCTGTCTGTCACGATTCCACTTAAACCAGAAGCATTTGCATCAGCCATCTCATTGGATGACGCATCGCTCGCCACAGGTTCAACCAATTGCCTTATCCGCTCCGAGGGTGGTTATCGAGGTTTCAATACCGACGGCTTCGGTCTGATCAGTGCGGTCGCTAATCAAACATTTGATTCAGTTGCCATCCTAGGAACTGGAGCAACGGCAAGAACTGCGCTGTATTCATTTCGGGATTATCGGCCTATGGTGTGGGGCAGAGACCCTCTTAAGCTCAGCGAAATTGCCAATGCCTATGATGCTTCGGCGGTCTCGTTTGATCAGGCACTAGCCGCCGACCTAGTTGTTTCAACACTCCCGATCGGAGTGCTACCTCCGCTCTTGGAAGAAAAGTCGGGAAATGTTCTCTTGGACATCGCATACACGAATCCTTCAAACAGCAGATTTAGTGTCAAAGTCTCCGGCCTTGAGATGCTGATCTGGCAGGCCATCGGCCAGCTTCGTCAGCTGCTAAATGAGGGGGATGAGCTAAGTGACGAGCAAGAACTGCATGACCTTATGCTTCGAGCAGTAAAGATGGAAGAATAGCCAGATGCTTAGGTGGCTGACAGCAGGCGAATCACATGGTCCCGAACTCATCGGAGTAATTGAGGGGCTTCCAGCTGGCGTGCCCCTACTAAGAGAAGACATTGAGGCCGCTCTTGCTCTACGGCGCCTTGGCTATGGCCGCGGAGCTCGAATGAAGTTCGAGGAAGACGCGGTGACGATTTCAAGTGGTGTTCGCTTCGGCTTGACCCAGGGCGGCCCAGTCGCGATCAGGATTGCCAATACCGAGTGGCCCAAGTGGGAGACGGTCATGAGCGCAGCTCCAGTGGCGGAAGAGGAACTGACCGGTGCTCGAGCTGCAAAGCTGACTCGACCAAGGCCAGGTCATGCAGATTTTACGGGTATGCAGAAGTATGGCTTCGACGAGGCAAGGCCAGTTCTGGAGCGGGCAAGTGCGCGTGAAACAGCCACAAGGGTTGCACTTGGAAGGATTGCACAAAACTTTCTCAAAGAGCTAGGCATTCAGCTCGTTACTCACACCGTTGCAATTGGAACAGTTGAGAGCAAGATTCTTGAACTACCAAAACCATCAGATTTAGAGAAGCTGGATAGCGATCCAGTGAGGTGTTTTGACAAAGGCACCTCGGATGCCATGGTTGGCGCAATCGATGAGTGCCACTCATCTGGAGACACGCTGGGTGGTGTTGTCGAGACTTTGGTCTATGGAATGCCGCCTGGGGTTGGTTCTTATGTCCATTGGGACAGAAGACTCGACTCACAGTTAGCTGCAGCTGTTATGGGCGTGCAGGCAATCAAGTCAGTTGAAATTGGTGACGGGCTAGAGACAACCAGAAGGCGCGGCAGCCAGGCCCATGACGAAATTGTTCGCGTTGAAGACTTGGTCGAAAGACTCACGGATCGGGCTGGCGGCATAGAGGGCGGAATGAGTAACGGGGAGGTCATTCGAGTTAGAGCGGGAATGAAGCCAATCTCCACTGTCCCCAAGGCTCTGCAAACTGTTGACACGACCAGCGGAGAGGCGTCAACCGCCCATCACCAACGAAGTGACGTGTGTGCAGTTCCGGCGGCGGGAATCGTAATTGAGGCAATGGTTGCACTAACAATTGCTAATGCGGTGCTCGAGAAGTTTGGTGGAGATTCGATTGGCGAAACCAAGCGGAATCTGGAGAGCTACCTGAATAGCATCCCAGACACTCTGAAGTCGCGAATCGTTACTGGCGAGTAATGCGTCCGATAATTTTTGTCGGCCCAATGGGTTCGGGCAAAAGCACCTTGGCAAAAAAACTCGCAAAGCAGTTAGACCGTAAGTTCATTGACACTGATCGGATGATCGAGGCTGACCATGGAGCGATCTCCGAGATTTTTGAAAATCAGGGAGAGGCCTACTTTCGCTCACTCGAGGAGAGGGCCTTTTCTCATGCGGTACAACAAGACGCCATTGTCGCAACCGGTGGAGGAATTGTCCTTTCTGAGGCAAACCGCAATCTGATGAAAAAGGGTCTTGTCGTATTTCTGGACAGCACCCAAGAAGCAGTAATTGGAAGGGTGAATTTAGACAAAAGACCCCTTTTAAAAGACAATCCAGACCGCTGGCAGGAGATATATCTCGAGAGGCTTCCGCTTTATAAAGAGGTTGGCGACATCGAGGTATTTACTGGCACTCGTCCCATAAGAGATCTTCTGGACGAGATAAGTGAAAAGATTGAGCAACATGAGCTATAGCATCGTCGGCCGAAACCTTCTAAATGACATTGCACCGCATCTTGAGGGCAGTAAAAAGGTTCTTCTGGTCTGCCCCCAGGCACTTTCGGCTACCGCGGAGCAACTCAAGATTACGCTGCAGGACGCAGGTTATGAAGTTTTCTTGGCAGAGGTGCCATCCGGTGAAGATGCCAAGCGCATAGAGGTCGCTGCCTTCTGCTGGAAGATCATGGGCCAGGCGGATTTCAATCGCAATGATTGCGTCATTGGACTTGGAGGGGGATCGACTACGGATCTGGCAGGTTTCGTTGCTGCCAATTGGCTTCGCGGAGTAAAGCTGTATTTGATTCCAACAACCCTTCTCGCAATGGTTGATGCCGCAGTTGGTGGCAAGACCGCAGTTAATACAGCTGAGGGAAAGAATCTGGTGGGTAGCTTTTATCTTCCAACCAAGGTATTCGTAGATCTGCAGACGCTTGAGTCTCTTCCAAGAAATGAACTGCTAGCTGGCATGGCAGAGGTAGTGAAATACGGCTTCATCGAAGATGAGACCATGCTGGACGCAGTCCTAAGTGATGATTCTGCAACGGATTTTGAGAGTGAAACGTTCAGGGGACTCATCGAAAAGTCCATCGCCATCAAGGAGCGGATTACTACTTCTGACTTTAGGGAGAGTGGAGAAAGAGAGTTTCTAAACTACGGCCACACTCTCGGCCATGCCATTGAGCACGCAGAGCGATACAAGTGGCGACACGGGGCCGCAATATCAATTGGAATGACATTCGCGGCTGAACTCTCGCAGCTTTCCGGCAGGCTAAGCAGCGCAGAGGTCGATAAGCATCGGGAAGTTTTTACAAAGCTTGGACTACCGATGACCTATCGCTCTGATCGATTCGATCAGCTATTGGCAACAATGCAGAGGGACAAAAAGACAAGGGCTGGGGTACTTAGGTTTATTGTTCTCGAGAGGATTGGAAAGCCAATCATCCTGACTGCTCCAACCAATGAGCTTCTCTATACCGCCTACCAGGCAATTGTGGAATAGTTCTCATATGAAACTTCTCGTCCTGAACGGCCCCAATCTCAACCTACTTGGCAGCAGAGAGCCAGATGTTTACGGGCTGAAGTCGATTTCAGATCTAGAGGACAGCTGCCGTCAGGTGGCGAGTGAGTGCGGCGTTGAGCTTGACTTCAGACAAACTAATAGTGAATCTGAGCTAGTCGAATGGCTGCAGGAAGCCTTCACGCAGAAGTGGCACGTTGTGCTCAATCCAGCTGCCTTCACGCACTACTCCTATGCACTTAGAGATGCATGCGCAGCGGTAACAAGTTCAGGGCTAAAGCTGATTGAAGTTCACATTTCGAATCCTCATGCGCGAGAGGGTTTCAGACAAAACAGCGTCATTTCGGCAGTGGCAAGCGGGGTTATTGCTGGATTTGGGTTTTCCTCCTACCACCTGGCAATAAGGCAGCTGGCTCAACGCTAAGCTTTCTGCGGTTTAGCAAGGAGAAACATGGCAACATCCAATGACCTTAAAAACGGAATGGTTCTGATGATTGACGGCCAACTTTGGAGCGTCGTTGAGTTCCAGCACGTAAAGCCTGGAAAAGGTCCAGCATTCGTTCGTACGAAGCTTCGCAGCGTGACCACCGACAAGGTTGTGGACAAGACTTTTAATGCAGGCGTAAAGGTTGAGACCGCAAATGTTGACCGCCGCGACATGCAGTATCTCTACAACGATGGTTCCGGTTACGTATTCATGGATCTAACTTCATACGACCAGATCAGCCTCGAACCAAAGGTGGTTGGCGATGCAGCTAACTTCCTATTGGAAAATCAGAATGCTGTTGTAGCACTTCATGACGGAAATCCTCTCTACGTCGAACTTCCTGCATCTGTTGTCTTAGAAATCACATACACCGAACCAGGATTGCAGGGGGATAGGTCAACGGGAGGAAATAAGCCAGCGACTTTGGAAACCGGATATCAGATTCAGGTTCCTCTATTTATTGAGAACAACACAAGAGTGAAGGTAGACACTCGAACGGGTGAATACCTTGGTCGTGCTACCGACTAGTGAGTGCAAGAACCAAAGCTAGAAAAAGGGCCCTGGACGCTCTTTTCGCATCTGATCTGACCAAGGAGAATCCGCTCGCCGTTCTACAAAGGACCGAGCACGAGTCAAGAGAAAAGGATGCTCAGGCTGCCATCTTCGACTATGCGGAGACACTGGTTAGTGGCTATGTGGCAAATGCAGACCGAATAAATGCCCGACTTGAGCTGTTGGCAGAGGGCTGGACTCTTGACAGAATGCCGAATGTTGACCGGGCAGTCTTGCGCATAGCGACCTGGGAGCTGCTCTATAACCCAGAGATTCCAACGGAAGTTGCTATTTCCGAGGCGGTCGCCTTGGCCTCGGAGCTTTCGACCGAGGAGTCTCCCAAATTCGTAAACGGAGTGCTGGCTAGGCTGGCCAAAGACAAGGAAGCACTCTAGGCCTGCTATTGTTCTAGGCGTAATCCTTTAAGTTCGTCCAGTGAGGCGAAGAAGGAGCGAGGTATGAGTAAACGCACCGTCCTGTCAAGTGACGACATCCATCGCTCCCTGAAGAGAATCTCCCACGAAATAGTAGAGGCCACCTCGGGCTCTCAGGATCTAATCATTCTGGGAATCCCAACCAGAGGGGTAGCTCTCGCGCAGCGACTAGAGAGAAATCTGAGCGAACTCCACCCACAGAATCCGGTAGCAAGCGGAACTCTCGATGTCACCCTCTATCGGGATGATGATGTCAGTGCCAGTAGACGGCCCTATCAAACTGATACCCCAGTTACCGGCATCGACGACAAGATAGTCATCCTTGTTGACGATGTGCTCTACTCAGGTCGCACAGTACGAGCAGCTCTAGATGCGCTGGTCGACCTCGGTAGGCCAAGACAAGTGAAACTGGCGGTGCTTGTTGACAGGGGTCATCGCGAATTGCCAATTCGACCAGACTTTGTCGGCAAAAATCTTCCAACCTCTTCAGATGAGCGAGTTAACGTTCGATTAGTTGAGACAGATGGCGTTGATGAGGTGGTGATTGAAGAATGAAGCACCTGGTATCAATTAGAGATTTGACAAAGGAGGAAGCTCTTTCGCTACTTCAGGATGCTCAGGAGTTTTCACAAGTAAATGCTCGGGAAATAAAGAAGATGCCCACCCTAAGGGGTAGAACCGTGGTGAATCTATTTTTTGAGAATTCCACAAGAACCAGAGTTAGCTTTGAGATTGCAGCCACCCGCCTAAGCGCAGACGTAATCAACATAAGTGCAGATAGCTCATCTGTGACCAAAGGTGAGTCTTTGCGAGATACGGCTCAAACCCTCGAGGCGCTTGGTGCAGACTGCATCGTTATTCGCCACCCAGAATCTGGGGCTCCTAAGCAGCTTGCTGAGATGGGGTGGATTTCATCAGCGGTAATAAACGCAGGTGATGGCACTCATGAACACCCCACTCAGGCACTTCTTGACGCTCTAACCATGCAGCAGAGAATTACTAAGGATCTATCTGGTGTGCGAGTGCTGATTGTGGGCGACATCCTGCACTCCCGAGTTGCTCGAAGCAATTTGCTATTGCTGACGAAACTCGGTGCGAAAGTAACGCTTGCTGGACCGAAGGCCATGCTGCCTGAAACGTTTAAGGCAATGGGCGCAGATCTATCCCATCAGTTCGATGACAGTCTTGCTGTAAAACCTGACGTTGTGATGATGCTTCGGGTCCAGAAGGAGAGGATGCTTTCTAACTTCGACAATGATGAGTCCAGATACATCAAGGACTGGTCTCTATCGACCGAGCGACTTAGAACGTTGTCCAAGGATTGTTTGGTTATGCACCCAGGCCCCATGAATAGAGGTCTTGAGATTTCCTCGCAAGCTGCTGATGATCCTAGAAGCGCAATCCTTCAGCAGGTTTCTAACGGCGTCGCAGTTCGCATGGCTGTGCTGCGAAGCGTCATGGCGGTTACTGCATGATTCTCAAAGGCGTTAGGCTCGCTTCGGGCGAATCAGCAGACATAACAATCGAAAATGGATTGATCGCCGAAATCGGAAAGAGCAGTTCAAAGGGAATCGACTGCTCTGGGCTTGTGTGTCTTCCGGGACTTGTAGATCTACACACTCATCTCAGGGAACCTGGCTACGAGACCAGCGAAACCATCGCTTCGGGATCAGCAGCCGCTGCCATGGGTGGATACACAGCAATCTTCGCAATGGCCAACACCTTGCCAGTAACCGATAGCCCCGAGATTGCGCAGTATGTATTTGAGAAGGGTAAGAGCGTCGGACTTGTGGATGTTCAGCCGATTGGTGCTGTTACCAAGAATCTTGAGGGCGAGGAGCTCAGTCAGCTTGATGCCATGGCAATCTCCCAAGCTCGCGTCAGGGTTTTCAGTGATGATGGCAATTGCGTGGGGAATCCTGATCTTATGAGAGCTGCTCTTGCAAAGGCTAAGCAACTCGATGCCGTGATCGCCCAGCACGCGCAGGCAAAGGAACTTACAGTCGGCGCACAAATGAATGAGAGTGCCCTGAGTGTTGAGCTTGGTCTCACCGGCTGGCCTGTGGCAGCCGAAGCAGAGATTATCAAGCGTGATGTTGAGTTGGCGTTGGAACTCGATGCGCGGCTACACATCTGCCACATCACAACTGCTGAAGGCCTGGAGATAGTGCGCTGGGGTAAGCAAAAGGGTGCGAAGGTTACAGCCGAGGTCACCCCTCATCACCTGATGCTGACAGAGGAGCTTGTGCGAACCTTCAATCCTGTTTTCAAGGTAAACCCTCCACTGCGTCCAAAGTCCGACACAATTGCACTGAGAGAAGGACTGGTCAATGGAACAATCGACATCCTCGCAACAGATCATGCCCCTCACTCAGCCGAGAAGAAGAACTGCGAGTGGTCAAGAGCTGCGAACGGCATGACTGGATTAGAAGTAGCTGCCAGCGTTCTTCAGCACGTTCTCATAGAAGAGGCAGGGGCTGGATGGACAAGGTTTCTGGAAGTTTCGTCCACAGCACCTGCTCGGATTGGGCGACTTAGTCATCACGGGCAACTGGCAGTTGGCTCACAGGCCAATTTGGTCCTTATTGACCCGTCCGCAAAAAGAAGAATTGATTTCAGTACAAAATCCCTTTCAACAAACAACCCGTGGTTTGGCTATGAACTTCCCGGCAAAGTTGTCCACACGCTTCTCAGGGGAGCATTCACCGTAAAGGATGGTGATCTTGCTAACTAGAGAACTAATTGGAACAGTTTTAGTCAGCCTTGTTTTTGTTGTTGCAGTTTTTGTCTTCTTCAGAGTCAAACAGCGCAGAGCGGCTCAGGAAGAAATGCTTCCGATGCCTTTAGCTGGAGCGTCTGGTCAGAAGCTATTCTCCTGCCTCTATGTAGCGAGTGTTTTTGGCTCTCGCCCTCTCGAGAGAGTCTGGGCTTACGGGCTGGGTATACGCGGAAAGGCAGAAATACATCGCACCTCCGAAGGACTCAGCATCCTAAGACAGGGGGAGAGTAGCTTCACCGTTCCGTTTTCGGCCCTTATTAGTTTGGATCGCGCCGGGGCAACAATCGACCGAGGTGTAGAACGAGACGGACTTGCTCAGCTACGTTGGCTGCTTGGAGAACAAGAGATTGTTACCAGTTTGCGCATCACCCAGAACCAAGAAGCGAATTTTTCGCGCTTACAACAAGTAGTCAGAGAGTCGAAATGAGCAGAGCGTATCTAGTACTTGAGGATGGAAGCGTCTTTGAAGGTGAGCCATTCGGAGCAGATGGCGAGACTTTGGGAGAGCTGGTCTTCGCAACCGGCATGACCGGGTATCAGGAAACAATTACAGACCCGTCATACGCCGGCCAAATTGTTTTGCAGACTGCACCGCACATTGGGATCGTCGGGATGAATAAGCGAGACGAGGAGTCTAGACAGATCTGGGTTGCGGGATACGTTGTAAAGGAACCAAGCCGGGTTTCAAGCAACTGGCGCGCGGAAACATCTCTCGACGCGGAGCTTAGGAAAGCTGGCGTGATTGGCATCTCTGACATTGACACCCGCGCGATAACGCTGCGAATCCGCGACAAAGGAGCCATGCGTGCAGGGATTTTTAGCGGTCAAGGTCTTGACCAGAAGGCCATGGTGGACAAAGTCATGTCTTCTGCTCAGATGAGCGGTCAATTCTTATCGGATGTTGTAAGCACCGACCAGGTCTACAGCATTCAGCCGAAGGGTTCCGCCGTGGGCAAGGTGGCAATCCTAGATCTGGGGGTCAAGAAGTCAACGCTTGAGCATCTCTCAGATCGAGGGCTCGAGATCATTGTCTTCCCAGCCAATGCGAGCGCGAAGCAGATACTTGAACACAATCCAGATGGGGTCTTCTACTCCAATGGACCAGGAGATCCAAAAGCTAGCGATGCGCAAGTCGAAGTTCTAAGAGAGCTGCTGGAAGCCGGTATCCCTTTCTTCGGCATCTGCTTTGGAAACCAACTACTAGGAAGGGCTCTTGGATTTTCCACATACAAACTAGCCTTTGGTCACAGAGGAATTAACCAGCCTGTGATGAACACGCAATCAGGCAGGGTTGAAGTGACCGCACACAATCATGGATTTGCAGTTCAAATCGAAGGGGAAGAAGCTACCTCCCCTTTGGGTTTTGGCCGAGTCAGGGTCTCACATCGTGGGCTAAATGACGGTGTGGTCGAGGGCATTGAGTGTCTTGATCTTCCGGCTTTCTCCGTTCAGTATCACCCGGAAGCTGCAGCAGGACCGCACGATTCTCACTACCTGTTTGACAAGTTCTTGACAATGATTGGGGAGAAGCGTGCCTAAGAGAGCGGACATCAATTCAGTCCTCGTAATCGGTTCTGGACCGATTGTGATTGGGCAGGCATGCGAGTTTGATTACTCAGGCACCCAGGCCTGTCGAGTGCTTAGGAGCGAGGGAATCAGAGTGATTCTGATTAACTCGAATCCAGCAACAATCATGACCGATCCGGACTTTGCCGATGCAACCTACGTCGAGCCCATCACTCCGGAAGTCATCGAGTCGATAATCGAGAAGGAAAAGCCAGACGCGATTCTTCCAACCCTCGGTGGGCAAACTGCCCTCAACGCAGCCATGGCCCTTTACGAGCGGGGAAGCTTAGAAAAGTACGGCGTAGAGCTCATTGGAGCTAACGTCGATGCCATTCGAGCGGGAGAAAATCGACAAGAGTTCAAGGAGCTTGTTCTCAAGGCCGGAGCCGATGTTGCGAAGAGCCGGATCGCGCATTCAATTGAAGACTGCATCGAAATAGCTGGCGAGATCGGTTATCCGATGGTTGTCAGGCCCTCTTTCACCATGGGAGGACTGGGGTCCGGATTTGCCTATAACGAGCAAGACCTCAGGCGCATAGCAGGAGCCGGACTGCAGGCTTCACCCACTCACGAAGTACTTCTCGAGGAAAGCATCTTGGGATGGAAGGAATACGAGCTAGAGCTGATGCGCGATCGAAACGACAACACCGTTGTTGTTTGCTCGATTGAAAACTTCGATCCGGTTGGGGTACACACAGGGGATTCCATCACGGTGGCTCCAGCCATGACTCTGACAGATCGGGAGTACCAGAATCTAAGAGACATTGGTATTCAAATCATTCGTGATGTGGGGGTTGATACTGGAGGTTGCAACATACAGTTTGCGGTTGAGCCTGACACAGGTCGAGTAATCGTGATTGAAATGAACCCTCGAGTAAGTCGATCTTCTGCTCTGGCTTCAAAAGCCACTGGTTTTCCAATTGCCAAGATTGCAGCAAAACTCGCCATTGGCTACACGCTCGATGAAATACCAAACGACATCACGGGGGTCACTCCCGCAAGCTTCGAGCCAACCCTTGATTACATCGTTGTGAAGGCACCGAGATTCGCCTTTGAAAAATTTCCTGCAGCGGATCCAACTCTCACCACCACAATGAAGAGTGTCGGAGAAGCAATGGCCATCGGAAGAACCTTCTCTCAAGCGCTACAAAAAGCCCTTAGGTCGCTTGAGAAAAGGGGCAGCTCCTTCCACTGGCAGGACTCAAAAGAGAACGTCGCCGAACTGCTACATGCAATGCGAGTGCCAACTGAGAGGAGAATCTTGCAGGTACAGCAAGCACTGCGACTCGGCGCGACTGCCCAGGCTGTCTTCGAAGCAACCAAGATTGATCCTTGGTTTATAGACCAGATTGCACTTATAAACGAGATAGCTGATTGGTTCAAGAAATTAGGCACTCTCGATGAATTTTCAATCAGAAAAGCCAAGAAGCATGGTTTCAGCGATTCTCAGCTGGCTTCTCTTCGTGGAATGAGCGAGGAGGAATTCAGGTCCCTCAGGCATAGCTTTGGCATAAGACCTATCTTCAAAACCGTTGACACCTGCGCGGGAGAATTTCCCGCTCTCACCCCTTATCACTACAGCAGTTATGACCAAGAGACAGAGGTTAGGCCTTCCGAGAGACAGAAGGTCGTGATTCTTGGCAGTGGTCCAAACCGCATCGGACAGGGAGTCGAGTTTGATTACTCCTGCGTTCATGCAGCTTTTGCGCTAAGAGACGCAGGTTACGAGACGATCATGATTAATTGCAATCCCGAAACTGTCTCAACCGACTATGACACATCGGATCGTCTTTACTTTGAACCACTTACTCTCGAGGACGTGCTGGAGGTAATTCACGCGGAATCAGCTTCGGGAGAGTTGCTTGGCGTTCTTGTTCAGCTGGGTGGTCAAACTGCTCTTGGGCTCGCCGAAGGACTGAAGGCAGCTGGAGTGAAGATTCTCGGAACTACCCCAGAATCCATTGAACTTGCTGAAGAGCGTGGTCAGTTTCAAAAGATTTTGGACGGTGCACGCCTCAGGGCCCCTGCCAACGGCACGGCGACTAACCTACAACAGGCTGAAGAGATTGCTGAGCGAATTGGCTACCCGGTATTGGTGCGACCAAGTTTCGTGCTTGGCGGTCGGGGGATGGAGATTGTCTACGATCAATCGTCCCTTGTCGATTACTTCGCACGTATTGCCGAGCACGCACTTGTCGATGCCAAGCATCCCTTGCTTGTCGATCGGTTCTTGGATGACGCCATAGAAATTGATGTCGACGCTCTGTTTGATGGTGAGACCCTCTACATAGGTGGGGTCATGGAGCACATTGAGGAGGCAGGTATTCACTCTGGTGATTCCAGCTGCACGCTACCTCCTATAACCCTGAGCGACATACAAATCAAAAGGGTGGTTGAAGCAACGGAAAAATTGCAAGGGGACTAAGCGTGAAGGGCCTACTTAATGTTCAGTTTGCGCTTGCCTCTGATGTCCTCTATGTTCTCGAGGCCAATCCGCGAGCATCCAGGACAGTGCCTTTTGTTTCGAAAGCACTGGGTATTGCTCTGGCAAAAGCCGCATCGCTTGTAATGGTTGGCAAAACAATCAAGGAGCTAATTGATGGTGGTGTCTTGCCTGCAACTGATGGGGCGCACTTTCCCCCAAATACACCGGTATCGGTGAAGGAAGCCGTCCTTCCGTTCAAGAGATTTGCCACCAAAGAGGGACGCTTTGTGGACAGCCTGCTAGGACCTGAAATGAGGTCTACAGGTGAGGTCATGGGCATCGACACGAACTTCCCGTCGTCGTTTGCAAAATCACAGGCAGCAGCCGGGTCATCACTTCCTCTTGCGGGCACTGTCTTTATTTCCGTTGCCGATCGAGATAAGCCACAGATAGTTCTTCCTGTAAGAAGATTGGCCCAGCTTGGTTATCGCATACTGGCCACTGATGGAACCTCCAAGATGCTCAGAAGACACGGAATTGAAAGCCAGACGGTCGCTAAGTATTCTCAGGCCAGGGGAGAGCGCTCAATCGTTGAAATGATTACATCGGGCGAGGTAGACGTCGTGGTTAACACCCCATCTGGAGCGGATGCCCGCAGTGATGGTTACGAAATCAGAGCTGCCACCACCGCGGCCGATAAGCCAATCTTCACCACCGTTGCGCAGCTCTCGGCAGCAATAGGCTCTTTTGAGATTATCCGCGAGAAGAAGTTCAACGTAAAGTCATTGCAGGAGCACGCAAAGTTCAGGTTAGAAAATGCATAGTTTCGCATCAAGGCTGCTGGACATCAGAAGTGCGTTCGGGCCACTATGTATCGGAATTGATCCATCTGAAGAAGTCTTAAATGACTGGGGAATTCCCGACACGGCCGAAGGGGCTAGGGACTTTGGTTACGCCATCATTTCTGCCTGCGAGGGACGAATTGGGATTGTGAAACCACAGGCAGCATTCTTCGAAAGATTCGGATCGACTGGTTACTTTGCGCTTGAGGAGGTTTTGGCAGCAGCAAGAGAGGCCAACCTACTTATTATTTCTGACGCTAAGCGCGGCGACATTGGTTCCACAATGCTTGGCTATGCCCAAGCTTGGTTTGGTGATGATTCACCCCTCAGAAGTGATGCTCTGACGGTCTCGCCCTATTTAGGACCTAGCTCACTTTCGGAAACTATTGAGGTGGCGAGAGATGTTCAGGGTGGAGTCTTCATCCTGGCCGCAACCTCAAACGTCGAAGCGGAAGAGATTCAAAGAGCGAAAACCGGAAATCAATCCGTTGCCGCAAGGGTTTTGCGATCAGCAATCGAGTTTGGGTCAGGTGACGTAGGAGTAGTAATCGGAGCAACACAGGACCTAGACAAATTTGGAGTCGGATCAATAAGGGAGCAAAAACTGCAGGTTCCAATACTTTCCCCCGGTTTTGGTTTTCAAGGAGCCAAACTTTCTAGCATCGGAGATCTTTTTGGGCAGAGTGCGGATTATGTCATTCCGGCTGTGTCCAGGGGTGTGTACCAGGCCGGTCCGAATGGTGTTGTGCGAATGATTGAGGACTTTAGGGGTCAACTTTGACACTGCTCGTTTTGGTAGGCCCTGCCGGTGTAGGCAAGGGGAGTCTTGTTTCTAAAATGCTTGCCACGCAATCCGATCTTCGCCTTTCCGTGTCTGCAACCACCAGGGAACCGCGACCAGGTGAGGTTGACGGAGTCCACTACCACTTCGTAAGCAAAGAACAATTTCAAGAAATGATTCACAATGGTGAATTTCTGGAGTGGGCTGAGGTCCACGGCAGTGCTTACTACGGAACGCCTCGCAAGGAACTGGACAGAGCGGTTGCAGACGGCAAGCACCTGGTGCTGGAGATTGACCTTCAGGGAGCTCGCCAAATACGGGGCAAGGTTCACGACGCCATATCCGTCTTCATCCTGCCTCCCTCCCCGGAGGAGCTGGAACGCAGGCTTAGGGGCAGGGGAACGGAGACAGAAGCCCAGATTCAAACTAGACTGAAGACCGCTCAGGAAGAGCTGGCTGCTGCCAGTGAATTTGATTATCAAATCATCAACGAAGATCTGGACCAAGCGGCCTCGGAAATTCTTGATTTGCTGCGCGATTGGAAAAAGGAAGACTAGATGGATACCAAGGGAATTACAGCCCCACCGATTGACGAACTACTTGGAAAGGTAGAGTCGAATTATGAGCTCGTGATTTTCGCATCTAAGCGGGCTCGTCAGATTAATGAGTACTACTCGGCCCTGCACGAGGGAAGTCTTTTCAACTACGTAGGGCCTCTTGTTGACTCCACTATCGACGACAAGGCGCTTTCCATTGCTCTGCACGAGATTCACCAGGGCAAGTTACTAAAGAAGTAGTTTCTACTTTGCGGATTCTGCTTGGTATCACCGGCGGTATTGCCGCTTATAAAGCCGTAAGTCTCGTCAGATCTCTCACTGAGCTTGGTCATGACGTAGAGGTAGTCCCCACGGAGATTGCTCTTCGTTTTGTTGGCAAGGTCACACTCGAGGCAATTTCTGGAAAAAACATTGACATCGACATGTATAACGATGTCGCTCAGGTTAGACATGTCGAATTGGGTCAAAATGCCGATCTAATCATTGTCGCTCCCGCGACCGCCTCATTCCTAGGACGACTGGCCAGTGGCATGGCTGACGATCTACTGCTGAACGCAATCATGGCGAGTCGTGCACCCGTGGTCATTTGTCCTGCCATGCACTCTGAGATGTGGACGAACCAAGCAACACAGGAGAATGTTTCTAAGCTTGAGGTGCGCGGAATCAGAGTGATGCCACCGGCGTCAGGTAGGTTGACTGGTGCTGACAGTGGGGTGGGGCGCCTTCCGGAAGTCGAAGA
>JACCDP010846605.1_pt1 | contig 19281 bp, 13 predicted proteins | sample 7445841 | NCBI WGS metagenome assembly JACCDP01 (sample SAMN15323441, study PRJNA562643) | freshwater metagenome | isolation source: river surface water | place: USA:Blue River Watershed | collected 2017-08-17
ACATTCATCAAGGCAGCTGAAGCAGCATCCTTGCCAAACGTTGATTTGAATTCTGCCAGGGTATTGTTCATCCTATCATCATCAATGTCACTGATTACCACACAGGCACCTTCTTCAGCAAATTTCTTTGAGATGGCCTTGCCGATGCCACCTGCACTGCCAGAAACAAAAGCAACCCTTCCGGACAATGCTTTTGGCTTTGGCATCCTTGAAAGCTTGGCTTCTTCCAACAACCAGTACTCGATATTGAATGCTTCCTGGTGAGGAAGAGCAGTATAAGATGAAATGGCTTCAGCACCGCGCATCACGTTGATGGCATTGATGTAAAACTCAGCAGCCACGCGTGCAGTAGACTTGTCCTTTGCAAAGGTGAACATGCCCACACCTGGATAAAGAATCACCACAGGATTGGGATCACGCAACGCAGGACTGTTGGGATGTTTACAGGCATCATAGTAAGCCGTATACATGGCACGGTAAGCATCAAATTGAGGAGCAAGCGCAGCCTTGATAGAAGCCACATCTGAAAGATCCTGAGCAGGTGTAAGGCCCAACACCAAAGGACTGATTTTGGTGCGCAAGAAATGGTCAGGACAGCTGGTACCCATGGGTGCCAGGCGATCCAAATCATTTGAATTGATGAACTCCAAGACCTTCTCGCTGTCTGTAAAATGACCAATCATCTTGGTCTTTGAAGAACAGTATCCACGCAGGATGGGAGCAAGAGCAGCCGCCTGAGAAAGGCGTTGTTCCTTTTCAAGCGATTGAATTTTTTGTCCACCAAAAACACTGCCATTCTTGGCAACATTCTCTTCGATGTATGCCGCACATTTTTCAATCACCTCCAGTGAATTGATATAACAATCATAGGCAGTATCACCCCATGTAAACAAACCATGAGAGCCTAGCATGATGCCCCTGATGCCAGGATTTTTTTCCAGACAATCTTTGATTTGCAAACCAAGGTCAAAGCCAGGACGCTGCCAGTTCACCCAGCCGATGCTTCCTTCAAAAAGGTCTTTGGTGATTTGCTCACCATCTTTGGAAGCAGCGATGGCGATGGCTGCATCAGGATGCAGGTGATCAATGTGTTTGAAGGGAAGAAATCCATGTAAGGGCGTATCGATGGAAGGTGCTTTTGAATCAAGATCAAAAATGCAATGGTTGAACAGCGCCACCATTTCATCTTCTTTTGCCAACCCTTTGTACACGCCGGTAAGGCTTCTCAGCCTGTCAACGTACAAGGCGGCCAATCCACTCCTGGTAAGGGATCCAATGTCGCCACCAGAACCCTTGATCCACATCACTTCTGTATCATTGCCCGTCAATGGGTCTTTCTCAATGGTCCTGCAGGAAGTATTACCACCACCATAGTTGGTAATCCTGAGATCCGCGCCCAAAATATTGGAACGGTAGAGCAGCAGGGCCACTTCGTCTCCTGCCATGGACGCTGCCTTTGCATCGTCCCACAAATAATTCACGTACTGAAAAGTTCTTGTTGCTGACATATGATTTGATTTCAATTTTTAAACATGTAAACTGTTGCCATATCCCACCACCAATACGGACAGGATGATGATGGCAATTCCTAAAATGATGGTGCGGATTGTTTTGGTTCCAACACCTTTCCACTCCTTCAGCAACAATCCCCACATGTTGGCCACCAAGATGATGAAGGCCATGTGCAGGATCCAGGAGCTTGGTCCGTTGCCCAACTTGCTCTCTCCCATGCCATAGAAGAAAAACTGCAGGAACCAGGTAGTACCGGCAATGGCTGAAAACAGATAGTTTTTGAACAATGGTGTTGATGCGTTGGTATAATCACCAAAAGACTTGTTTCTTGCGTTGAGGATCATGCACCAGATGAAATTGGTGGTGAGGCCGCCCCACAATAAAACAACATAGACCACATTGTTTCTGTAGAGGAATTCACCCTCTCCTGGGTTTGCTGCCTTCCAAGCATCATTGGCGATGGTGGCCATCGATTGTCCTGCTTCCAGTCCGAAATTGAAGCAAGCACTGAGGATACCCGAAACAATCCCAACAAACATGCCCAAAGCAAATTTGTATTCCGTTTTGACTTCCGCGCCATGAGGATCTGTGCCCACGGATTTCAGTTCTTTTTCCTTCATCATGCCTGCCTTTCCGCTGACAATGATGCCCAGCACACAAATAACCAAACCTGCAATGATGGTCAGACCCCACTGGGAACTGATCATGGCACTAAAGGTATCTTTACCAGCAACTGGGTTGATGTCGTAATACATGGCGGGGATGATGGCACCAAAGACCATGCACAACCCAAGAATGACACTGCTTCCCAGTGAAACGCCCAGGTATCTGACACCCAGGCCATAAGTCAATCCACCAATACCCCAAAGGATGCCAAACAGAAAAGTAATCCCGAGGATTGATCCTCCAGATCCACTGATGATCTCACCAAATCCAGGGATGGTTAGGTAGGCGGCGAGTGGTGGCACAATCAACCAGGAGAAAAGTCCACCGACAATCCAGTAAGACTCCCACTGCCAGCCTTTTACTTTTTTATAAGGGATATAAAAACTACCGGAGGCAAATCCACCGATGAAATGAAAAATGATACCGAGCAATACTTGCATATGTTGGTTTTAAGGGGCAATCTGAATGCACTAAAATAATTCACTTTGGGCAGAAACCATCCCGCTCCGTCATTGTTTATCTTGCTTCCTTAGTTGGGCAACATAAACCAGGTTTTCATCCGGCGGAACATATGGGAAAAACAGGCTGGAAACATAGCCCACCCCCATCAAAACCAGGTGACTGTAAACCCCGAGCATCAGCTTGTGGTGGGTAAAATTCAGGGATCCCAGGTCGAGAAACAAACGTTCTTCTCCTGGCAATCCTACAGGCGTTGAGGTCAGGAAGGCATAGCTGGTGAAAAGGATGCAGGCAACGATGCCGATATTGATTCCTTTTGTATTCACCCTTTTGCTGAAAAGCCCAAGCAGGAAAATGCCCACAATCCCTCCAGAGAAAATGGCATAGACCGTGAAAATGATGCCCAGCACACCCTCATTTCCTGCACGCAGGTAGATAGCAGCTACGCCCATGGAAAGCAGGCCGGACACAAATACGAAGATCTTGCTGGCCCTGAGGTATTCCCCATCAGTTTTGCCTTTTCGGAATTTCCTGTAATAATCTTCAATGCCAACTGCTGCCATGGAATTGAGGTCAGCACTAAGGCTGCAAATGGCGGCTGAGATCAAGGCAGCAACAATAAACCCCACCAAGCCAGTGGGCAATTCTGTAATGATAAAATGCGGGAACACCGCTTCGGCCTGAAGCGGATTGGCCATGGGATGTTGTTGGTAATAAACAAAAAGCAGGGTGCCGATGAACATGAACATGATCCACACCGGCACAGTAAGCAGAATGCCCATCATGGATGCCCGGATGGCAGATTTATCGTCTTTCGCAGAAAGATAGCGCTGCACCACCGTTTGGTCTGTTGCGTATTTCTGAATCGCATAAAACGCCCCGTTGATCACCATCACCACCAGGGTAAGTTTGCTGAACGAAAGTTCATAAGGACCAAATCCTGACCTGCCGTGAAATGCAGCAATGTTGAGCGCTTCAGGCAAACCGCCTTTGATGGAATACAACAGGATCCCAACGCAAACAATACCGCTGATGAAGAGCATGAATCCCTGAAAAACATCCAGCCAAACCACGGCCTGCATGCCTCCTGCCCAGTTCACCACAATCAGGATTGCACCGACAACAACCAGGATGAGTTCTGGAGGCAGACCCGTCATCCTGTTGATGGCCACTGCAATCAAAAACAATACGGTTCCCATCCCTGCAAATTGTCGCAAAACAAACGAGGAGGAACTGTAGTAGCGGGCAAAAGGTCCAAACCGTTTTTCAAAATATTCGTAGGTGCTCAATCCGATGGTTCTCCGGTAGAGTGGCACGATATAGCCAATGGCAAAAACCAAAACGATCGGCACCATCAAACCCTGCACCAGCAACAACCAGTTGCTGGTAAAACCCTGTGCGGGATAACCCAGGAAAGTAACACTGCTGATCAGGGTAGACAAGAGTGACATGCCCAGGGCCCATCCCGGAAAATTTCCTTTGGACAAGAAAAACTGTTCCGTGGTTCCTTGCTTTCTGGCAAACCGCAATCCAAGATAAAGGGTTGCGCCCAACACAAGAATGATGATGAACAGATCAACGGCATGAAGTGATTGCATAGGAATGCTTATTGGTGGTTGATGGGAAAAAGAGCAGTGATGAAGTCAGGAAGCGGATAGCTGCCCGGTTTGAGCGTGATCGCATATTGTTGATGGGCATCCTGCATCCGCACCACACCTCTTCGAAATACTGCATCAGGCACCCAGTAAGGAAGGTTCAGTTCATCCAGGATGGCCATTGCTGTTGAGCCACCTTCGATCATGATTTCTTTGATGGATGTCATCGACAGCAATACATTGATGATGGAGGCCATTTTTTTCCTGAGGAACAAAGCTGAATACAATGCTTGTCCTTGCAGTGAGGGATGAAAGGCAACCACGGCTTTTTGGTTTTCTTCCAATGCCCTTGCACAATTGCCAAGCCAGGTTTGAAGACTCTTTCCTTCCAGCACATCTGCATCAATATAATGAACCATGTCGCTTTGGCTTGCAAGGGATTGAATGAACGAAACAGAAGCCTGAAAGCTGGTACCACTGATGTAGAGAAAGGGTTGCTGGGGTGGCGATATGAGCGTTGGTGTTGGATTACCAAACCGCTGCTGCAGGATGGCTTGAAAAAAATCTCCGCCACCAGCCAGCATCATGTCCTGGTCAATTTTGGATGCCCATTTCTCAAGATCCTCTAGGCAGCTTGCTTCACCAACAATGATGCCCGTTTCAGGCAATTCATCATCACATTGCAATACATGTATGTCCGCTCCATGGCCAGCAAGCATGTCAACCACATCAGCTGTTTTTCTGGGAAATTCAGGATCATGGGCAAAGGCGGTTTCTGACAACAATTGTCCATTGACAAAATACTGACCCTTGCTGATGATGCGGCCCATGGAGGGATTCTCCGGAATGAAAAGCACCCGCTGGTATCCCAACTGTTGCATTTGCAACAACAGCTCTTCTACAACATGACCGCGCAGAACCGAGTCTGTTTTTTTATACACCATCTCCTCTTTTGCAATAGAAATGGGTTCAAGAAATTGTTCTGTAATGTTGAGTGCAGCAGCCAACTCCATTGACCGGCTGTCGGTACAATAAACAACGGCCTCCGCATGATTGGCTGCCGTCGGAACCACCGTCAACAGGGTGTCCAATGCATGTTCCTTGCAGATGCCTGCAAGTTCTGCAGCGCCCGTAAGGTCATCGGCAAAAACCCTGATCATCACTTGTTGAGATGAAGTTTGATGGCAGATTCAATGGCCAGTTTCAATGCATCGGGGCTGGCAATTCCCCTTCCCGCAATTTCAAATGCCGTGCCATGGTCTACAGAGGTGCGGATGATGGGCAAGCCCAGGGTGATGTTCACGCCCTTGACGCTGTCCATCTGTTGCTTTTCTGCATTCCACTTGAAGCCCGCCAATTTGAAGGGAATATGTCCCTGGTCATGGTACATGGCCACCACACCACCATAATATCCCGTGGCAGCTTTTGCAAACATGGTATCTGGGGGAATAGGACCTTCCACGTCAAAACCCCTGTCCAGCAAGGCTTTTACAGCAGGAGCAATCTCCATGTCATCTTCTGTTCCAAAAAGTCCTTGATCACCTGCATGCGGATTCAAACCTGCAATGCCGATTTTTTTGTTGGTCTCTCCAAGGCGCTGCATGCCGTCTAGCAAGAGCTCAGTAACCTGGATGATGCGGTCCTTTTTTACCAGGTCACAGGCCTGGCGCAAAGACACATGCGTTGAAACATGGATCACTTTGATATGGTCTTCCACCAACAGCATTGCATACTTTTTGGTTCCTGTATAATGCGCGTAAATCTCCGTATGACCCGCAAAAGAATAACCTGCGTTGTGAATGGCCTTTTTATGGATGGGCCCGGTAACAGTGGCATCCAGCTTTCCCTCCATGGCCAGTTCAATTACTTTTTTTACCGACTGGAAAGAAGCCTCACCACATTTTGCATTCACTTCACCCCATTGCAAATCTTCAAATGAAGCCGTATGCAGATCCAGCACATTGATGCAACCATCTCCAAACCTTGCTTCTTCAATTTCTTGGATAAAATTAAAATTTGCTGGAATAGAAAGATGATCGGCAATCTGTTTGAAGACTTCCGCCTCTCCCACCAGGATGGGCCTGCACACTTCTTGGATGCTTTGATCCATCAGGGTCTTCACGGCAATCTCGGGACCAATGCCGGCAGGATCACCCATGGTGATGCCAATAAGGGGTAAATTATTCATATCCTTTTTGGGTAAAATTTGAATACTGTTTTTGTAACAACAATGTAGCTGCTTCGTTTCCTTTTGTGAGTGGTGGCATCATGTATGAATCGCAGATGCCATGAATGTTCAACATTTCTTTCAAGGCCCAGAGGGATTCTCCAAGGGTCCTTTCTTGTTGATAAACCATTCCCAGTTCATCGGTGATGCGTTGGTAATGTTGTGCGTCTTTTCCAGTGGTAGCGTTTTCCAAAAGTTTTGCATACCAGACCGGTTCAACATTTCCTGCACTGGGCACGATGCCATCGCTGCCATGCTCTAGGGCAAGTGAAGACTTGGCAGCTGAACCCATGAAGTGACTAAAATCTTCCCTGTCTTTCCAGCGTGACAATGCATCCATCAAACGGGGATCGTTTTGCTCAGAATCCTTAAATCCTGCTATGTTAGGATGATGGCTGAGTGTATCGATCACATCAAGAGGAATGCTGACATGTGTAGTGATGGGAATATTGTACAAGATCAAGGGAAGCGGACTCTTGTCTGCCAGCTGCTGATAATAGGAAATCATTTGATCTGTTGTGAGCGCATAAAAATAAGGCAGGGTTGCCACCACTGCATCAGCCCCATGATCTGCAGCATGCCTGGCCAGCTGGATGGAATCCTCCAGTGAGAAAGAAGAAATGCCAACATACAAATCACCATATTTTTTTTGTTTGGCTGCCACTTCGATATAGCGAAAACGCAATGGCATAGGCAGTGATGGCGCCTCTCCTGTTGTTCCCATGATGAAGGATTGCACTCCACCAGCCGCCATGCGGGCCACCAATTTTTCAACAGCCTCTTCATCCAGTTGGTGGGATAAATTGAGTGGGGTCACCAAAGGCACTACCACACCAGAAAATCTTTTGTTCTTCTTCATCAGAATGTTTTTTCGTAAATGTTGATGGCGTCTTCAAATAGAACGGTTCTTGGATTGTTCTTCAGCAGACGCTGTATTTTCATGGCTTCCTCGGCCAGCAATGGAATCGATGCTGCTGTCACCCCCATCGAACGTAAGTTCTCTGGCACCTTGCAGGCCTGCATGATTTCACGGATCCTCAGGATTCCCTTCATCGCCATTGCATGCAAATCAGCATCAGGGGAAACGCCCATAGCACCTGCAACTGCAGCGTATTTTTCAACTGATGCAGGAAGATTGAACTCCATCACATGGGGAAGCAATACTGCATTTGACAAGCCATGTGCCACATGGTACATGGTGCCCAAGGGATAGGCCAAAGCATGCACTGCTGCGGTGTTCACCGGACCAAGGCAAAATCCTCCCTGCATGCTACCCATCGAAAGTTTTTCCCTTGCAACAAGGTTGTTTCCGTCATACACTGCATCCACAAGATTACCCGCAATCAAACGTATTCCTTCCAATGCAAACACGTCAATGAAAGGGTTTGAAAACTTGTTGGTATAAGCCTCGATGCAATGGGTCAGTGCATCAAGCCCAGTTGCGGCAGTCACCGCCGGAGGAACAGAAACGGACAACACAGGATCAACCAATACAAGGTCTGGAACCAGCAAAGGACTGATGATCCCTTTTTTCTGCCCATCCGCATCATCGATCAAAATGGCATTGGGAGAAACCTCGCTGCCAGTTCCGGAAGTGGCCGGTGCACAAATCAGTTTTTTTGTTCTTTTTTTCAAAAGGCCATTGCCCACCACATCCTGCACCGATTGTTCATTCTCAAGCAATGCTGCCAACAGTTTGGCGATGTCCAGTACACTCCCCCCGCCAATGCCCAACACTGTGTCCGGCTGAAATGGAGTAAAATAATCAACCAACCGGTGCAGATCCGAGAAATAAGGTTCCTTTTCTATGCTCTCATCCACCAACACCTCAATGCCTGATGCCTCCAATTGTTGGAGCATGGGCGCGATGGGAGACTGGAGTGCCGGAATTGTGAGCACCGCTACACGCCTTGCCTTCATGGAATTCAGCTCATCGACCATCTTTTCAATGGTATGATTGCCAAAAACCAAACGGGTCGGAAAATTCATTTGTAGTATCTGTTGCATAAAGTCCTTTTGGAACAGTTCAAAACTATCGATTCCACATCAAATACCATCCCGAACACACCTGCCTAAAACTGTAAATCGAAGTTTGAATGCAAGGAAATGAATTATAGCATACTGAAAAAAGAAAAAGATGGCATATAGGCCATCCTTTTCTTATATGATCAAGATTATTCTGTCTTATTGTTGAGCAAAACCGTAGCCATTGGATATCAGACCATTAGATTTTGATATCGTTTCTGAACTCAAAGGAAGCAAATACCTTGGTGGTACGCCACCCGCAATATAGGCATCAGTATATCCCTTGAAAATATCTGTAGAATACTGGCTCTCATATTTGACGATATCTGCTCCCCAAGCTGTCTTTACGTAGCCCTGAGCAACAAGTGCTGCTGCTTCAGCACCTGCAGGATCGATAAATTTGAACAATCCTTTGATGGCAAGATTCCTATTCCCAGCTGAAGGAAGAAACCCATTGGCACCCCATAAATCACAGTTGCCCCTCCATCCAGGAAAATTAACCGGATGAGTGGGATCGGTCTCTGGAACAATTGTTTGGGTTGTCAACATCTTTGACATGCCTAAAGTTGTAACATTCACTGGCTTGACATAGATATAACTTGAAATCTGGTTTCCATTTGCAAAAGTGAAATAGCCGTTAGCCTTTAATCCACTGATCATCGCTTTTTGTAAACTTCTGATTCCAGCAATTTTACTTGAAAGTTTTCCAGTTCGGATAAGATCATACCTTCTATAGCCCTCACCAGCAAATTCTAGTTTCCTCTCCTGTAGAATAGCTTCTTTTAATGCATCTCCGGATAGGCCATTGATATAATTTGTCACTTTACTAGTCTGATCTGCCGCAGAAAATGCCCTTGCCCTTACTTTTGTAAGTTCTATTTTTGCAGATGACTCTTCGCCCAATTCGGCATAAACTTCCGACAACATCAAAATAACATCAGCCATTCTCATCTGGTTCCAATTTACACCAGCCTGGCGTTGTGATGCAGTCCAGGGCTTAGCCATGCGGCTTTCATCCCATTTGTTGTTAGGAAGACCGCCGGCACTTCTTGAACCGGGAGCAAAACTGACAAGCACTTCCGAACATGATCCTGAATTCACAGTTACTGCAACAGAAACATCCCTGCGCAAATCCTTGGGATCAAAATCACCATAATAGAAGCCTACATGCATCCTGCTTTGGCCGTAAGACTTGCAAGGATATGCGTTGGAGCCACCACCGTTGGATGGACGTCCAAAAGCATAAGGGCGTTCAGAAAAAACACCCTGTGTCTCTGCCACTTCATACAAAGACTCAGGATTATTAATAAGATTCATATCATTTTGAAAATTCAACTGAAATGGATTATTGAAAGCTGCCCCTCTGGTATCATTTGTAATCAACATGGCAGATCCGGGAGCATCAATACAGGCTTTTAAATAAATCTTGGCTATATCGTAGTATTTTTTATAATCAGACCTTCTTACGTACTTTGACTTCCACATTTCAGTTCCAAGCTGGGTAAATGCAACAGATCCGTAATTAAAATCTGATCTTCTCGTTTGATAACCGCCAGCAAAAAGAGCCATCTTACCTATGAATGCCTGTACAAATGTTCTTGAAAACCTTTCAGCATTAATACCTGATTCACCTATTTTGTACATGAGTCCTTCAACCTTTCTAAGATTGTCAATTTCACCATCATAAATGATATCCCTTGATACGAGTGTGGCACTATCTGTTTGACCTGCTGTACTAATTGATTTTGAAAAATAAGGCACATCGCCAAAGTATCTGATCAAGTTGAAATATGCGTAAGCACGAAAAACTGCAGCTTCTCCATACAGCTGTGTCCAGTCATTGGATTTCCCTGCAGCCAGAGCCACTTTGTAATCTTCCTTCTTCGCAATTTCCTCCATCATGATGTTGGCCCTGTTGGCAATTTTGTAAAGACTTGCCCAGGCTGCAACAGCATTAGAATAATTGATTGAAATTTCAGTTGCATAAAGACCTTCAGGAATATGCCGTGTCTGTGCTGAATAGGCCTCAGGATGCGTCTCTGCATCAGAACCCACTACATCAAGGTCATAGAACAACCCATTATTGGCACCGCGCCAAAGTTCATAGTTGCCCATCATGACTTTCAATGCTTCACTGGGTGCAGAAAAGACAAAATCTTGGTCAACGGATGAAGGAGATTGAACATCAAGAAAATCCTTTTTGCATGAAATTGCCAATAAGGAAATGGCAATCAAAACGGAGGAAATATATTTTTTCATATCTGTTGAATTGTAAGATTAAAGTGAAATATTGATACCAAAAGTAAAGGATCTGGCCCTTGGATATGCACCCCAATCTAGTCCGATAGTGGGATATTGTGCACCTCCCTGGTTGGTGTTCGTATTCACTTCAGGATCTAAGCCTTTGTAACCAGATAATGTAAATGCATTATATACGGAAGCGAACAACCTGAAACGCTCGATTTTAATTCTTTCCAAAAGTTTAGGGTCAAGATTATAGCCCAAAGTAAATGTATTCAACCGCAGATAGGATCCATCTTCAATACCCAATGTTGATACTACAGGATTTTCATGGTACGGCATGAAGGTTGTTGCATTTGCATTCAATTGACCAAGAGCGGCGGGATCAGTAACCTTTACAACCTGTCCATTCTGGATATCAAACATCTTAAATGCTGTAGTGAGATAATTTAATCTATTTCTGTAAAGACCATCTTCCTTACTGCCATAGAACGCAGCAAGATAGTTTGCATTATAAATCTCATTACCAAAACTCCAGTTGAAATTGAAGGCGAAATCAAAATTATACAACTTGCCATTCAAGCTGAAGCCTCCAGTATGTTTTGGAGACATCTCGCCAATAACTGTAACATCTTTTTCATTAACAACCCCATCTCCATCGAGATCTTTGAGCTTCATCACACCGGGAAAAGCAGATTGAGTACCAGGCTTGTTAGCTGTAGTACCATAGACAGTTCCCAATATACCAGTTGCTATATCAGCGACACCAGTCTTCAGCGTATAAATACCTCCTGAATAATTGAAATCATCAATTTTATACCAACCATCATATGTATAACCCCTAACAAGACCAACTGGCTTACCCACCTGCAAAATATAATCACCTGTACCAGGTTGAGTCATTGTTGAACCCCAATTGGTTTTATACAATCCATTTACGCCGGGAGCAAGCTCATCAACACTACCCTTGTTAAAATTGATATTCATACTTGCACTCAAAGAAAAATGCTTTTTTTCAACCAAGTCTCCACCCAGTGAAAGTTCTATTCCTTTGTTGCTTGTGCTACCGATATTGTCATAGGTTGCAGAAAAACCGCTGATGGCAGAAATAGAAGTCAACATCAGCAAATCCTTGGTTGAATTGCGGTAAACATCAATTGTACCATAAAGCTTACTATTGAAAAAAGAGAAATCCAAACCAATGTTCCTGGTTATGGTTGTTTCCCATTTCAAATTTGGATTTGCAATTGTAGAGGCAGGGACATAAGTGGTTTGCTGCGCCTCATTGATTGAATAACCTACCAACCCAGACGAACTCCATGCAGTTTTCCAAAGGTTTGCACTTATCCCATCATTTCCAACAGCACCATAGGATGCACGCAGTTTGAGATTGTCCAACCATGACAATTTGGAGAGGAATTTCTCATCGCTGAGCCTCCAGCCCACTGCTGCCGCGGGGAAATAACCCCACCGGTTTGAAGGGGCAAATCTTGAAGATCCATCTGAACGCAATGTTGCAGTGAACAAATATTTATCATTCAGTGTGTAATTAATTCTACCAAAATAGGATTGTAACCTGTTTGGCGTGCCAACGTTCGAGCTGTATCCATAGTTGACAGTTGTAGTGCTGGCAAGATATTGATTCATCATCGCGAAGGCCTTGTCAGCATTAAATGATACGGGATATTTGTTTCCCCAAATATTTATAGATTCAGATCCAGAATTATTGACTTCCTGGCCAAGGGTAACATTCAGCTGGTCCCTTCCCTTAAATGGCTTAATGGCATAGTTCAAGGTATTAACCCATCTCAATCCCCATCCTTCACTGGTAGATATTGCAGCATTTCCTGCAAAAGTTTTATTTCCACGGGTATCCAGATAATTATTATAAACAGCTCCAGACCAGGTTTCTCCCCTGTTCCATGCAAGATTCAATCCAACTTCAGACTTTGCGGTCAAGCCCTCTATTAACTTAAAATCTAATGAAGCGTTGGAGCGAAGGGATCTTTCATGCGACTCAGGAAGATAATCAGACATGAGTGCAACTGGATTGTATTGATCTTGGAGCACGTAGTCATAGAGTCCTATCTGGGTATTTTTTGTATCATCCAAAACACCTTTAACATCTGAAGTTGCAATAGGCCTGAACGTAAAAGATGAAGAAAGTAAAGACCCTTTACCATTTGTGGTTCCCTCATTTCCCATTCTCTTGATATCTGTAAATCGGGTATCAAATGAAAAATTCAATTTATCAGATAATTTTTGGTCCAATTTGAATGCCGCATTCGCACGCTTGAACCATGAGTTGATTTTCATTCCATCATTATCAGCCCAGTTCATTGAAAAAATGTATTTGGACTTCGCAGTTCCATTGCTAATGCTGATATTGTGGCTTTGCGAATTAGACTGCTTATAGGCCATCTTTGAGAAATTGATGGCATTGACTGAACGGTATGCATCAATTCCTGCAGTATTGTTGTAAGTAGCTGCATATGATCCAATCCCCCATAACATGGCCCATGCATTGGCATAATTGTCACTAATTGCCTTTGCATACCCCCAGTTATAAGCTATATAATTATAAGCATCCATTGTTTCAAGGTACTTTGTAGGCTGGTTGGACTGTAAATAATTGTCATATTGTATGGACAATTTTCCAGCCTTACCATTTTTAGTGGTAACAATGATTACACCATTTGCCCCTCTTGCACCATAAATTGCAGTTGATGACGCGTCCTTCAATACGTCAATGCTCTCAATCTGATTTGGAGGTACATCATTGATTGAACCAACAGGAAATCCATCAACAATATACAAAGGCTCATTGCTTTGGGAGATTGACCCACCACCTCTTACGCGAATGGATACAGATGCATCTGGCCTACCATCCTGTGTGGTTACATTTACCCCAGCTAATTTTCCTTGCAAGGCCTGTGCAGCATTCACTACTGGCACTGCAGCGAGTTGTTTTCCGGAAACCGAAGCAACCGAACCGGTAATATCTTTTTTCCGCTGTGTACCATACCCAACAACAACTATTTGCTCCATATCTTCATTGCTTGCTTCGAGCACTATGTTTATTTGGTTTGTACCGCTCACCTTCAGCTCTTTTGTCTTGTACCCAACATAGGAAACAACCAACGTTGCTGTTGCATTTGAAAGATTAATGGAAAATGATCCATCTGCTGCTGAAAGTACACTTGCTTTCCCACCTTTCTCAGCAATTGTAGCCCCTTCAAGTGGTTTTCCACTTGAAGATGTAACGGTTCCCCGAACATCAACAAACTTAGTTGTGGTAGATGAGGCAAAAGAAAGAGTGGATGACAAGAATAAAAGAAAGCATAAAACGGAGGATAGTACAAGTTGAATCATGGATACTCTTTCAAGTGAATAACCATCTTCATTTTGTCTGAAAGACATTTTTTTTCTCATGGCTGCTTGGGTTTGAGTCTAATCTTCAGATTTTAGGATATTTCAAATGATCGATGAAACAACCGAAATAGGAAGATTAAAGTGGTTCATGCTATAAATGTAGAAAACACTCCTTTCATTTTATGAAATTGAAATTTTTTTTCTACGCAATCGTTCCCGAAACTTTCTGGAGTTAGTAGCTCAGCAAATCAAGTTGGATCAGTTCATTCATTCACAATAAATACTTTTGAATTTGGCATTTTCGGGCTGATAATATTTGAGAAATAAAATATATTCACCAACAAAACATTGATCCACAACAAAGACCAATCCTGCTGATGATGAAAAATAAATTCACAATTGCCTGCCTCACCTGCCTTGTCCTTTCCCTTTATGCTCATTCTATTTTTGCTCAGGAAAAAGTACAGCAATGGAAGCGATTCGAACTTGTACTTACCCATGCGGTTGCAGGCAATCCGTTTACCGATGTAGAGCTCAGAGCGGTATTCAGCAACAAGGACACCAGTTTTACCGTGGATGGATTTTACGATGGCAACGATACCTTTCGCATCCGTTTCATGCCACAAGCAACTGGTACCTGGAATTATGTTACCAAAAGCAATATCAAATCACTTCACAACAAGAAAGGTGGCTTCGAATGCATCACTGCAAAAGGCGATAACCATGGATTCGTGAAGGTGAGCGATCTTTACAATTTCAAGTATGCAGATGGAAAACAATATTACCCAGTAGGCACAACAGCCTATGCCTGGAACCACATGGGAAAATCCCTGCAAGCCCAGACGCTGGAGGCTTTGAAGCATTCAGGATTCAACAAATTAAGGATGTGTGTTTTCCCAAAAGATTATAACCTGGTGAAAGAAGAACCCGAACTTTTTCCATTTCTTTCAACAACAAAAACTGCAGGAGCAACATCCAATACAAACTGGGACTATACACGTTTCAATCCCGCATTTTTCAAAACACTTGAACAGCAAATTGATGCGTTGGACCAGCTTGGCATTGAAGCAGACCTGATCCTTTTTCATCCCTACGATAAAGGTCGATGGGGTTTTGATTCCTTGCCCATGGACCTGAACCTTCGTTATCTGCAATACATCATTGCCAGGCTGGGCGCACAAAAAAACATTTGGTGGTCGATTGCCAATGAGTGGGACCTCGTCAAGTATAAAACACATGATGAGTGGATCACCCTTTCAAAAACGGTGGCAGAAAAAGATCCTTATCACCATCTGTCTTCCATTCATGGCAGCACTGCAAAATACATTGAATACTGGCTCCCCTACTATACCCATGTGAGCATCCAGGATGAAGGACCTGTTATGAACTGGGGGGGTGCGGTGATCCTCCGCAATGCTTATTACAAGCCCATTGTTTATGATGAGGTGGGATACGAAGGAAACCTGGAAAGCCGCTGGGGTCGTTACAGTGGAGAAGAGATGAACCACCTGATGTGGATGGGAACAATTGGAGGAACCTATGTTACCCATGGTGAATCCTACATGTTCAAGGATGCCACAGATACCATTTTCTGGGCCAAAGGCGGCCAGTTCAAGGGAAGCAGCTGGAAACGTGCAGGATTCCTTAGAAAGATCCTGGAAGATGGCCCTGGGCCGCTGGAGCCATCAGATGTAAGCCGCGACATGAAGACTGCAACAAGTGCTACAGGGCATAACCTTGTTTATCTTGGAAAGGAAATCAATGACACTTGGACCTTCAACCTGCCACTAAAAAATGGTTCTTTTGAACGGCCAGTGGAAGGGAACAAATACAAAGTGGAGCTCATCGATACCTGGGACATGACCATAACTCCCATCCCAACTGTTTTCGAAGCTGGAAAACCCAGTGACTACCGGATATTTGACAAAGACATGAAAAAAATCAGGCTTCCACTGAAACCCTATCTAGCCCTGAGGATTACTGCGGTGAACAATTGAGGTGGCATTAATGGACTGTTTGAAAAACAGTCAACGCGCCTTCCGGCATTTGTCACTGCAATATTTCACTTCTTCCCAAACCTTTTCCCATTTTTTTCTCCAGGTAAAAGGCCTGTTGCAGTGCACACATATCTTTGTAGGCAAATCAGCTTTTTTAACTCCTTTCATGTTTGCAGGTTATTAAAATAATGAGGTAATTCTTGCAGTACAGCAGGCTTTTATCTTTTGCTGATTTTGTTGTGTGAAATCTGGCGTTGCAAGGTGCACTTGAAGCGCTGAATTTCTGGATTGCGTTTCTGCAAGTGCTTCTGACTGACACCACTGTTCACCCTTTTGCGCCAGAGGTTGAAACTGCTGCGTTTGAGCGACTTTCTCATCAAAGCAATCACATCGGCTTCCGTGAGCCCAAACTGGAACAAAATGGCCTCAAAAGGAGTCCTGTCCTCCCATGCCATTTCAATGATGCGGTCCTGATCGATTGGGTTCATGGAGTTGATAACAATTGTCTATTGAAATTGTTATTGAATTCAATTGTATTTTTATCCCTCTTAAACCAATCTATATGTCTGTTTCGGATCGTTTAAAAGCATTGAGAGAAGAAAAAGCGGCTGCTAATTTAGTTGCTGCTGAAAACTTTTTATCTGAGAATGCCACCAAGCAAGGAGTAGTAGTATTGACAAGCGGTTTGCAATATCAAATTTTAGTGGAAGGAAAAGGAGATAAACCCGCGTTGCACAACATGGTCACCTGCCATTATCATGGCACCTTGATCAGTGGAGAGGTTTTTGATAGTTCCGTTAAACGCGGACAGCCTGCTTCATTTCCAGTAAATGGCGTGATTAAAGGGTGGATTGAAGCACTGCAATTAATGCCCGTAGGAAGCAAATGGCGACTCTTTTTGCATCCCGATCTGGCTTATGGTGACAGGCAAGTTAGTGCTGTAATTGGACCAAATTGTGCGCTGGTTTTTGATGTTGAATTACTATCAATTCGATAAACTAATTCCCAAACTATTCTACAGGATTTTGACCCAAACAAGTGAACTAATCTCAATAATCAGCGCTTGAATTTACTCAAACGTTAATGTGTGATTTTATTAATTGGTCACTAAATATTTTGCGATATATTTTTATTGTAATATTTTTAATATACAAGATAAAGTTTAATGCACCTTTTTAATTACTCCGGTTACCTTTATGAAAGAAGTTTCCCGAAACTTAAAAGAATTTATCTAATCGAGAAAAAAGCATAAACTAATTTTCAATTTCTAAAAATGAAATTTAATCTTGTTTTTGCCAATAAAATTTTTGCAGTCATTTTGAATGCTTGAAAATCAAATTAGAATGTTTTACTTATCTCTTATAATTGCAATAATCCTTCAATTCATAATTGCTGAATTATTTGGACGATCAAAGCACATCGGACGATGGTGGATGTTCTTATTGCTAACTAGTACATTCATCATCGGAGGCATCTTAGCTTGGTTAACAAGTCCAAGTGCGAAAAAAAATCCACCCAAATCCAATTCAATCATAAAATTTATTGGTATTGCAATATTTATCTTGGGTGGAATAGGCTTCATTGCCACAGTTGCTCAAGGCAATATTTCAGGTTATATTCTCAGTGCACCAATTTCGTTAATAGCACTTGGGGCGTATTTGTGGGCGTTAGGACTTGGAAATATTGTTAATAATTCTCCTAAATATTATTTTAGTTTTTTAGAAAAAGATAAAAAATATTTAGGCAAAAATTTATCTGGAATTTTTATGGCAGAAAATATGGATGTTGTTGTCTATTACTTTCTAAAAGAGGATACCAAACAATTAGGACCGTTCACTTATGATGAGTTAAAAGAGAGAAGAATAAATGAGAATAACTTAATTTGGAAACCAGGCATTGAAGATTTTAAAAAAGCTTCAGAAATAGAAGAGCTCAAAAACATCATAGTTTATTTGCCTCCAGATAAAGTGAAGGGAGAAACAAACATTGCAATTCAACAAAATTTGACAAGCCAAATTGTTGTCCAAAATATAGAACCCGCACAAACTGAAGAAAACAAAGAGGTGAAAGAATTACACAATGAAATACATCCCACCATAACAAATAAGAATGAAAATATTTCTTTTAAGCAAATAGAAGATAATGATTCAGTAAAAACACTAGTAAATCTATTTGCAATACTTTACACAATATTTCTAATCAATAACGTTTTTTACTTATTGATTATGCCACAAATTTTAGAATCTCTTTATGGGGATAGCCATAGACAATTTGTAAATGGATTTTCTGCATTCCAAAGCTTATTGGGGTTAGTTTTCATAATTTATTACCGTGTGAAAAGTAGGAATAAAAAAATACAAAACCTTTTAATCTACATTGGGCTTATATACGCTTTTTGGCTTATATCGAACATCTCAGACGTATTTATAAATCGTTAATGGATTTAATTACTTTGACTTAAATGCATTTAATAATATCGAAAAGTAAAATACTAAAACCATTTTTGGGAATCATTTTTAATAGAAAATTATTTCGATTATTTTCGCTGCAGCATGAAGTTTCAATATCAAGATCCTACCAAATTTTAAACAATCTGGGTTTTGAGATTAATTTTTCGCTTAACTGATTTAATTATTTAAAAAAGTACTTTTCAAAGACACAAATTGTGAAGTTTTTAATGCACTGAGGAAACTGGCAGAACAATCAGTAAAATTAGTCATGAACAAGGTATAGGTTAAGCCACATTTTACAATTGGAATGCAAATTTTAGGATGGCAGAGAAGTGAACGATAATATCCATAGGAAAGATTCCCTAGATTAAAATATCAAGTTAAAACGAATTGTTGTGAATTTGATATTGGAAAATTATGCTGTAATACATTATATAAAAAAGACGGCGGCTTGAGGTGCATAAACCATATCTTCAGCCGCGAATGTCATTAACCAACTCAAACTTCTAGATACTTTCATCAAGTATCCCAATCAGAATTTGGGCAACAACTAGAAAAAACTAATACGTGCTAATCTATTCAATTGTAAATAATTTTCTGACAATTTCATTTTCCAATACAAAACTTGCTAAAAATAAAATCCAACTGATCTTCATTGGAAATCTGCCCTGTGATCTCCCCTAAATGATAGAGGCATTGCCGGATGTCGATAGACAAAAGATCGCCGGGAATTTCGT
>JACCDP010323694.1_pt1 | contig 19277 bp, 17 predicted proteins | sample 7445841 | NCBI WGS metagenome assembly JACCDP01 (sample SAMN15323441, study PRJNA562643) | freshwater metagenome | isolation source: river surface water | place: USA:Blue River Watershed | collected 2017-08-17
GGCATTGCGCTCCAACCTGAACAGACATTCTACCTGCGACTTCACTCATTGGTGTCAAAAGTGGGAGTGAACCATTGGACAGCTGGATAGTCTCATAAGCAATTGAAGAAACGCCAGATTTCACCAGCTGATGACCTAACTCCTGAGCTGCAGCAAGGTGGAGGTACGTATAAAGGATAAGTCCTGGCCTCAAATATCCAAATTCCGCTGCAATTGGCTCTTTGACTTTAATCACCATTTCGGCCCGACCCCAGACATCTGCAGCTCTCTCTAAAATCTGGGCTCCAGCAGCTAGGTACTTTTCATCAGGTATTCCGGCCCCTATTCCAGCGCCTTTTTCAACAATCACCTTGTGACCAGCGTCGACGAGCATTTTCACACCACCAGGCACGATAGCCACTCGGTTTTCTCTATTTTTGATCTCTTTTGGCACACCAATAATCATAAATGTCCGCCTTTTTTGCTTGGGGGGTCATTGATTCACTTGGAAATAGAGCTCGTAATTCCTACTTAAAAATCCTCAACACAATCTACGAAAAGTAGCAATCTGAGCAAATAACACCGGTAACATGTAAAGCCAGGTGTAACTGATGGGTCGTTCTTACGATACGGTGGGTTTTAGGTCAATCTCCAATCCATCATACGCAAACTCAACACCCTGAGGTAAATATTGTTTGTGATATTCGAAGTCTACCTCGTGTGCAAGGTGTGAAATTATCCCTCTTCTCACCTGAAGTTTGCGGAAAAGTTCGATCGTTTCAGGAATAACAGAATGGGTAGGATGTTGGCCGAAGTGGATGCCGCTTGCCACCATAACATCCAAAGTACCCCTCCACTTTTCAATTGTTTCAGCCGGAAACGCCTTAAAATCAGTTGCGTAGGCAAATCTCTCAAACTTGAACCCGCAAGTATTGACATGGCCATGTGGGAGCCTAACTGGCTCCACAACAAATGGTCCGACCTTAATGGGCCCGCCTTCGATTGGGTGCAAAACAACACTGGGGATTGCACCTAAATACCCTGTGTCTTCAAATGCATATCGAAACCGCTCACGTATTTCTGGAATGAGCTCGGGTAGGAGGTAGATATCTAGCGGAACTCTTGAACGAAAGTGGAAAGCACGCAGGTCATCGAAGCCATGAGCGTGATCAGCATGAAGATGAGTATAAAGCACTGCAGTCAATTTTTTTATGCCAGCACTTAACACCTGAAGTCGCATTTCAGGTGAAGTGTCTATCAATACGAATTGCCCGTCTTCTTCGAGTGCAATCGATGCTCTAGTCCTCTTATTATAGGGACTCTTACTTGTACAAACATTGCAATCACAGCCAATGACAGGAACACCTGTTGATGTCCCTGAACCTAATATACGCACCTTCAATTCCTACTCCAATATTCTGAGCTGCAAAAGAAAACTGTGTCAGTGAATTAGGTAAAGTAACCTACGATAAACTCGCGAATACCATCAGCGCCATTTTTAACCAATTGGTGCATACTTTTTAATTTATCAATGCGCCATTGATACTGCTCATGCCTAAGTTGGAGAATCTCATTCAAAGACAGGCCCTTTTCAGTCTTCGACCAAGTTGAACAACTTTGCCAATTTAACTCACCTGTTCTATCCAACGGCTCTAAAAAATCTTCTCTGTATAAGAGCCGAAAAATTGCCTCCACCTCCTCGGTAGGTATATTCCAAAACAATTCGATGCTCGAGAATAAATCCCTACTTGAAATAGCGGAGTCCTTTTCAAACTTAGAGGAAAGAACCGTTAGGACTTTTTCAAAAGACTCTTGAGAGGGAAAATCTTTCTCGATCATAAATTTCTGAATAAAGTAATCCTTCGGGCCATAATATAACTCACAAATACTTGGCAACCCATCCCTTCCAGCACGACCAATCTCTTGTGTATAGCTTTCAATAGAGCAAGGCATATCTGAATGAATGACAAACCTGATATTGGGTAAATTCAAACCCATTCCAAAGGCCTTTGTAGCTACAAGTACACGGGATCTACCTTGCTCGAAGGTTTCTTGAGATTTTCTCCTCCTGAGAGTATCAAGTCCCCCATGGTAAAGTGAAGTGCTTACACCGTTGAATTCTAAAAGATTGAAAAATTCCTCAGCAGTTCGCCTTGTAGAGCAATAGAGTATTCCTTGTCCCTCCAGTTCCAGAATGCGACTACAAACTCGACTTCTTCTTTCATCAATGCTTTTAAATCGGAAAAGATTCAAAAGTAGATTATTCCTCGGCGAAATCACCTCAATCACCTGGGGATCTCTCAAGCCGAGAGAGAGGCATATTTCGATCTTCTCCTTCTTATTAACCGTAGCTGTCAAAGCCATTCTTGGGACATCAGGAAACTCTTCTAGATATTTCCCCAATCGTTGATATTCCGGCCGAAACCCTTGTCCCCAGTGATGCACACAGTGAGCTTCATCCACTGCAAACATGGTAATATTTATCTTTTTCAAAAAAACACGGAAACCAGCATCAGACATACGCTCTGGAGAAATAAATAATATCTTCAGCTCTCCGGCTAAAAGTGATGTTAGAATTTCGGATCTCTCTTCAAAACTAAATTGACTATCCAAGCTTGCACTTGGAATATCTAATTTACTCAAATGAGAAACTTGATCACGCATCAGTGCTATTAAGGGAGAAATAACTATCACCGAACCATTTGTATTCAAAGCTGGCAGAACATAACAAAAACTCTTGCCGCTTCCTGTCGGCAAAACCAAAAAACTATCTTTTTTATTCATCACGGAAACAAGAGACTGAATCTGAAATGAACGCAGTGATTTCACCTTCAAACGTGCTGCAAGTACGTCGAAGTATGCCAAATTATGAGTTAGATCTTCGTTCCCAGAACACTCTGCAAGATCGACTTTCTCTTTCCATTCGGATGTCATACGTCAGTATTTCATTGGTTAAAAGATTCAGAAACCTTGTCTAGCTGTACTTGACCGACAATTACTGTTATTTTTGCACGAAGCGAATTATTTGGCGATGAGGTTTATACTCTTGGCTCTTTTTATACAAAAATATGGTGGGACTTCAGTCGGAAATCTAGAAAGAATAAGAGCGGTCGCAAATCATTTGGCCTCAGTCTTCCAAGCAGGACACAAGTTGGTGGTCGTCGTTAGTGCTATGGGACAACAGACCGACGAACTCCTAGAATTAGCTTTGGCTCTCAATGAGATGCCCCCTCAAAGAGAGGTGGACATGCTACTTTCAGCTGGCGAGCGGATAAGTATGTCTCTTTTAGCGATAGCTTTATCGAATATGAATATCTCGACAGTTTCTTTCACAGGTTCTCAAAGTGGAATTTTAACAGATAATACTTTCGGTAATGCTCGAATAATAAAGATTCTAGGTGATAGAATTCGCAAGGCTTTGGAGCAGAACAAACTTGTGATTGTAGCAGGCTTTCAAGGAATGTCCGAACTGGAGAAAGAAATCACAACTCTTGGTCGTGGAGGCTCAGATCTAACGGCTATAGCACTCGCACATGCTCTTTCCGCAGATAAATGCCAAATATTCAAAGACGTCGATGGGGTATGTACTGCAGATCCGAGGATTGTCCCAAGTGCAAAGCTGCTAACATATCTAAGTTGGGATAGTCTAAGTCATTTAACCTGGTTCGGGTCCGGCGTTGTTCACAACCGAGGTGTCCATTTAGCAAAAAAATATCGAATACCATTAGAAATTCGATCTAGCTTCAATCTAAACAATCCTGGCACTGAAATAGGAGGCCACAAAAACGTGGAAAGTGCAGTTGTATACGCCATCACTAGCAAGGATGGGCTTACTTGGCTTACAATCGAAAACTTGCCTAAATTACATACCACAGAGACTTTTAAAATTTTAACTCAGCTTGGAGAACAACCCATCTATTTTCAAAGTCATCAGCAAGGTGAAAACTTAGTTACTGATATATTGGTTAGCTCCAAAGCAGTCCCTAATCTCACTAAAACACTGAATGAAGCTAACAAAAATTTATCCATTAAAGAACGAAAAGAAAGCCTAAGTTGCATCACTCTGGTTGGAGATGGTTTTTGGCAAGACACATCTATATTAGATAGATCTTTAAAGTTATTACCTCTCAATCCAATCCTTGTTGACTGTAAGAACTCCTTTCTAAACTTCGTCGTTGGGAAAGAAGAAACTAACGTGATCATTGAATTATTCCACAAAGAATTTCTTGAAAGCTAGTTGAGTGACGATCTTATACCAAAATAAATTCCAGGATTATTAGATTGATGGATGCGCGTAAAAGTAAAACCTACTTCAGGCTGAATACCATCTCTTCGCCAGTATCCAGACAGCACAACTCTAAAGTACAGATTTGTTCCATCAACTATTCGATTATTTAAAACTTTCTTTTCATCGAATTGTCCATCAAGAGTCACAGTATTACTACTCAATCCGAATTCACCGCCAGCAAGTGCTCCGATATCTTTGAGGGGTGAAAAGACCTGGGTATATCCCAAACTTAAACCGTAAGCAGTGACAGCCACATTTTGCACACCTGCCTCTCCTAAATTATCCGAAGCTTTTCCGCCCCCATTCACATAGTGAATCTGAGTCGTCAGATAACCGCTCCCATAAAGAAGATAACCAAGTCCGCCCCCAAGAAAACTCCCAGTGAATGTATCGCCAATACCAAGCGTCAATACTCCAAGCTGAGCTCCCCAAGCCCACTGCGAAAGAGGCGTATAAATTGGATAAGTCTGTGAGGGATTTGTATAAACACTATCTTCTATGAATTCCATTTGATGATTTCTGAGGAGTGGTCCCCACTTTTGGGTTATTTTGACTATTCGACTACTCCCTCTAATTTCCAAGACCTCTCCAATAGCAATTAATTGCTTCTCATCATTCAATACAACAACCTTATCACCGACCGTCAATCTCTTAGATTGCACCTCACATTGAGTTTGACTTTTGTCACATTTAAAAGGGAAGGCAAAAATTTGATTTGAAAATACAACTAACGCTAGCAAAAGTATGCATCTAAGTATCATAGTTCACCTCGAACAGAGTACCCGTTGCTAATTATTACTATTCCTTTACTGCAATTAAAGACTCTAATGCTTTTCTCACAGCTTCGTCTACTTCCAAGACATTCACTTCATCCAGGTGAGAACCTGCAAAAAATTGAAATGCTTTATTGTAAGCAACTCTCTCAGCACTAGAAGACAGCTTTTTTAGATACGACAGGAATGTAGGCCATTCAGTTGGAGCTTTAAGAGAGCTAGAAGCTATTTTGACTAAATATAACATTGTAGGATCCAAGCCTTCTCTGGAAAAACTCGGTTCAACCAAACTAATACACTCTATGCTATCTTCAGGTAAAAATTCGTTAAGCCTATTATTTAAAGTCTTTTTTACAAATTCAAAGGCCGAAATATCGTGAGCCATAGAAACAGTAATTCCAAAATAACCACTTTCATCGACTGGACACCTGATTACCCCATTCGCGTCAAAACATTGTGCTACTATGGTTATCTGAGGTGATCTAAATGGTAACATAGAAATTAAACTCCACTATTTTCCAAATTCATCTAATATCAAACTTGAAATTTTATGCACAGTTTCCATTGTACCAACATGCTTAGTAGCTATAGCCTCAATATCATGAATACCTGTTGGGTTAAGCTCTTGGCGCAATGCTTCTATCGTAATTGCCTCTTCATGATCTCTCTTATTGTACTGTATGACCCTTGGTATCGAAGAAAAATTGTATCCTTCAATTGTCAGTAAGTCTCGTATTTGCAACCATGAGTCCAAATTCTCTTGCAAGCTACCCAATCGACTATCGGCAACAAACACGATCCCATCAACTCCCCGTAAGAGTACCATATTGAATGTTGGATAAAGTGCATGTTCGGGGATTGTATAGATATGAAGTTTAACGTGAAAATCTTTAAGTTGCCCCAAAGATAAAGGTATAAACTCAAACGGACTGAAGCGATTCTCTGAGTAGTGAACGAGACTCTTACTGAGTCGAATAGAACTTCGTTGAAATATAGACCTGAAATTTTCTGTTTTTCCAGATCCCTGTGGACCACAGTAAAGTACTTTGCAATGAATTTCCCTAGTTTCTAAATTGGCGTAAGCCATAAAGACACTCCAGTTTGGTCATAAAGACCCTCTTTGGTGTCTTTATGCAAGCTCTATGGCTTCAATTGTACCACCAAACTGGCAAATCAACTCCTTCGTGATCGGATGCTCCTGGATTTGTTGTTTCAAACTAGCTCTGGCTAAATCTCTTTCCCTCTGTTTTGTCTGGAGCAAGCTTTCTCCGCCAGCATCAGATTCAGCCATTTCAGCATCCCCTACTCCATTTTGAGGCTTTGGCTGTATTTCTAAAACACCAGTAAATCCAAACATCTGTTCAAGCTGAGCTTGTACTTTCTTGCGCGCTTCAGCCTGCAACAACTTTGAACCAGCCATTGTGCCCGGATCAACTGCTAGAGTGATTCGGTCTTTCCCAAAGTTGATTACAAAAGTCTCCTCGAGAACCCTTGCTTGAAGTGGCTTTTGTGTCTTCCACTCGTCAACCAACTCTCTCCATCCAGATGGGAAATTTACTGGGTGATTAATAAGGTTATGTGTAACTGGAGCTGGTCCTGAAACTTTATTATCAGGATATTGATCAGGATTTATCTTTCTCTTTTCAGATTGATTTTCAATTCGAATTGATTCTTCTTTGTAGCCCTGTTTTTCTGGTTTAGCAGGCTCTTCATAGGGAACTTTGTTGTCTTGGTTAGATATTTGAGAAATATGGTTTTCAACATTAGCTATTTTTTCTAACTTACCTGAACTTTCATTAGTGGTAAGCTTCCAACGATCTTTCAGCGGAATCGATGGCTGGACTTGTTGAATAAGCGCATTCTCCTTCACCGATGAAATCTGAGATGTTTCTCGATTAAGATTCGTGCTTATCGTTCCAGCAACGGGTTGTGAAAAATTTTCAGAAAACGTTGGGATAAAGTTTTGCAAGTCAGGCAAACCTGGATCTAGGCACCACTCTAGAGCGTAATTCTCAACAACGTAGCGATCCAGATCAGCATGTCGCAAGTCATCTAAGCATTTCACCCAGCTCCTAAAAAGACGATTTAAATCCAACAGATTTGTTTTATTAGCAAGGTCATTTAATACTTTTTTTTGTCTCTCCTCTAAATCGAGGAGATTGATACTAATATCATCATCATTTATTTCTTTAAGAATCATTGCATTGCGACAACATTTGACGAAACCTTCAACGAGAGAGGTCATAGTTCGACCACCCTGATCCCATTCAGCAATTTGCTCAAGCACACCTTGGGCAGATCTCATCAATAAAGCACTCAAGAATTCGGTAATCAATTGGTCTTCTTTTTTACCATAAACACTTAAAAGCGTTTCACTGGTAACACTGCCTTCTCCCAGCGCTATGGCTTGATCTAAAGCTGTCAATGCGTCTCGGAGCGAGCCTCTTCCTTCTCTCGCCAATATTCTTACGGCTGAGTCATCAAACGGGATATTTTCAGTTTTTAGTATGTGAGAAAGTCTCTGAAAAATCACATCTCTACTTATTTTTTTCAAATGAAATGTCTGGCAACGACTTTGTATAGTTTCAGGAACTTTATGCAATTCAGTCGTTGCAAATACGAAAACCACATGATCTGGCGGCTCTTCCAGAGTTTTGAGAAGCGCATTAAAAGCATTCGTAGAAAGCATATGCACTTCATCTATAATGTAGACCTTGTACTTAGAACGCTGCGGAACATACCCAAGAGTCTCTTGAAGAGCTCTGATATCATCAACGCCTGTGTTCGATGCTCCGTCTATTTCCAAGACATCTTCGTGATTACCTTCCTGGACTGCTTGACAACTTAAGCATATTCCACAGGGCTCAATCGTAGGACCTTTCTCACAATTGAGTGCTTTTGCATAGATGCGGGCGATCGTGGTTTTTCCGACACCACGAACTCCAGTAAAGAGAACACTATGCGGTTCTCTTCCTAATTTTATGGCGTTAGATAACGCGACTGCACTACTCTCCTGCCCGACCATGTCATTAAAACGTCTAGGCCTGTACTTTCTAGCCAAGGACAAATACGACATGATGACCTCCTACTCGCGTAACTGCCATATAAAATCACCGGACACGGTTGCATATGCTACAGCACAATAGAAAAAAGCGCACCGTGATAGCTAGATGCTCCAGACACCTACTGTGTCCCACTACCGTTGCTACCTTCCGGTCCTGGCGGGGTTCACGGGGCAGCATCATCTGGGATCTAGCTATCACGCTGCGCTTTATTCAAAGCGAGCTACGTCTTCAGGGACTTATGACTCAACTCAAGAGTCGAAAATAAGCTTTAATGGCGGAGAGAGAGGGATTCGAACCCTCGAGGCAGTTTCCCACCTACACGCGTTCCAGGCGTGCGCCTTCAACCACTCGGCCACCTCTCCTAAAAACCTGAATACAAAGCCTGCAGAAGCTAATAATTTTTTGAAAGACAGTCAATAACAATTTGATACAAATAAAAAATCTCTCTGCACGTAAATGCAGAGAGACATTTGTATGATAGCAAATTATCGTTTTTTAGCCTTCTTCTCTGTTTTCTCCGACAAGGTCAAAGCTTCTGTCAAAATGCGCTTCTGCTCTTTTTCATGCACTTTCGTGTAACCTTCAGCTGTTGTACCTGCATCACGTCGGCCGCAATAGGTCACTTGACCGACCAATTTTTCCAAACGATGCCTTATAAATGTCCATCCACCCATATTAGCAGGCTCTTCTTGCACCCAATAGAATTCTTCAGCATCAGGATACGAGGAGAGAATCTGCTGCACTTGATTTTCAGCGAACGGATAAAGTTGCTCTACACGGACCAACGCAATTTGATCTTGCACACCAATGTCATGCCGTTCTTTGTCGAGTTCGTAAAAAATCTTACCGGTACAAAAGAGTATTCGTCTTACCTGGGACTTTGATTTCAAAGAGAGATCATCAATGATTTCCGAAAAATGACCTTCTGTAAACTCTCGCACCCGGGAAACACAAAGAGGATGCCGAAGCAGACTTTTGGGTGTCATTATAATAAGGGGTTTTCGGAAGGGTCGAATCAATTGCCTTCTCAATGCATGAAACAGCTGGGCAGGAGTAGTTAAATTAGCAACTTGGATATTATTATCTCCACACAACTGAAGGAAACGTTCTGGACGAGCACTTGAATGTTCGGGCCCCATACCTTCGTAGCCATGGGGTAAAAGCAATACAAGTCCACAAGCCTGCTTCCATTTTGCCTCCGACGCAGCCAAAAATTGGTCGATAATTATTTGGGCTCCGTTACTAAAATCTCCAAACTGCGCTTCCCATAATACTAGCGAATCTCTATCTGCCACAGAATACCCAAACTCAAAGCCCATCACTCCTTGCTCTGAAAGCGGACTATTCATCACTTCTACTTCAGCCTGCTTACTTCCCAATTGATTCAAAAGATGAAGTGGCTTGCCTGACTCAAAATCTCTAATCACCGCATGTCGATGAGAAAAAGTGCCTCTTCTGCAATCCTGACCTGAGAGTCTGACATGTTTTCCTTCTAGCGCAAGACTTCCGTATGCCAAAAACTCTGCCAACCCCCAGTCTATCGATCCTTCGCCCTGAATCATTTCTGTGCGGGACTTTAAAAGTCTTTCAATCTTAGCATTAACTTTAAAATCAGGGGGGACTTGTGTTGTAGATGCTACGATTGATTTCAGGATTTTGTCAGCTATCTTCGTATCAAATACTTTAAATATTTCAGATTCATTTGCCTTGACCATTTTAACACTTGCTTCCAGTTCCCTAGGAGTAGTCGTCAAAACATCAAAGTGGCCTGCTCTGACTTTCTCGAGACCAGATTGCAATTTCTCTCTGAAGCTCTTCATCTCTAAGGACAAGGAATCGTCGGTAAACAATCCATCTCGAACAAGTTTTTGGCCATACAGAGTTAGGACAGTTGGATGGTTTTTGATGACTTTGTACATCAAGGGTTGAGTGAAGCTGGGCTCATCAGTTTCGTTATGACCATGGCGACGATAACCGACAAGATCGATAACGAAATCTTTCTTAAATTTTTGTCTATAGGCCAAAGCAAGTCGAGCAACCCACACAACTGCTTCCGGATTATCCGCATTCACATGCATGACAGGACAACGAATTATCTTCGCCATTCCTGATGCATACCTATTCGATCGAGCTTCAGTTGGATCGGTAGTAAATCCAACTTGATTGTTAGCGATAATATGAATTGTTCCGCCTGTTCTATAGGAGTCCAGTTCGGCAAGATTTAGAGTCTCCGCCACTAAACCTTGCCCCATAAAGGAGGCATCACCATGAATTTGAATCGGCAGAACCTTGCTGTAAGTCTCGTCTTTCAGCATTCTTTGGCGAGCCCTCGTGAAGCCTTCCACTACAGGATTGACGGCTTCGAGGTGACTTGGATTAGGTGAAAGATAAGCCCTAATTTTTCCGCCAGACATCGTATCTATCTGACCAGCAAAACCTTTGTGATACTTGACATCACCGTCAATACCGTAGGTTTCGATTTCACTTCCCTCGAACTCTTTAATCATTGCTTCGTAAGGTTTTCCCATGAAATTACACAGGACGTTGAGTCTACCTCTATGAGCCATTCCCAAACAAATTTCGTCAATGGAAGCTTTCTGAGCTTCGTCAGCTATAACATCAAGCAGAACTATTATGCTGTCTAAGCCTTCTACAGAAAATCTCTTTTGCCCAAGATATCTGTCTTGCAAAAACTTTTCAAACCCTTCAGCCTGGGTCAATTTTTGAACAATTCTCTTCTTTAGACTGTCGGGAACTGTAGGACTATTTCTACAACTTTCCATCTGAGCTTGAAGCCATTCAACAGATTCGTGATCTGCTGAATCTCTGAAATCTGCCCCAATCGGACCGCAGTAAGTCTCAACTAGAAGAGATTTGATCTCGCTAAAAGTTACTGGGCCCTTCACTTGAAGTGTTGCGGGATGAAATGTATTTTCCTCTGCAACTCCTACTAGCCCATTTTGATCTGGCAAGAGGAAAGGTTCTAAAGATGGCTTATCTTCTAGAGGGTTTAAATGAGCAGAAAGGTGTCCCAATCTACGATATAGATTAATGAATGCTTCAACTTTAGCTTCCGTATCGTCTGTAGATCCCCCGAATTTCCCACCTGTCAGCGCGAACTCGTACCCTTCGAAAAACTGTCTCCATGACTCGTCCAAGGATAGAGGATCCTTCACGTAAGCCTGATAAAGCCCCTCCAGGTACTTCACATTCGCGCCATTTGCAAAACTAAACTTGCCGCCGTCGATGACACCCTTCATGTCTTGCTCTCCAAGGGGATACTGCGTCTCTTGAGACGATATTTAAAAACTTTTCAACTATGTAACGATCGCTTATCAACAGCTAAAGCAGCTTCTTTGATTGCTTCTGCCAAAGTCGGATGTGCGTGTACAGAACGCGCAATATCTTCTGCACTTGCAGAATATTCGAAAGCAATTGCAAGTTCGGCAATCAGTTCTGAAGCACTAGGTCCAACAATATGAGCACCTAAGAGTTTATCAGTGCGTTTATCTGCGAGTAACTTAACAAAGCCTTCCGCTTCTCCCATAGCCATCGCACGCCCGTTGGGAGCAAATGGGAACTTTCCAATTTTAACTTCAACGCCTTTAGCTTGAGCCTCTTGTTCGGTCAAACCAATTGACGCCACTTCTGGCCAAGTATAAACAACATTAGGAATCGCAACATAGTTAACATGTCCAGCTTTTCCGCCTATAATTTCCGCACAAGCAACACCTTCTTCTTCTGCTTTGTGAGCTAGCATCGGTCCGTCCACAACATCTCCGATTGCGTAGACTCCTGGGACAGAGGTTTGAAAGTGCTCATCTATCTTTATTTTCCCATTTTTCTCTAGCGTTAATCCAATCGCATCTAAATTAAGACCTTTAGTGAATGCTCGCCGTCCTACAGCGACCAAAACCTTATCACAGGAGAGTTCCTGCTTACCTGATTCGCTCTCGATAAAAACCCTTATTCCTGAGGCACTTTTTGAAAGATTTGTAAATTTGGTGCCTTCATGAAACTCCATTCCTTCTACAGCCAAAACTTTCTTCATTGTTCGAACGACATCTTTATCCATCATAGGCAAAATATGAGGAGCTGCCTCGATCACCGTAACCTTAGCTCCTAACCTCGCCCATACACTACCCAGCTCTAGCCCAATCACCCCCCCGCCAATCACAACTAAATGAGCGGGTACTTTGTCCAAAGCCAAAGCACCAGTAGAGCTAAGGACCTGTTTTTCGTCAAATGGAGCCATCGACAACTCGATTGGCTCACTTCCTGTTGCTATAATAGTTTTCTTTGTTACAATCTCGGTTTCTTTGCCATCTGATGACTTAATTTTGATTCGCTTATTATCAACGAAAGATCCCAATCCCTTGAAATAAGAAATTTTGTTTTTCTTAAGAAGGAACTCAACACCACCCGTCAACTTCTTAACAATATCATCTTTCCGCTTCATCATCTGCGAGAGATCAAAAGTAACTTCCTTTACCTTAACTCCATGCTCGTGCAATTTATGCTGTGCTTGGTAAAGAGCTTCACTGGATTGAAGTAATGCTTTGCTCGGAATACAACCCACGTTCAAGCAGGTTCCACCAAGAGTCCCTCGACTTTCGATACAAGCAACTTTAAGCCCTAGCTGTGCAGCGCGTATGGCTGCTACATATCCTCCTGGCCCACCACCTATCACCGTCACATCAAAATCTAGTTCACTCATCGCTGTTAAACTCCAAGCAACAGGCGTGTTGGGTCTTCGAGAGCATCTTTGATCTTAACTAGAAACCCAACAGCCTCTTTGCCATCAACAATCCTGTGATCGTATGAAAGAGCCAAATACATCATTGGCCTGACTACTATTTGACCATTGACAACTACAGCCCTATCTTGAATTTTATGCATACCTAAAATTGCGCTTTGAGGCGGATTTAGAATTGGGGTTGATAACAGACTCCCAAACACACCGCCGTTAGAAATTGTAAAGGTCCCGCCATTTAGATCTTCGAGGCTTATCTTGCCGTCTCGACCTTTTTTAGCATACTCAGCTATACCGGACTCTATGTCGGCAAAGTTCATACCCTCACAATTGCGCAAAACAGGAACTAAAAGTCCCCGTTCTGTAGAGACAGCAACACCGATATCACAATAATCGTGATACACGATTTCATTACCGTCGACATAACCATTAATTGCTGGAAATGCTTTAAGTGCTTCAACCGCAGCTGTCACAAAAAAACTCATGAATCCTAGATTTACGCCATATTTTTCCTTAAAGGGATCTTTGTAGCGCTTTCGTAACTCCATTATCCCGCTCATATCGACTTCGTTGAAAGTCGTAAGCATAGCTGCTGTGTGCTGAGCTTCGACAAGTCTTTCAGCGATTCTTTGACGCAGCCGTGACATTTTCTCTCTTCGTTGATTTCTCTTCCCAGTCAGGGATCCCAAGGCTGGCTCTTTGGCTTGAACAGATTCTTTGCTGCTATTGGTGTTGGCACTGACTTGAGCAACAGGCTGCGCGCTCTTATGATTTACCAAGTCTTCCTTAGTTACCCTACCGCCCTTGCCTGTGCCGGGAATGACAGAAGTATCAATTTTCTCTTCTGCAGCCATTCTAGCAACGGCCGGACTTTGTGGCCGAGCGTCTGTAGTAGGCACGTCTTTAGACTTAGTCGGGCTAACAGAAGCCGGAGGAGGTGGTGGAACTTCAGAGCTTTGAACGCCGCCAGCCAGTGGTACCTGAGCAGATCCGTCTATAGAAGCTAGCACCTCTCCGATAGCGACAGTTTCACCTTCTTTCTTTAAGATAGTCAAAGCCCCCTCAGACTCTGAAACAATTTCAACTGTGGCTTTGTCAGTCTCAATTTCGACAAGCACCTCGTCACGCTTCACGTAGTCCCCGGTCTTTTTGCGCCATTTATAGACCTGTCCCTCTTGGACGGATTCCCCTACAACTGGAAAACGGACTTCGAATGCCATATCGTCTCCCCGACTGATTAAAATTTCTACAGGCAACCATGCTTAGCGAGCTAGAACACAAAAGCTGCTCTTTCCGCCAGCAGAATGAAATAGCAACTTAAGCTAAAACTAAAAAGCTAAAAGAGCGCATGCTCTACGCTTTCCATAATATCCCTGAATCTCAAAATTGTGACCGGCAGAAACTTCCCTCGTTAACTATCGCCGACTAGTAGAAATTTCTACAGATCAGATTTTTATGGAACTTTGTTGGATTTTTGTTTGTTATACTTTGTCAGTAGGTTCTTAATTATTCTCTCATGAGGAAATACGTTTGAGGCTTGATCTCCCCCTCCCAACGGAGGCTGAACAACAATCAATTCGGAATAGTATCCTGCAGTTGCAAGAGCATTTTTGAAGTCCATAGCATGCTTAAGTGGCACACGGCTATTTGAATTTGAGTGATAAATCAAGACTGATTTTGGCAGCCCAGTAAAATCCCAGGCTATTGATCTTTTCTCTGCAAAGATCGCCCCTTCAAGTTTTTCTATCGACTTGAGACGAGCGTTCCATAAAGAATCTGATGAATCTTTTAGTGTCATATCAATATCAAAGATAGCGTCACCCACAATCAACATTTCTGTCTGCAACTCTTTAGCCAACCGAAATCCTAAAAGAGTCGCATCCCCATAAGCCCAGATTCCTGACAATCTCTGATTGGCACCCAAAATTGAATTGATAGACGATTTCGTGTTTGCTACTGAAATATCATCTCCAAAAGACTCCTTGCCTTCGCTTCTGCCTAAGCCCGGCCGGTTTATCAACAGAAGATTAACTGCTGATTCGCCGCTAAAGCCCTGAAGAAGAGGCAGTCTGCAGCTTCCTTGGCTAGAAAAGGCAGATCCCTCTGGACTGAGCAAGATATACCAGGCATCAGAAGTCCCAGCACGACATTTTATCCACTCAGTTGCACCACCATTGCCAGAAAGTAGGCCGCTTTCTTCTTGGTACGAAATACTGATGTGACTTCGATCTGAAGCAGACTCTACCTCATACCCGGGAGCAAAACTAGACTCATTTGACGCACAACCAAGACCGAAATCAAGCATTAACAATACTGCCAATGATCGCATACTCTTCCCTGACTTGGTTGATACATTATTTGCTAACTAAAGCGGATTTTCGTAAAAAACATAGTTCGTTGCATAGTCACTAATCTCGAAATACACTTTTTTCTCATCCGGATCCGTCACGAGATTAAAATTCCTATCCATAACACCATACCCAAAACGATAGGCTCTAGCCTCAACGCCACCAGTTGCAGTAGCGGTGGTCAACTTGTCTATATTAATAAAGCGGTACATTACTTTCCCATCGCTGAGCACATCAAGAACTCCGTTCGTGCCCGTCCAATTTTGCACTGAGCGTGATATTTTATTTTGAAACTCTTGAGTACACCCAGTCACAGCGAAGAAAGAAATAAAAATCGCCAACTTAAACTTCACAGCATCCACCTTTAGCTATCTTGAGTTCTAAGAACTAAGAGCTACATTTATCACGTGGATAAATGACAAAAAACCAATATCGAACACGAAAACTTACTTTACATATTTGCACTTATTTCAGGCACACGTTCTTGCTCTTTTTCAGTCGATTGCTCAGCAACTACTGTTGCGCCAAGAATTGGGCCTGAATTTGTCGCGTGAGCTTCCAATCTGTTACCTTGCCGCTCAGCAAACCTACTTGCATCCATCGTTGTTCGTCCATTGAACTGAGCACCCTCTTGAACAACAAGAACAGGGGTTGCAACATCTCCTTCAAAAACACAAGTACTACTCATTTCCACTTTTCCTGAAGCTTCTACCACACCTTTAAAATAGCCTTGTATAACTATGTCTTCAGCCTTAACCTCTGCAGTTATGTAAGCATCTTCCTCAATTATGAGGAGCCCTTCAGACACGATCTCCCCATCTACTTTCCCCCCAATTCTGGTACTACCTTTGCAAAAAAGCTTTCCAGAAAAATGACAGCCATCAGTAATGATTGTCACAGCATAATCTCTAATCTGATCTTTCTTAGCTTGACCTATACTGACTCTCTTTTGCTGATTGAACATGCATTCCTCCGGAAGCCGAAACTTTCCTGGTCGTTATCCCACAGATGCCATATCATAATAGCATTTCAATCAGACTCTCATGAGTAAAAAAAATGCCTAGCTTACCAAATTCCATAGATATAAAAGATACAACTGTGACATTCGACGGTTATGGTTGGATTCCACAAACTCGACTCTCAAGCGAGCAGATTACGTTCTTAGATGAAAAACTCCGAGAGGCAAAAAAATACAAACTTTTTGCCAATCTCAAAACTTTCCACCAAAAACGCAGGAGCGTTGAGGCCATTCAATCATGCTGGCTACTCACCACACTCGACGACAAGTCCATTCCGCTTGGTTTTGCGTACTTTCAAAGGTTTGCATCTCGCAGATCTGTTCGAGGGTACCTGTATATTAAGACCGACGAACATAAAATAAGTGATCTAAATCACCTCTATCTTATTATTGGCCTTGCCTTCAAAATATCTAAAATAGATGAAATGTATTTGTGTATTGAGGGAAACGAGTCCGATAAAATTGGGCTATCGCAGACCTTAACATTTAAGTCGATAATCATAATTCAACAAAACTTCAGCACATCACTCACACTGCAAAGGCACAATCTTCAGGTTGCTCAAATTACAAGTTTGGACTGGAACTCCTGCCCAGCCCAGCAAAAAATTGAAAATAGACTGAGACATATTTCGTCTCGTATAGAACGCAGACAGAAAAAATGGTTGACAAAAGACAAACCAAAAAGGCCTTTTATAGCAAGATTATTCAGTCCGAAAATTGATGATTCATTGTTCTGAAATAGAACATGCCTGACTTATGAAAGCCAGGCATGGTAGGAGTAGAAATTCACTTTTGAAAAAAGAACAAGAAGCTAGGACTATTCCGCTTGATTGGAATCATCAGGCTCTTGGCCATCCCCTTTGCTTTCGGAGTACCACTTTAGAAGCGTGCCGACAATTTCGTGCGCCTGTTTGGCACTAGAAATATTGAACTTGCTTTGCTGCCTATAGACTCCATTACGCTTTTGATAACGCCGGATGGACACCTTTGGTTGCCCGTACTGGTCCGTATTCTTATCGAGCTCCTGGTAAAGAAACATGATTGTCGTCCAACTACCGCGAGTCAAGACATTCTTGTCTAACTGCTTCACGACTATCTTGTCGTCTTCGGTGTACTCGATATCTATACTGTCGATTGTTTCCGCCATAATGCCGAACCACCTTGGTAAAGCCACTCCGTAATGGCGGCCATAAAGGCCGCCAGGTCACTAAAAGCAAAACAATTGGACTTAGAATTAACGCTTCGAGAACTGGAATCTTGCTCGAGCAGACTTGAGACCGTACATCTTGCGCTCTTTCTTACGAGAGTCGCGAGTAATCAAGCCTTCTGCTTTCAATACACGTCGGTTTTCAGGATCCATTTCAGACAAGGCCCGACTGATTGCGTGGCGAATAGCTCCGGCTTGGCCAGATAAACCACCACCCACGACGTTTACAAGAATGTCAAACTTGTCAGTGTTACCAGTCAACTCAAGTGGCTGTCGAATGATCATCTTAGAGGTTGCCCTCAAGTAATACTGATCTATCGGGCGACGATTTATAGTGATAGTGCCCTTGCCTGGCTTGATGTAAACACGCGCGATTGATGTTTTTCGTTTACCAACAGTGTGAACAACCTTACTTGCCATATTTTTCAACCTTCCTTAACCAGGCGAGAGGGAGCCGCTACAGGCTTTTGAGCCTCGTGAGGATGCTCTGCACCAGCATAAATCTTAACGTTATGGAATACTTTACGACCGAGCTTGTTGTGTGGCAACATGCCGCGCACTGCATTTTCCAGTACACGCTCAGGCTTAGTCGCGAGCAGGTCTTTAGCCGAGGTAGCCTTGATTCCACCGATGTAATTGGAATGGTGATAATAGACCTTCTGATCTGCTTTTCTACCAGTAAAAAAAGCCTTCGAAGCATTAATGACAACAACTTGATCACCACAGTCAAGATGGGGGACGAAGCTTGCTTTGTGTTTTCCGCGAAGAATACGAGCAACCTCTACCGCCACCCGACCAACAGGCTTATTTGCCGCATCAATCAGGACCCACTTTTTTTTGATATCTGTGGGTTTCACACTTGTTGTCTTCATCGAACTCTACTCTCCAGTTCTTCGGCAGTTTCTGACCTAAGAGGACCAAAATCCTCGATTCATTGGTTGCTTACTGCTCTTTTTATATGATCGGGAATAATTTACCCCAGTTACTTCTCTACGCAGTATAGAGGCCCGGACTATAGCTGAAATTGTTTGAAATGGTCAAGACTTCTTAGCTCCAAGCAATTTCTGGCGCCTCAAAACTGAACCCCTTGAGGGTACCGGGGGAATGGGATGACGTCCCTGATATTCCCCATTCCCGTAACGTATTGAACCAACCTTTCGAATCCAAGACCGAAACCAGCATGCGGAACTGTGCCATACCGACGCAAGTCCAGATACCACTCTAGTTCTGCCTGGGCTATATTCAATTCTTGGAGCTTCTTGATGAGAGCCTCAACCCTATCCTCCCTCTGAGAGCCCCCAATAATTTCGCCGATCCGAGGTACTAAGACATCCATCGCTGCAACTGTTCGTCCGTCGTTATTAAGACGCATATAGAACGCCTTGATGTCCTTGGGATAGTCCGTCACAATAACAGGCTTCTTGAAAACTTGATCTGTGAGGAACCGCTCGTGCTCTGTCTGCAGATCGATACCCCATTCGACCGGGTAGTCGAAAGGCTGGTTAGATTGTTGGAGTTCCCTAATTGCGTCAGTGTAACTAATTCTTCCGAAGCTATGACTGCTTAATTCGACCAGCTGATCTGGACTCATATTTTTGTAGTGCTGACTTAAAAAAGCCAACTCATCGGGACAGAGTCTCACCACTTCTTTGAATAGGAATCTCAAAAAATCCTCAGCTAAAACCATATCGTCCAGAATAGTCGCAAATGCCATCTCTGGCTCGACCATCCAAAACTCCGAAAGGTGACGTGTCGTGTTGGAATTCTCCGCCCGAAAAGTGGGGCCGAATGTATAGATATCGCCAATAGCTGTCGCCATTGCTTCGCCGTTCAATTGACCACTCAC
>JACCDP010849390.1_pt1 | contig 19266 bp, 16 predicted proteins | sample 7445841 | NCBI WGS metagenome assembly JACCDP01 (sample SAMN15323441, study PRJNA562643) | freshwater metagenome | isolation source: river surface water | place: USA:Blue River Watershed | collected 2017-08-17
AGAATTATCAACAGGAATTGACTAATAAAGTCATCATGGCAAATCTTGAAATGATGCGAATGATGGGACTTGACCCACAAGATGGGTGGAAACTTGATATGGAAAAAATGGTATATACCAAAGAACACCCATCAAATCAATCAGTTATCGCTCAATCGGAGCCAGAAACAACAGTCGGATGATACACCCATCTGCCGAACACGCAATACTTACGTTCGGGAAGTACAAAGGTTATTCAATTGCACACGTATATTACAACAACCAGTCCTATCTGCAATGGATAGTGGACACGGTGGGTATACCCGAAGTCTGGAAGGAAGCGGCCAGATTGACCCTCACAGGTGCGGATATTTCCCACTTAAAGATTGCTAAGACGAATAATCCTACTTCCACCCCACAACAACGAACGTCAACCGATACCGCAGTCTCTATCCATCTAAAGGATAATAAGACTGCGGTTGTTATCATGCCATATAATCAACAACTGATGGCTAAGTTCAAATATGAGGTTGATGGTCGGAAGTGGAATCCAGACGAAAAACATTGGGAGTTTCCCGCAGTACATCTTCCCAAAGCATTTAAGGTATTCGGGGAACAAAATATCAAATGTGACGAGAACGTGATAAAACTGTTGGAAAAGTTGAAGGATAGACGAGAGGCATTAGATGAGATTCGTGTTCAAGATGATATTGACTTTTCTATTAAGGGTATGAAGTTGGACCTTTACCCATACCAGCGAGTGGGTGTAAAGTTCGTGGAACGGGCAGATGGTCGGTGTCTTATCGCAGATGCGCCTGGTCTGGGTAAGACCGCGCAGGCAATTGGATTCGCTCAACATAAAAACGTCAAGACCATTATTGTGTGTCCACTATCGGTGGTCCCAAATTGGCAACGTGAAATCAAGAAGTTTACAGGAAAGGAGAGTACGGTATGGGATAGTAAACACTATCACGGAAAGCTTAGCAATCAGTTTCACATTGTTCATTATGATGCCGTTGCTAAAGTGGCTGGTGACCTACGGAAGCAAGAGTTTGACCTCTTGGTGTGCGACGAAGCCACCTTCCTTAAGAACCGACAAACCATCCGCGCAAAGAGTGTCCTTGGGTCATACAAGGAACGACGAAAGTATCCGGGATTGAAGACCAAATACTGTATCTTTCTGACGGGAACTCCTGTGATGTCTCGTCCGATTGAGGCATTCTCCCTACTGAGTTTCTTGGACAAGGAACGTTTCAACAACTTCTTTCACTTTACCGAACGATATGGTGGGTGGAAGGGTGATGCCCCACGTAATCTCCAAGACCTCCACGATCGTACCAAGGATTTGGTCATCAGACGTAAGAAGAACCAGATTCTCACCGAACTTCCAGACAAGCAACGAAATGACTTGTATGTGGAATTGACACAGACAGAACAAAAGGAATATAGGAAACTCCTACAAGAAATCTTCGGCAGATGGAAGATAGAGAAACCGTCTATTGGTCACATGCCAAAACTCCAAGGATTCCTTATTGATAAGAAGATACCTCGGTTGATTGAAATGATTGACGAGTACTTGGACAACGACCGACCCATCCTCATTTTCAGTAACTATCTTGCCCCACTCAAACTTCTTACCGAACACTATGGAGACAAGGCGGCTCTATTGACAGGTGAAATGAAAAGTACGATTCGTCAAGAATCTATTGATAGATTGGTCAGGGGAGAAGCAAAGGTGGGATTGTTCAGTCTCACCGCCGCAGGTATGGGTATTGACGGATTACAGCACGTAATGGATACGGTTGTATTCCTCAATATGGATTGGGTACCCGCAAACCACGAACAGGCGGAAGACCGTACCCATCGTATTGGTCAGAAGGGGCAGGTGCAAATCTATTATATGATGTGCGCAGATACCATAGACGAATACATGCGAGATATCCTCAAAGAGAAGCAACAGGTCGCAGATTTGGTCGTGGATGGGGCCTTGGTGACGCCTGAACGGTCCAAATCATTCTTTAAGGAGTTTGTGAGGAAAATAAATAGTGTTTACAAAGAAGATATAGACACAGAAAATATAGACTGATGATATGTATATAGGTGGCAAAACTAACAGTAAAAGGAGTTATTATGAGTGAATACAAGTTTCCAACAGAAACCATAGATTTACCAAGTCAAGGTAAACTCTATCCAGAGGGAAGCCCGTTACGAAGTGGAAAGATTGATATTAAGTATATGACCGCAAAGGAAGAGGATATTTTGACCTCAACCAATTTGATTCAAAAAGGAACGGTAATTGATAAATTGATGGAAAGTTTGATTGTGACTCCAGGCATCAAACCAGAAGACCTACTTATTGGGGATTTGAACGCAGTGATGGTTGCCGCACGTATTTTAGCATACGGAAAAGAATATCCTATCGAATTACGATGTGGAACGTGCACAACAAAATTTGATCATACGGTGGATTTATCTACACTAGAAATGAAAGAATTCACAGAACAATCAGTAGAGGGAGAATATGAAATAACATTACCTACTGGTGTTAAGATTACATTCAAATTACTTACCCGCGCTGACGAAAAGGAAATAATGAACGAGGTTAATGCATTAAAGAAGTTCAATAATTCTGTTGATAGTGAATCTACTACACGACTTAAGTATATCGTCACTTCGGTTAATGGAAATCGTGACCGTAAAGTTATTCGAGAACTGACCGAAGCTATGATTATTCGAGATGTGCGTGCATTACGTGCCGCATACAAAAATGTTTCGCCTGATGTGGATTTCGATTTATATGTCGTATGCCCAAATTGTGATACGACGATTAAAGCGAGGATGCCCCTTGGGGCCAACTTTTTTTGGCCTGACCTCGGAGCATAAGATAGAGATTCACAAAATACTATTTACTATGGCATATCATAGTAATGGGGCGTTCAATTTTGAACAAGTCTACCATATGCCGGTATACCTTCGTAACTTTCATATGAAACAATTGGAAGAAACGAAGAAACGAGAAGCAGAGCAAATTAAACAGTCTACCTCACGTACCAAACCTTCCAAGAGATAAGAAATGGCAGAAAAATATACAGAGGATGATTCATTTGAATTACAATCTGCGGTTCGACTATTAACCGCCGCGATGACGGATGCCGCCACCAAAACTAATGATGCTACGAAAGCCACAGAAGCAGCTATTGAAGCGGAAAGAAAAAAACGCGACGCGGCAAAGAAAAGTGCGGAAGAGGAAAAGAAAAAAGCAGAACAAGATAAAAAGAATAAAGAAGCTAAAGAAGACTTAAAAGAAGCAACACAAAAATTAAAAGATAGTTTTGTAAAATTAGGAAAAGAGATAATTTCGATTGGCGATGCGGGAATCAAGTTTGGTCAGACGATTGGCGTCACCGCAACAAGAGGCGTGGAACTTGAAATTAGAAACAGAAATGCCGTTGCAGCACAACTAGGAAATTTTAATCGAGATTTGATAGTTACCGTTGAACAAATGAAAATGGCACAGGCAGGATTTTCTGATGCCTTTATCGGTGCGGCAGAAGGAATGCAAGTAAGTGCGGAAGGAACGCGAAATTTGTTGGCAAATTTAAAGGAAGGATTCAAATCGGAATTCGAACCTACGGCGGAAACATTCCGTGTACTCACCGAAATGGGAATATCCACCACAGAACAATTTGATGCATTCCGCCGCGCAACAGGTCGAGCAAGTTTATCAAATAATCAATTAACAACTTTATATAACAAAAATCGTCTATCATTCCTTTTATATGGAAATAGTTTTGCAAAAGCTGCGGTACACGCGGAACGATTAGGCATTAATCTTGCAAGTGTACAAGCCGCACAAGAATCACTTGTCACCAGTTTAGACGGGACAATTGATACTGTCGCACAAATGAATCAGTTAGGTGCAAACATAGATTTTGGTAATTTAGTACGTATCGCAGAACAAGAGGGGCCAGATGCATTGATGGCATATGTCCGCGCAACAGTTCCTGCTAATATGATGCAAAGTGCAAGTACTCGTGCATTATTCAAACAATTAGGTATATCGGTCGAAGATTACATGAAATCTGGCGATGAACAGATAAGTGCCGCAGATAAACTAGAACGTAAAATGACCGAAGCTGCGGATACGACTGGCACAGCAACCAAATCCATAGCAGCAGGATTAACGGATTTAACCAGAATAAGTAATATATTATCTTCTACGTGGGGTGGACTGATTGCTGCAACAGTTGGTGTAATCATTGCGCTCGGTGCATTTATGCTAGCGCTTTATACCGCAAGTTTAACTATAGGAACAAGTGGTGCATTAGGTGTTGTCGCAAAAACACTTCTCGGTGTGGGTGGTATTATGTCTGGGTTAGGGCCGATACTAATTGGAGTAGCTACCGCCGCGGGATTACTTGCACTTGCATTTGGTGGTATCTGGGCAATGTTATCTGGTAGAAAAATGGTAGCCGAAGGGAATGTTGCACAAGGAACTACCCGTGGAGCTTTAGGAGGCACGTTAGCAGGCGCGGCGATAGGAACAATGATTGCACCAGGAGTTGGAACCGTAATAGGTGCAGGTATCGGAGCGGTAGGAGGTGGATTGTTCGCATACTCCGCACCACCAACACCAGCAAATGATATGTATTCTGCTGGTTATGGTAGTCGTACTTTGGTTACACCAAAAGGCGCATTTGCGTTGAATAATGCAGATGATATTATTGCTGGAACTAATTTGTTCCCCAAAGGTTCATTGAAAGCGGGTAGTGACAATTCAGAATTAGTTAGAAAAGTAGACAATCTCATTACTGCATTGTCAAATGCGAATACAACAATAAATGTCGGCGGTACAATGCAAACGGTTCCTCGTTTACAACTGGTTGGTGTATATTCCCGTAATGAAGTGAGATAAACCATGCCAACACTAGCAGACTTATTCAATCAATCATCACAAGACATATATAAGAAATTTTCCCCAAGGGAAGAACCATCCAGTCAACCATATATCAGTATTCTTCCAGACAGTGATGAATCTCGTAGTAGAATTAAAAACGATACCCGTGCATTGCCTGTGGTGTCTACTATCCGCGATACAAAACGTATTAGTAAGTTCTTGCGATCATCTGACGGATTACTATTTCTTTCTAAACAAACTCTACTTCAAGCTGGTAATACGTTTGTTACCACCAAATTATATAATCCACTTTCACCAATACTAAACACGATTCCATTCGTTCATGCAAGACGACACATACCAACTCAGGTAATAATACCGAACGCACCTGGATTGTTACAAAATAATACTGTTGAAGATGTCACTAGTAAGTTTTCAATCAGAGGACAAATACAAGCATTTTCTAAAAATGAACGTGGATTAGTTCCAATTGTTGGGAGTATAGCAAAAACGTATTTTACATCAAAGTTAAAAAATGTCGCAAATACTATAGTTCCACTACCACAAAATTATGCAGAGTCCAGACCGGAGTACAACGTATTTTCTGATGTAACTGGGCCCGTGGTGTTTTCCCCACAACCCCGTGACCAACGGGGATTACCAAAACTTGGTGTGGCCGCAAATATAAAGAACGCAGTGATATCGTCGAAAAGAACATCACTAATAAAAAGAAGTGTCACGGCGATAAACATAATAGTACCCAAATCGTTGAGAAATAAAGTACCAGTACCCATTCCTGAACAAACGGAAGAAGAACAAATTCCTACATTTGTTAATGCTGCGAAACAGTTTAGAAAAAATTTTTACGATAACCAATTAAATAAGTTTAAAGGGGATCCTAACAACAGTCGTATAAAAAGCAAATATTTTTACGAGAGTGATGATGGATTTACCGATTACGGGGATGATCCAAGTAGTATAGTATTTGGTACGGTAAAAAAAAGTAAAACTGGATTAAAAGATCCGTACAATATCGCACCTCTTGCGATTACATTTGATCCGAACAAAATAAATTATGCAAATATCGTAAAAGAACAGGATAGAAATACTGACATTATAAAATTTATTTTCTATGATGTGGATGGGCAAAATCCTGTATATTTCCGTGCACTATTATCGTCAATAAAAGAATCTATAAAGCCGGAATTTTCCGAACAACGTTATGTTGGAAGAACCGAACGGTTTGTTACATATGGTGGTGTCAAACGTAATGTAAATCTTACTTTCAACATAGTAGCATTTTCACAAGGTGAACGTGATGGTATGTGGACTAAAATAAATTACCTATCTGGATTAACATTTCCTAAAAATGTTGTAAATGGGTTTATGGTTCCACCATTATTTAAAATAACAATTGGTGGTATTTATGATAGTCAACCATGTTATATCGAATCATTGGACTACGATTTCCTAGATGAAAGTATTACATTTGATATTGACAAAGAAGTACCATTTGCTATTAACGTAACGATGCAACTTAGTATTCTTGAAAAACGTAGTAAGTTCTATGATAGTCCATTCTATAAGATTATGGAAGAGGCAAATTCAAATCGGATTACAGAAGATAGACGAAGATTACAAACTGTTAATCCGTCTATGGTATTAACACCTCGAATTGTACCTAACAATATCTCTGCACAGTTACCTAAACCTAGATTTCCAGCCACACCACCAACAGATCCATTTACAGCAGGAGAAGGCGTTCAGAACTTTGGTGCAGACGGAAACCCAATCCCTTAATTAATACATCACATGGAACGATATACTACACCACTACAAATAGATACTACGAAAAAGATTCCATATTATACTGCGGTATTACCTACAATGATACCGTCAGAGAATATTCCATTCTATTATGTAACACAGGATGGCGACAGATTTGACACTCTGTCGTATAAGTTTTACAAAACCACCGAAAATTGGTGGGTGCTCGCTAAGGCAAACAATTTAGCAGATGGTAGTGTAGCTCCACCAATAGGCACGCGCCTATTTATCCCGAATATCTAATATGGCGTTTTTCAAAAGTTTACCCATTCAAATTGACGACCCACGGAAAAATTTCTTCATAACAAGCAAATATGGAGAAAGACGAGGTAACGAAATACATAATGGAGTTGACATTCGAGCGGCGTACAATACACAAGTATTTTCCGTTTTGGATGGACGGGTGATTGCTGCCGGGCGTCTCAATAATATATGTGGAAACGGTGTCGTTATTGCACACCAAGTAGATGGTAAAGACGCCTATACGACTACCTATTGTCATTTGGCAAATGAAATCCCGAAAGTACAAGTAAATTCAACAGTACGCGCGGGAGATCAAATTGGTCGGGTGGGGACATCTGGCAGGTCTAATGCAGCGCATCTTCATTTTGTATTACGAGAAGTTGTAAATACTGCCGATCCAGAACTAGGCGGTGGAGATGATATACCAATAAACCCTGAAGGATATTTACTAGGATTAGTAAATTCAATAGAATTTAACTCTGGAGCATCGCAAACTCGGCTACAAAACCAACAACAATACATAAATGGTATTTCGCCGTATATATCAAGTTTAGAGTCATTTCATCCAAAAATTCAATATGAATTAACACGAAGAAGTTTGGCATCAGAAACGGCAAATGTATATATGCCGTTTGTGAAACTTACGTCATTGACAAGAATTCTAAAAGAAGATTTACCAGAAGGCGTGAGTACAGCATGGTGTCCATCGTTGGGAATACATGGGGAATCATCACAAACATTTGAAGATATTTATACTACACGGAACAATAGAAGTACTATCGGTTATGCAGTAACTAAAGATAATGAACAAAACAACACTAGAGTTATTGTTCGTGATGCTAAAAACGATGCAAAAAATATTCCTATTCCTGGAATTATTAAGGTATCTGCTGAACGCGGGACTGCGGGCCCGATGGGAGTTCGTGGTGGTTTGTTCAAAGCAGATTTAAGTATTCTCGCGTATTCCGTTGGTCAAGTGGACGCACTATTACGATATTTTATGCGTCCTGCGACACGGGTAGTATTGGAATTTGGTAGAAAATCAACCAGTACATTTGAAAATAAACGCACATTTACCCCATACAACTGGAAACAAGAAGAGAGTGTTATAGTAAAAGAATTTACCGATTTGATTAATGATGCTGAAGCACAACAACGATTTATTAATCAATATATTTATGGTAACTATGGTAACTATGAAATTTTTATCGGATATGTGGTAAAATTCAATCTTAAATACAACAAAGATAATACATACGTTATTGATTTGACCATACATTCCGTACAACAATTTGAATTACCAACTAAACATACTGGTGTAAAGTCCTTATGTGTAGATGCCGCAAAAAATTGTAAAGTAATGGACGTACATGAATACTTCAGTGATTCATATTCTTGGAAAGAAAATTCTTTTTCTAATTTGATAGATACTGCATTACAAAGTAGTGCTGCAAAGGAATACATCGTTCGTATATCAAAAGATGATCCATCAGACGCAAATAATACCGATGGAAGTGGACCAAGTACCCAGGCAGGAACAAGAGAAAACGAATATTTTGTTACATGGAATTTCTTTATACAAGAAATACTGAATAATCCTTTAAATGGAATTGCCAGTATTTTAGGTGATAATGAACAAATGCGTAATTTGATTAAATTAGGATTACCTAGAACAACAAGATTACCGCTTCCAAATGACAAGTATGGATTGGTTGCAAATGAGGTTGGTTACCATCCAAATCTTCGATCTACGACACCAAGTGTGATGATAATCAATAACCGTGTTGCACAAACTGCATACGAAAATTCATTCGATAAACAAATTTACGAATCCGCAGTAAAGAAGATTGAAGAAGAAAACAAAAAAAATAATCTAACGGCCCCAGAAACACCACAACAAACAAGTGTGTATGATGCTATATACAACGGAGTAGTATTCACAAATCACTTAGGTTCCGAACAAGAAGCGGGCGCCGGATGGTTGCAAGAAGGCGTGTGGTTAAATACTGCTGCAATAAAACGTGCGTTCACCGGAACAGACACAATAACGTCCGCATTATCCATGTTGTTAAATATGATGAATAGTGCAACAGAGGGGTATTGGAATCTTCAGTTGTACTCAACCGATGTCAGTAATCCTGGCATGCATATCATAGATATGGGGTTGGCAAAACCAATATCACCATCGGAACAGAACGCAACGGCCGCACCAGAGTTCCCAGTCCCACAGGTATTAGATAGTATAACGGATATTAATGAACTTGAATATCAAATATCTAAAGACAAACCAGATACACCAAAGTATTTGTATGTGTTCAACAAAAAAACTACCATATTCCCAGAAGATGATATCGGTAGTGAACTGATAGACATGAATATAGAATTCAATCTACCACAGGTAATCGCGGTTCAGGCGATTGCTGGGGTTGGTGGTCCTGCACAAAAGAGTTTGTTACAATCCATAGATATACCCGAATTGAATAAAATTTCTTTAATAGCTGATGAGTTATTCAATCCATGTGAAACTGATATTAACAAAATTTGTGCCGAAGACGATACTTCCTGTATTAATTCCGACCAGCAGGCAGATATAGAAAATGAAATTGCATTATTGAAGAAACAATTAGAATCATTACCTATAGGTTTAAGTCTTCCGGGGCGTAGTTTAGTGCTTTCACTGGAAGAGAAGAAAAGGGAACTTTCCGAACTAATCGTCGAAAAACAATCGTTAATAACAACAAATATAGTAAATCAAAATCCAAATGTAGTAGGAACACTACGAGAATATTCCGACTTAGGAACAGCAATTCAATTGGCTGAACTGAATCCCAGTAGTATGATGCGAAAAATGAATTTAGATTCTGAAAATGATGTAACCGAAGGACGCATAACACCAAAAGCGCATGCCTTTAATAGTTCTAATCTAACCAAAACTATAGTTGATGTTACACTTCCTGGTATTGGTGGTATCAATCTTTTCCAATCGTTCTTGGTGGATCGTGCCCCTTCTATATTAGAACGAGGATTTTATGTGGTGACAAAGATAGCGCATGAATTCAGCTCACAATCTGGATGGATAACAAAAGTTCAAGGACGGTTTAGATTTAAACCAGACAAAAAACAAAATGGTAGTGTATATGATTTATGTGCGAACGGAGGAAATTCTACTGGAGGGGCAGGTCGTAATCTGGGTGATGCCGCTCGACGTATTTTAGGGCAACCAGGCACACAACCCAACCAAGTAATTGTTGGACCACCTGCAAGAACAGGTGAGGCACAATTAGAAGCTGCTGCGCAAGACTTACGAAATGCTATTTTAAACAATTCTGTGTTCCCGAACGCGACTGAGGCAGATAAACGTAGATACATACAAGAGGTAAATGAAAAATTAATGGATACTATTGTCAGATACCGTAATGGTACCGCATTGAACATTTTACTTAACGAATTACGACTACCATCGGCAGAGCCAAAACCAATCGTTTTTGGTGATACTATACAAACTCGTACAGTTCCAATTCTACCATGACAGTACCATTAAGTAATCGTCCAAAAATTACACAAGAAGATTTATTTAACGGATTTGTTACCCGGTATTTTGTTCGTAGTATATCAACCAACGCTATTACGGAAATAGATTCTGTCCAATTTGGTAAATTCAAATCAAATCCATTATATCAAACCTTGGAACTTCCGTGGTTAATTGTGGGTCGTGCATACGATTCTACCTCTGTTGATGGGAAAATTGTATATGGTACCCAACACAAGAACATAGTAACCACTATTTTTTACGATAAGAGAATGCCTGGGTTAGCGAGAATTTTACGCGAACCTCTAAAATATTTTAACGGGGTGTATAATATCCCAGAAAAATTACCTATACAAAATACACCAATACCTAGATTTGAAACAACAGTTCCTATCATCACCACTACTACATCTACTGAAACTCCAACGATTAGTGTAATTCCGACCAACTTACTTTTTACCTATACTATTGGTGGAACCACACCACCATCACAGAGTTTGTCGGTTACCGCAACTGCAGTTGTATCTGGATTATCTGTTGTCACGGGAAGTTCGTGGATATCGGCCTCATTGAGTTCAACTACGACACCCGCAACAATCAATATTACACCAATTATTACTGGTTTGTATTCTGGAAGTTATACCTCATCGGTTACCGTATCTGGAACTGGTGTAGAATCTGTTTCATCTAGTGTAACCTTAACAGTAGGATACAGTAGTTCTGTTCTCTTCGCATACGAACCTGGTATGTCATTAAGTCCTGCGACATTTACCAGAGCAACTTCCGCTTCTTACAATGAGTTAGTATCATGAGTACAATACGCGTCGCTATAACTGGTAGTAATGTAGTACGTGACAATCACTGGGAAATTCCCTCTGGTAGTTTGACGCCTGTTCGAACGTTATTGATTGAAGCGGGTCCACGTAACAACCGACAAGTATCGCAGAGTATACATTTCACTGGGTCGTCGTGGACGTTTTCAAACGTAACACGCACCGCGAGTTTTGCAGAAGCACCAGATGGGACAATGACGGCAACATTTATTAGGGAAAACACAGTAAATAACTTTCATTATTTTGAAATACCATCATCGGTTACCACAAATATATTTACAGGCACAAGTATATACATGAAACCAGCAGGAAGAACGAGATTTTATGTTGGATTGAATGATACGTCTGGAAACTATGCATTAGCAGACATTACGCTTACTGGAACTGGGTCGTACACTGGTAACGTTACAGGAGGTACCGCAGCAGTAAGTAGTGTCAGAATAGTTCCATATTCTGGGTCGTGGTATCGCGTAGACGTAGTGGCACGTGCGGCGTCATTCGGTAGTCCACCATTTCAGATACAATTGATTAGTGCAAGTACAAATTCATATACTGGAAACGGAACCTCTGGTGTATATGTGTGGGGATATAATGACGGCGATTGGAATCGTGGTACTGAAATAAACGGTATTGCGTCAACCATGTTTATTCGTGGTGAAGGTACTCAAACTGGAAGTAGAGCACGTGATGCGATAACTTGGACCTCACCCGCCCCACAACCAATGACAGTGTATGTTCGTGGAGTAATACAAAGTACTACAATACACGCGTTGTCAGATTTAACTACGTTCAAAATCCTAAAATTGGGAACGGGAACGCCAACAGGAACCACGACCGCTGGATTGTATACCAACGGTTCCACGTTTACCAGTTATCTAAAAACTGTATCATCAACTGTAACACCGTCAGTAACTCTTAGACCAGGTGCAGCAGTTGAGTTATCCATGCGAATATATACAACTGGATCAGGATATGGAACACAGTTGAGTTATGCATTAGACGGCGGGGCAGTATCAGTTGGTGCATCTAGTTCTATTTCTGCCGGAGCATTGGCTGCAACTTGGGAAAACGGAAATACGCTAGTATTGTGTGACTCTGATACAAGTTCCCAATACGCAATGTCATTCGCATACAGAAATATTCTAATAGCAACTGGAAGTAAAACCTTGGCCGAAATGAGAACGTTGGCGGGTATTTAATACAGACTTGACAAACTCAATACAATAGATTATACTTAAGTTATAATATATTATTGAGGACACCAATGGTTATTACAACGGAAACAGAACTGACACACCTTATCAACCGCCTTGGTAACGAGACTGCGTATGTCTATCCCGTGGCGGTTGATGTGTTCCTACATCCTGCGGAAAACAAACTGTCTTCACTTCATTTTCTCTTTGATGATGGAACATCGTATACGGTATCGGTTAATCATCCAGATGCCCCACATTTTACGATAGATATTTCCCATGCATATAAGTTGGTCACACTGTATCAGAAAGAACTCCGTCAACTGATAACAACGGGCGATATCATTGATTTGGCAACGATGTTACATATGAATGGGGTAGAGATTCCGATTTATCGGGATTACTATACAATGATGATTCGCCAGATTAAAAATCAATTCAAGTTCAAGAATCTCCATTATAGTATTCCGTTGACTTCGTGGGTGGAAACCGCGGAAGCATTTCTACAACTTACGAAGAATCTCTACCAGCAATACAAAGAGACAGAGTATACGGACGCATTTAGCTTCATCAACCAAATCACGATTCCGACATTGACTGATATTGAAAACGCAGGACTTTGGACTACGGACAACAAGTTGGTCTATTCAGACTATAACATCTATACGTCCACAGGTCGTCCAAGTAATGCCTTCGGTGGTATCAACTTTGCCGCACTCAATAAGAATGACGGTACCCGTGAGAAGTTCATCAGTCGGTTTGGTGAGAATGGTACCCTTGTTCAGTTTGACTATGAGGGATTCCATCTACGCCTTGCGGCAAAACTGATTGGGTACGACCTTCCAAAATCTTCGGTCCATGAATTCCTCGCAAAACAATATTATGGGACAGACGAGATTACCGAGGAAATGTACGAGGAATCCAAGGCCCGTACCTTCGGTCTGATGTATGGGTATAGTGACGATGTAGGGGGTGTGGAGTTCTTCGGGAAGTTGAAGGAGTATTCGTCCGACTTGTGGGAGAAATACCGTCAGAATGGATTTGTATTGTCGCAAACGGGACGCAAAGTGACCGTAGTTGACCCCAACCAATCCAAGGTATTTAACTACCTGATGCAATTGACGGAAACGGAAGAAGCGATTTCGCGGGTACACGATGTCTGCGAGTTCCTGAAGTTGGGTCAAACCAAGGTCATATTGTACACATATGACGCTATATTGTTGGATGTTCCCACGGATGAGTTGAATCGTATGGAAAATGTCGGTACAATGCTGAGTGCAGGCGGGTATCCCGTGCGACAGTATCGTGGTCACAACTACAACGACCTAGTTTTACATAAATAGTAGTTTATGAAAACACTTTAGATACTTATTAGGAGTGATTTTTAACAAGTCTCCTAGAGTATCTTATGACTGAAACTCAATTATTATGTACCTTCATTCCTGCCAATCAGCTGGAAGAAAGTATTAAGAATATACAGAATTCCTATACATTAGCCTTCAATAATATCTATGTATTGGAAAACACCGAAGACAATACGCAACTGATATTGACGTATAACGTAGTACTTGGCTCATTGAAGTCACAGTATGCGCCACCTGCATCTACGATTTCAGTTCATCGTAAAAAGCAAACGAATACTATTTATACTATAAATGCATTAAACGCATTGATTGCGAGTAAGAATGGTGGAAAAATGGACCGTGAATATAAAGTGGATTGGAATGAATTGAAAAATTCTATTTTAGTAACTGCACACGGTCAATTGAAAATTGTACACACAAAAATATCAAACATCGTTAATTTATGAAGTTGATTGAGATAGCTATTCGAGAATATACCGATGATGAAAAGAAACGACTAGGTATACCTTCGGGTGCTATCTCTCGGGGTGGTAGTTGGTATGTGGGTGGAAAATATGTGGGGAAAGTCAGAAATAAAAAGTTTGTTCCTGCAACAGTTGAACCCGACCCCACTCGTACCGTAACCACACCAAAACAATCTACTGTGGGACAAACCGAAACACCTCCTACAGTAGATAATACTCCGAAAGTACAAGTTATTTCTGCGCCAACAAAACCAAATCCAAGTTTTGACGAACTACGTGATGAGGCAAGAAAACATACGTATACCGTTATGACGAAAGCACCATTGTCTACTATACGTTCTGAAAATCCAGTCAATAGTACCACAAACCCAGTTGGTAAACCTGGTGGATTTTGGTTTGGTGTGGGACCAGAATGGATAGATTGGACCGAAAGTGATATGCCAGAATGGAAAGGTGATAATCTATATTCGGTTGAAGTTGACGAGAAACAATGTGTTGTTATAGAAAACGAACGTGATTTACGACTATTCCACAATCAGTATCGTACACCAAATGGTATGATCAATTGGGAAAAAGTTGCGAAAGACCATAAAGGAATAATAATAAAAAACTATATTCCTGAAGCGAGAATGAAGTATCCTTGGTTTTATTCGTGGGACGTTGCCTCTGGTTGTGTATGGGACTCGTCGGCGATTAAACAAGTTAAACAAGAATCAATTAAATAAAATCTCTAAACTTATTAAACGGGGTACTTGACAAGTATCCCACCCGTAGTTATACTCCAACTGTTGGGGTATACTAAACTCCCTAAACACTTTAAACACAGGAGAAGTACAATGGCATTAGACATCAACGCACTAAAGAGTAAGCTGAACAGTTTCAAGCGGAACGGCGGTGACCGAGACGCATCAATCTGGAAGCCGAAGGAAGGAAAGACAGTCATCCGTATTGTCCCACGGAAGGAAGATCCCTCGAATCCCTTTATCGAGCTTCACTTCCACTATTTGGGTAACAAGACCCATCTCTCACCAGTAACATATGGTAATCGTGACCCCATCGCGGAGTTTGCTGACGCACTTCGTGCCGACCAGTCACGCGACCCAAAGGAACGTTACGCTGAGGCGAAGCCATTCATGCCGAAGCTCCGTACCTATATCCCCGTCATCGTTCGTGGTGAAGAGGATAAGGGTGTTCGTTTCTACTCATTCGGTCAGACCGTGCAGAAGGAACTCATTTCCTATATGTTGGATGCCGATTATGGTGATATTACTGACCCTAAGACTGGTCGTGATATCGTAGTCGAGTACATCCCGAAGGAGAAGAGCGATACTAACTTTGCCAAGACTTCAATCAAGGTGAAGCCATCACAGACTCCTCTCTCTACCGATTCTGAATTGACGAAGAAGTGGTTGACCGAACAACCCGATATCAAGGAGCTTTACAGCGAGCCAACCTATAACGAACTGAAGGTCATACTTGAACGGTACCTTGACCCCGATAATTCGGTCATCACCCCTGCCCGTGAAGCGCAGGCCCCTGTTGCAGAAACGGTAAAGGCAGCTGCTCCAAAGGAGAATGTCAAGAACGCAGTTGATGCGTTTGACGAACTCTTTAACGACGATTAATTCACTTAAAACACGTAGTGTGTTGGGTAGCCTAAAAACTACCCAGCACTCGCGTGTTTTTTCACACAAGGACTACTATGGCAAAAGAAACAAAGTCAAAAAAGCCAGTACCATCCGCAGACCGCGATGAGTTGGCAGAAGTAATAGCAGAATCCTTGAACAAGACATTCAAGGAAGATGGTCAAGTTGCGTATTTCCTAGACGGTGGTGAAGATACACCAACCGACTTTACGGATTTCATTTCGACTGGCGCAACAATGTTGGATATCGCAGTAGCAAACCGCCCACACGGTGGTATTGCAGTTGGTCGTATCACGGAACTTACAGGACTGGAAGGTTCTGGTAAGTCTCTTGTTGGTGCGTCTATGATTGCCGATACACAGAAGCGTGGTGGTATCGCAGTATTGATTGATACCGAAACCGCAGTGAACCCTGAGTTCTTCGAAGCAGTCGGTATCAATATGAAGAAGCTCGTCTACGCACATTTGGTCACCGTCGAAGATATCTTTGAAGCAGTTGTAGATATCATTGAGAAGGTTCGTACCAGTGGCTCAAAGGACAAGTTGGTGACTATCGTTGTAGACTCCGTTGCCGCAGCTTCGACCAAAGCAGAACTTGAAGGTACGTTCGCTAAGGAAGGATACGGTATGGAAAAGGCATATCTCATCAGTAAGGCAATGAGAAAGATTACTGGATTGATTGGTCGTCAACGTATCGCATTGGTCTTCACCAATCAGCTCCGTCAGAAGTTGAACGCTCCTGCGTTCTCTGACCCGTGGACCACTTCTGGTGGTAAGGCAATCGCATTCCACGCATCCACTCGTATCCGTTTGTCCCAGACTGGAAAGTTGAAGGACGCAGCGGGAAATATCGTGGGTGTCAGTGTGAAGGCAGATGTAGTCAAGAATCGTCTTGGACCGCCACATCGTAAGGCAGAATTCAACATCTACTTCAATCGTGGTATTGATGACAACAGTAGTTGGTTGGATGTATTATCCGAAAATGGTATTATCAAGAAGTCTGGTGCGTGGTATTCCTACAATGACGAAAAGTTCCAAGCAAAGGAATTCCCAACGTTCTTGGAAGCAGATGCAACACGTAAGGAAACATTCTATAACGCCATCTGTGATGCTCTGATTATGAAGTATCAAACAGAGTTCGACCCAGATGCAATCAGCACAGTGGGGGCTAACGATGAAGATTAATCTTGAAGAAGCAGTCGCAGTTGCGATGGAAGCACATTCCGAAGTTTATGGAAGTGATATTGAATCAATATTTGAATTAGAGATTCGACGTATACTTATGTCACGTTATTGTGCGGTAGAAGAAGTATCAAATCTACAAAACCAGTATGTAGGTAAAAGTCTCCTACAAGGATAAATAAATGTCAGATTTACAGAAGGTGTTTGACAGTATGAAGTTTGACAGTGACGATAAGGGCATGGGATACAATTCCCGTGTCCTTATCGTGGACGCTCTTAACACGTTCATGCGAAGTTATGCAGCAATTCCTACCTTGGATGATGATGGTCATCATATTGGGGGAATGGCTGGATTTATGAAATCTTTGGGGTTTGCTATTCGTAGTTTCAAACCTACGAGAGTCGTTCTCGTATTTGATGGGAAGGGTGGGTCACAAAGACGCCGTAGAATATACGGGGATTACAAGGCCAACCGTAAACCACCAACGAGACTCAATCGGTCTTATGATATGACCACCGATGAACAAGAACGAGAGAATATGAAGTATCAACTCGTATCTCTTGTTGAAATGGTGGAATGTCTCCCTGTCACGATTATTGCATTAGATAATATTGAAGCAGATGATACGATTGCCTATATGTCGGAATTGGTTACAAAGAATGGTGGTACATCCATCATCTATTCAACCGACAAGGACTTTCTTCAAATGGTCAGACCTTCTGTAAAGCTGTACAATCCTGTGAAAAAGAAAACCTTTGATGTAGATACGGTATTAGAAACGTATGGAGTTCATCCAGACAACTTTGTATTCTATCGTGCCTTGATGGGTGATAAGAGCGATAACATTACGGGAATACGTGGTGCCGGTGATAAAACGATAAGAAAGTACTTACCAGAATTAGCCGACCCATCCGTTTCAGTTGATGTTTCTCTTATTGAACAAAAATATGCGGATATTAAAAAGAAACCAAAGTTGATAGAGACAATTCTTAGTAATAAGGATATTGTAGATAGAAATATGCAATTGATGCAACTACGTGATGTGAATATCTCTGTAGATGCGAAAATGAAGATTCATAATAAGTTTGAAGAAAGTTGCCCTCCATTACGTAAAACAGACTTGACACGACTTATGATTAAGACTAAGATTATAAGTAACATCCCGAATTACAACGAATGGATTACATTCGCATTTTCACCATTAGCGAGATACTATGACGCCCGACCATAAGAATTATGATAAGAACGTAGACACACTGGCAAAGTTCGGCCCAAGCTTCCAAGCAAAGGCCGTTGCCGTGATGTTGAATTCGCCAGATTTCTTGGCACAATCCTTTGACGTTATCAATCCAAACTTCTTTGAGTTAGATGCGAACCAGTGGATTGTGCAAACTACACTAGATTATTTTCACGATTATAAGACACTTCCGACCTTGGAAGTCTTCAAGGTGGAAATGCACAGGGATGTCAAAGACGATACACTTCGTGCGGGAATCGTAGAAGCACTTCGTGGTATCTTCCAGAAGATGAAGGATACTGATTTAGACTATGTTAAGGACAGTTTCATTGACTTCGCTAAGAATCAAACGTTGAAGTCAGCAATCATCAAATCCGTAGACCTGTTGCAGACTGGTCAGTACGGTGAAATCAAGACCGTCATTGACTCAGCAATGCGTTCTGGTCAGCCTAAGACAATGGGTCACGACTGGAAGAAGGATATTGAACAAAGGTTGATGAAGAACGCTCGTAATACGGTAGCAACTGGTTGGGATATCGTTGACGCCGTTATCGGTGGTGGATTGGCAGCCGGTGAGCTGGGTGTTATCGCAGCTCCGTCTGGTATTGGTAAGTCGTGGGCACTTGCGACCATCGGTGCGAATGCATTGAAGGCTGGGAAGAAGGTTGTTCATTACACACTGGAACTCAATGAAAGCTATGTTGGGTTACGGTACGACACTATCTATACTGGTATTGAGCCGGGTAAGATTCCAGAACACCCAGAGTTGATTCGTGAACTGGTGGAAAATATCAGTGGTGAAATCATCATCAAGTATTACCCAGCAAAGACAGTATCGTGTCATTCGCTACAGGCACACGTTCAGCAGATGG
>JACCDP011026381.1_pt1 | contig 19265 bp, 23 predicted proteins | sample 7445841 | NCBI WGS metagenome assembly JACCDP01 (sample SAMN15323441, study PRJNA562643) | freshwater metagenome | isolation source: river surface water | place: USA:Blue River Watershed | collected 2017-08-17
CCTTGGATGCCGGTTGGTCCGGTTGGTCCGGTTGGTCCGGTGCGATTGAGAACCCATGCATCTAGGGCCTCGCTATACGTCCAGCTACGCGGACCAATCGAATAAATCTGCCCGTTAAACGGCGATGATGGAAAAGAAGTCATTGTGCGATATTTATCGATTAGGGAGGTACATAAATATCTGTCCCTACTGGAGATAAAAAGATGTTAAAACAACTGATGCTAGCAGCCTTCCTGCTGCTGGCACACTCCTCAATCTCTCTGGCGCAGCAACAACCGCCGCGACCAATGCAAGCCTGCGAGGAGCAGGTACCATATGGATGGCCACAGAGCGCTAGACCAAACACTACCCCGATTTGTCGCCATGGTTATGTTCTTCTTCATGACAACAACGCTCGGGTTGCTACCTGGGTTGCTTACACCCTAACGGCACAGCACACGCTTGGATGTGAACCCAGGGTAAATGCATTTGCGCCAGATCAGAGCCTTCCAAGAGGGCAGAGGGCCGAACTTTCGGATTATGCCGGCAGTGGTTTTGATACCGGACATCTTGCTAACAACGCTGACATGAGTTGGCACCCGCTGGTGGCAAGAGAAAGCTTTATATTAAGCAACATGGCACCTCAGATACCAGCCCTAAACAGAGGAGCATGGAGGCAGTTAGAAACGGCCGTTCGATCTTGGGCTTTTGCTAGCGGAAACAGCATGACGATATACACCGGATCAATATATGACCTCAACGAGGATCGGCGCATCGGAGCTAGCGGCGTCATAGTTCCGAGAGGATTCTATAAGATAGTCATCAACAATGCAACTCGACAATCCCTTGCATTTGTTTTTCCTCATCGAGATGTGAATGATTTTAGGACGGTGCAGTCTACCGTTGCTGAAGTTGAAATGCTAACTGGGGTTCGGTTCCCAACACCGGACGACAAACACGCACGCAACAGGGTATGGCCAATCGAGTTTGCACAGCTACAAGCCGCAAGGCGTGAACGGTGCCGTGGTTGATTTCTCGCTATGATCAACGCACACTCGTGGTATGTTGTACAAAGCACCTGATCCCCTTCCCTGGGTATTTTGCGGACAGTCGGTTTTTATAGCCGGAGGTATCAGCGACTGCCCAGATTGGCAAAGTGACATGGTCACACTGATCAACACGACCAAGTATGAGGTGGTTAATCCTAGACGAGAGTCAGGGTTTGACAGGACCGGTAAAACTGCTGAAGAGCAGATAACCTGGGAATATCAAGCACTGTCCCATGTTGAAAGCTGCATCTTTTGGTTTCCACGGGAGACCCTGTGCCCGATCACCCTGTTTGAGCTTGGAAAGATGCTTGAAAAGGCCAAGAGGGATCCGATCATACGCCTTGCCATCGGATGGCATCCTGAATACGCACGGGCGTTTGATCTGGAGGTCCAGATATGCCTGGTGGGCATTAAAAAGCAGATACTCCATGCTGGACCAGGTTGGGATGAGCTATGCAACGCGGTCAAAACGATCTGGGGTTGACCACAAGGTGGTTTAACTGTCGATTCCACGGTAAAAATCGCTATTGGATCCATCATGCGAACCGATGGTGCGTGGAAAAGTTTGGCGAATCCACCGGCTCTGGACCGTGGACCATGCACGTAACACCGGCTAAAATGACATACGATTCGGCCCGGGTGGTGGTCTTCTTTAAAAGACAGGAAGACATGGCATGGTTTAATCTAACATGGAGTTGACACACCGCTGATGGTGTGTTAAATTCACTAAATGCTTTGCTGTGCTGGTGGACAGCCGGAGGCCTCTAAAACCTCGCAGAGATGGTTCAATTCCGTCGCAGAGCACCAAGATTGCTTCCATAGTTCAGTGGTCAGAACGGGGAACTCTAAATTCCCTTGACGCGGGTTCGAATCCTGCTGGAAGCACCAAATAAATAGGAACGATGATGCGCGAGCTGTAGAACCACACTAAGACGAACATCGAATCAACCTTAAACCCGCACGGCTTCTGTCGTGCGGGTTTTTTCTTGACCTCAAACTCAAAGGAGAAATACCATGGCAATTGAAATCGCATGCAAGGACGCAATATTCCATTTTAACAAAAAACACCTAGAGGACCAATCTATTCCGATGTGGGTGATCAAGACCGGTGGTAAGACCTACTATGTTAATCATGTGGACTGCAAGATGGGTTGGAGCACCAAGGAAACGCCAGACAACCCGCACACAAAAGGATCAATCAAGGTTAGCAAGGCCTTGCTAACCATCAACGACGACAATGAAGCTGAGCTACGACAGCTGACCAACGGAGACCTATCTCGTATCAGGGCCAACAAGCGGAAGTATGCAAGGATACTCGTGCATAATCGAAAAGGTGAGCTTGTTGAATTTCTCGAGAGAAACGTGATGCCCCACGGGCCAATACAAAAGGTGACCGGGGCGTGCGGATCGTCGTTTGATCTCATTGACATCAAGCGTATCGAAGACATGGCAATGATCGCGTTGGCGTTCCACGGATGTTATCGAATATTGCAGCCAAATGAAATCTATTATCGTGCATATGACGATCCGTCACTTCTAGCGCAACTCGACGCCGATGAATACTACGATGGAGGCGAGGAAGAACTAGACTGATCAACTTCTTTCATAACACAATCTGATCATGGCAACAAAGATATTAACGGTTGGGCATGCATGCCTAGACATCGTGCATCTGGTTAATGAAATTCCAAAACCAAACACCAAGGTGGCAAGTTCTGGGGTTGAAATCCGTATTGGTGGGAATGCTGCAAATGCAGCAGCAGCCTTGTGTGAATTGGGTGCCGAAGCTGATCTTTGCACGGTTCTTGGATCTGACCATCATCCTTTTACACGGATCTTCGTAAGCCTTCTCAGGGAAAAAGGTATCGGAACATCCTTTTGCCGATTTGAGGAAAGCATACAATGCCCTTGCAGCACGATCATGGTGTTAGCCGATGGCGAACGAGCCATCGTTAACAGGCAGGACGACGCAATTCGAAGCGGAGTATCGTTGCCAGATGATATCACGCGGTATTCAATGGTCATGGCCGATTCATATAGGTTGCCGATGGTTAGGTCGGTATTCCTAATGGCCCATCAGGCCGGAATACCGACCATGATCGATGTCGATGGAGTTGTTGATGATATTGGGTTGATACCACGGGCCAGCCATGTATGGTTCAGCCAAGAGGCATGGAGAAGGCATAGGATACCCCTACCGGATCTACAGGCTAGGTTTGGTGGCGTGGTAGGCGTGACCGATGGCGATCGTCCGGTTACATGGATAGATACATCTGGTAAGATCAACTATCATGCACCTCCCAGGGTTAATGCCAAGAACACTCTTGGAGCCGGAGATGTTTTTAGGGCAAGGCTGGGACTTGGCATTTGTACCGGGCAGGGATTAACCGATGCCGTCAAAGCCGCGTGCATAACGGCATGTGAGCACATAACAAATTCACCAATATCAAGGATAACCTAAATGCGGATCCTTTCGAGCGAAATCGATCGCAGCGTTAATTTTGTTGAGGATCAGCTCGTTGGCTTTATCGAAAGCCGGTATGTACGTCGCAACGACCAGTATTTCATAGGATATCTAAGCAGCCAGACAGGTTGCAATAGAGGTTGCAAGATGTGCCATCTAACCGCAACCAAGCAGACGCAATTTTCAAACTGTGATCTGCAAGACTTTGCCAATCAGCTTGAAACGGTGTTTGCACACTACGACAAGGATGTTCCGGCAAAATACATGCACCTAAACTGGATGGCAAGGGGTGAACCATTGGCTAACCCAACCGTGACGGAAACTGGAACTGAGCTCATGATACGTCTTGGACAAATGGCCAGGGAACGAGGCTTGCCGGTAAAGTTTAACATATCAACGATAATGCCGATAACCTCGAGAAAGAGCCTGGTTGATATGTTTCCGTACATTCACCCAACGATTTATTACAGCATCTATTCGGTAAACTCACGATTCAGGAAGGAGTGGTTGCCGGGCGCGATGTCGGTTCAGCAGGCACTATCTCAGCTGGCTGAATACCAGAGGATGAGCAAGAAGACGGTTAAGTTCCACTGTGCGTTCATCAAGGGAGAAAACGATTCTCCAGAAGATATTGCTTACATGATGGAAGCAATTTCAGAGAAAAACATCTCTGGAGAATTCAACATAGTTAGGTACAATCCATTTGATCAAGCGCAAGGAGTTGAAAGTCCAAACATTGATCGAATATTTGCCCAAATATCAAAGACCATGCCTTGCAAGATCATACCACGTGTTGGACAAGATGTGTACGCAAGCTGCGGCACCTTTATTGGAGGAAGAAATGACTGATATGGTACGGATAACGATAACCCCTCCTGACTTTGCATATTCGAATACCCAGGATGTGTATGGTGGTAAGCAAATCAATGTCATGATCGCACCGGATGTTGTTGAGGCGGTAAGATGGGTGCAAGAATATCGAAGCCGCCTTGACAAGGAGGTCCAGTTACGCATGACAAATCCTGCATTAGCTAGCCAATGGGAACAATACCAGACGATGCTCAAGCTGGTAATGGATGACCTATGACATGATAAATATTTCATGTTTAGCGGAATCTCTTCAAAGGTAATACTGATACAGTTTGTCCTGATGCTGGCGATGGTTGGTGCTGGTTATTGGTATTTTCAGCATTCTCAAGCTGTCATAGCTGCACTGCATGAGGACAAGGCCAAGCTCGAAACGGCCGTTAAGGTGCAAGAAGAAACGATCGCTGCGCAGCAGGCCGCAGCGCAGCGTCAAAACGCAGAAAACCTCAGGCTGCAACAATCACTGTCAGATGCCGAATCTAGGCGCAGGGATTTAGAAACAACGATCCGACGCCGAAATCTAGAAGCAATGGCCAGGGCAAACAGCGCCGATCTTGAGCAGCGAATGAATCGTGCTACGGTTCAAGCATTTAGAGATATTGAAAACATAACACGGCCCCGAGACAGACCAGTTGAGCAACCAACATCTAGGCCACAGGGTACGCAGCCAACTTCTGAACCGTCACAAGCATCAGCAACACCTCCGCCGAGCGTAGCACAGCCAAACACGGCACAACCAAACACGTCGCAGCCTAGCAATATCCAACCTCCTCCGCGCCCACCACGGACTAGCACGGTACCTGGGAGATCATAATGAAGAACTTGTTTCTATTCTTACCGTTGATGTTGGCTGCATGTGCATCAGAGAGTTCATTGACGGTCAGCGCTCGTCCGATAGAGATAGAGGTTGGAAGGACCGCCGACCCGACTGGCGTTCAAATGTTACCGGTAAACTTCCGTGTTGTAACCAGGGAGACATTGGATGGCTTCATGACCGAGCTGTCTAGAACGCAAGGTAATGCTCCGGTTTTTATCGCAATAACCACCAGGGATTACGAGAATCTCAGCTTGAATCTTGCTGACCTTCGTAGATACATTGAGCAACAGCAAGCGGTAATCGTGTATTATCGCCAAATGACGACCAGGCAAAACCAAAACACCAATTAAGTGGTGCTATAATCCGTCGCCCCCCGTCGTTTAAATAATTTTGGCTCAAAACGGAGAAACGACGATGTCGCAAACGACGGGTAACGGGGCAAGCTCAATGCCGCCAATAGATGACGACGATGTCCCAATAAGAAGACCGGCAATGGACGAGATTGAGCCACCGACACCGGTTTCGATGGCTGCAATGCCACCGCCTCGCCCTCCAAGCTCGTCGTCAACAGGATCATATGGAGGATCAAGCGGAATGTCAGGAAGTTACGGATCTAATAACCGGTACTCGTCATCTGGACCACAGGATCCTGCTGTCGCTATGGCCCAGGCTGAGATCGATCGAACGGTCGTTAACCAACAGCTTAAGATACAGGAAGAGCACTGGGTGAAGGCATACTGGAGGCCAGCGATGGGCTGGCTTTACATGCTCATATGCTTCATGGACTTTGTAATGTTCCCAGCAGTCGCCATGTTCTTACCAGCCCTATTGAAAGGATTTGGTGTGACCATGCAATATACGGCATGGCAAAGCCTGAGCCTGAGCAACGGTGGATTGATACATATCGCCTTTGGTGCAATACTTGGTGTTGCTGCATGGTCGCGAGGCCAAGAAAAGATTACTGGCACCAACATTAGGTAACCGTAGCCGTTAGTCACACGAGATCTCGTATCTTTCCGAGCAATCGGTCAGCTACGATTTGATGGCCACGTTCGTCACAATGCCCCGATCCGGCCCGATCGGGGTATTTCAACGAAATTTCGCCCCAATGTACTTCGGCGAAGTTTTTAATATCCACAAAGCGAAAGCTATGCCGTCCAAACCCAAATATCACATGGGGTGCGTTGGCTTCCTTTAGAAGGTTGTGCATCATGTGTGCGATAGCAATGTCTTGTTCTTGCTTTATTTGATCATCATAAAGCTCTTCGAAGTAGTATCTTATGGCGGTCCATTTTCGATCCATAATGCTCTTAAATGATTTGCTGTTGAGCAAGAAACTTCCGGCAAGGCACAGGTTTAGATTTGATATCGTTTCGCTTCTAAGATTAGGGCTTTCATCGAGATCAAAGTCTGGTTTACGCCTGTTTGGCACCGCTGTGTCGCTGTACGGTGTATAGCTAAGATACTCAACGTTTGATAGATCTATCTTGTTTGAGGTTTTGGTTGAGTCGATTGGGAATATCAGCCGGCTGTGGTTGGTGAGGCTGATCAAAACGACTGGTTTGATTGATTTGGTATTGATTTGTTCAACCACCTTCTTGACCTGTAGATAGATGGTAAAGTTGCACGCTCCTGATCTAGCATACATCCTAAGAGGTAGATTAAGCTCGCTAGCAACCTTTCCGCCAAAGCTGTCTTCAAAGCATCTGTCTAAAGGCATGCCGGATCCGCAGGCAAAGCTGTCCCCGCAAATTGCAACGCTATCGATTACCATATTTTATTCTCCTTGCAGTATTCGTTGATGTGTTCGGCCCACCATGCGTGTCCAACTTCAGACGGATGCTGATTATTGAACGCCTGGTTGGTCCCAAGTCGCCTGTCCGTGCTGAGAATGTAGTTATGGAAGCTATGTATATCGTCGTTTTTGTGCATAAATCGGATTGGGTTAACCATGTCCCATATCAGCTTGTCGCTGTCGTTTGGCGAATTAGCAGCATACGGGCTGTCCTTCCATCGGTCTATCATTTGTTGATCATATTGGTAAAATGCTTGGAAAAACAAATGATTAATGCCGTTAACCTTGCAAAAATTTTCCATATCAATCACTTGGTTAACGTACCTGTTGATATATTCAGCTGGATTCCAGAAATAGTTAACATACAGTTTATAAAAATCGTTCAAGGCCGATTTTTTATAATCCATCGACCACATGGGCCACATGGTCACCCACTCGCCCGATACCCCTTCTTGATAGTAAAAATCCTTGCGTTCTGGACTGGTAAATCCAACGATGACACGCAGCTCGTCGGTAGATTTACCAGTTGATATATATTCGGCCACTAACCAGTTTTTTAGTGTCCTAATGATCGTATCATTGCTTACACCCGGTCTTGCTAGGTTTACAACGTCGGCACCGGTAATGTTTGCAAGAACGGTTGGCCATATCCTCGATGTTCTGTATTGGTCGTTCGAACGATCCCAATCCATGGCCGCGCTATGGAGCAACGGGTCGCGTAGTTCGCTACCAAATGTCCAACTATCGCCGATGGTCACAATTTTCAAGTTATTTCTCCGGTTCTAAAATAACGATTTATCCTGACAAAATCATGTATTGGATGCATGTGCCTGACTTGGGGCCGAAATATTACATCTTCGAGGCCGGTGACCTGCTCGACGAAGATGTTATGATTCACGCATCGTCTGTATATCATGGTGCCCGGACTGAGGAACACGTCCTCTGGGTCCGATATATCTCCGGTGATTATCTTTAGTGCCTTGTCGCTGCAACGAAGCTGATACCATCGATAGGAATCGCAGGCTATGTCCATGCTTAGGCTATCTCCCCAGAAGAACACATCGTTGATGCTTCTATTACCAAAATCAACGTTATTGAATCCAAACGATTGCAGAAGGCTGTAGATGGTGCGCGGTTGCTGTGGTAGATCGGGGAACTGTGTCTTTGGATCAAATATTAGATCGAATCTTGTTCTAATAACGCGATCGTATTTTTTTCTGATCCGTATCTCATGCTGACGTTTCAGGTCATTGGCAATCATCATGCTGTAAAGCATTGGTAACAACGGGCTGTCGAATCTTATTCTTTCTTGCACCAAACAGCTAACCGGTTTGTATAGCTTATTGATGCGATCGAGCTCAATGCGGTCGGCGTCCCAGGTGTGATAGAACACATCAGCATCGTGTGGATAAAATTCCCTGAAGAACGCATGCGCTTCTATGGCGGTTCGCGCTTCGCCACTTATGCAAATTGCCGTTTTACCAGATATCGTAGGCATTTACTGACGATTCCTTGTTTGGACGAAGTATCTTTATCGTCCAGTTATGGTTCTTAACTAGAACCCTGTTGTTTTTGATATGATGGAACAAGACATGCTCGGGGCCATAGCTCGAGCCGCTAAACCATTTTTGATCGATCTCTTCACACGCGAAAAACATATTAGTGACGATATCGTATGTAATGCTATCGCTCATCCAAAATAAGTCACTTATTTCAAATAGATAATTTCCTTTCATGGTTAGCCCGTATCCATGTACTGTGTTTGGATTTATTTCGCTTGGTATTGACACATTATCATCTAGAAAGAGGTCGTATCTGCTCCTTATCACAACATCATACATGAATCCTTTTTTCATTTCATGTTGACGCCGCAAGGATGATGCGACCATCATCCCATAAAATTGGCTAAGATGGGCAGGATGGTCAACGGCTTGGCTTTCGGATCTTTTTTCGAATGCGATTGGACCTTCGATCACGTAGTCGGTGGGATTTAAAGCATCCAGAAGGTCTTGCATCTCTGATTCAGATACCTGTTCAACCGCGTCAATGCCAAGCTTGGCGCTTGACGAATTGTGGTCCCAGATGTGGCAAAAAACATCGACGTTTTTTGTAGACATGATGCCTTGCCATGTCTCAATGGCTCGTCGCCATGTTCTCGGCTGGCCGCTTAGGCAAACGGCTATCCTTCGATCGTTGGACATCGGCGATTACTTGTAGATATACGGATCTCTTTTCCGTAGCTCCTTGAGCTTCTTTTTAAAGGCAAAATGATCCCGTATTCGACGATAGATCGTGGTGAAATAGCTAAACATGGTTTACCTCTTTTGTCCGCCTATGAAATTTTTAAAACGTATGTTTGGTCTGATGTCCTTGATCTTTTCGTGCTCTAGCATGTAAGAATGTAGAAAGCTAGCCCAGGCCTCATGGCTTAATGGGCTTGGATGCCAGTTTATCATCCGTTCAGCGAGAGGAACGTTTATGTCGATGTAGTTTTTAAACGATCCGTGATCTTTCATGATGAATCGATCGGAGTTAACCAGCTTCCACTGCGTTTTTATGTGTTCTATCCTGTTATCCCAGTTAATTGCCGGATCATTCCAGCCGCCCATGTTTTCACGATTTCCATACCATTTGTTGATTATTTTCGTGATGTTGATATCAAACCATTTTGACGGCTCGACACCTTCGACCTGATAGAAAGAGTTAAAACAGAAATAATTAATCCCGTATCTTTCACAAAAATTTTGAAGGTTGTAATTTTGCTCAACAAATCGGCCAATGTATTCGTATTCGGTCCATAGGTAGTTTACGTAGAACTTAAAGTAATCCTTTACCGCATGCGAATCATAAAAAGAAAGATCGCGCATCGATGGCCATATGGTCTGCATTATGGCCTTGCCTCGATCTTCTAGGACGATGTTCTTGCGCTCGGGGCTAGACCACCCGACGACGACCAAAAGATCGGTTGTTGGTCTTTTCGGAACTATGTAGTTGGTTAATATCCAGGCAACGGTTGAATCATATATACCATCGTTGCTTCTCGCTGGCCATGCTAGGTTTACGCTTTCAAAACCGAGGCTGTTTGCCAAAAACGTTGGCCATATCCTTGGAACACGATAATGGTCGTTTTCTACATCAGTGTCGTTTCGACCTTTCTTCAGCCTGCTTCCCATGCCGTATCCCTTTTCCCCGGGACCGGCAAGAAACTCTGGTGCGACTATTTCACTTCCAAACGTCCAGCTATCGCCGTTGGTCAGGAGTATTGGTTTTTCAAACATTGGAGTCATAAATCAATCACCGCCAGCTGTCTCATTGATAGCCATATGTGTAGCAAAGACCCAAGCGTTGCCATTTTTAGACCAGGATCCAAGTCAGACGTGCCTGTCATTTTCCAAAAATTGCCGTCCCTGTAGTATGAATGGAATCGACCAACCGTGTCCATGTCCTTTGATAGACCCATCATAAGTGATGGGTCTATCGCCCATAATCCGTTGTCAAAGTGATTTTTAAATCGCTTGCACTTGACCGTTCCGTGTAGATCTAGGAGGTTGTGATGGCCTGCTATGAGGGTCTTGATTCTATCATAATCCGTGTCAAACTGCGCAACCACGACTAGGTCGAACCTCAAGTTTGTTGATAGTTCTCTTTCCTTTTTTGCAAGAAGCACTGACATCAACGAGCTAGTTATGTCAGCATGTGGATGGACCATGATTTGATCGGTGCTTAGACCATATTTTACGATATCGCCCATGCGATATCCCTTGGCCACTTCGGTACCTGTTCCCTTTAGTATCATGGTTGCGTTTTCAATAGTTTTTTCAAGGAGGTCCATTAGACCGTATTCGACTTTTTCAACGACTCCGCATGCAAAAATCTCAACATCGGCAAGCTGAGATAGCTCTACCAGTTTTTCGGCTTGTAGTGATGTTAGATTCCCATAAAAACAAATGGCGGTCTTATAACGTCTCATAGTGGTCGAGCCTTCCCTTGGCCTTGAGATATTCTTTTGATCTGACTATTTTCATTTCGGGCCATATTTGCTGTATGTTCATTCCAACGCTTTTTAGATAATAGTAGAATGCTACCTCCGGGGGATAAACCAACTTGGTGTCATCGTTGGTTACATATTTTGCATCGATGAACGGCATGTGATCATAATACGCCGCTGCTTGATCATAGCTTGGGCTATCTCCCCAAAAGATTATGTCGCTTATTCTAAAGCTATTCCATTCCTTATCCCACATTGGGTGCGTTATGTAAAGAGAGTTTGGTACTGGCACTTGGGCAATATCGAGCTTTTCGGTCAGCAGCAGATCTGATCTAGCCCTGAGCACGACGTTATACTTGGTCTTGGTTTTTGCTTCGTATGTCCTCTTGAGATGGGCCGCTTTCATGATTCCATTAAACTGATCAAGGGTCCACCAGGCAATTGGATTTGAAATCTCATGGAAATGTGGTTGCACCGTTAGCTTTGGTTCAAATACATATTTTTTTGGTTTTAGGGTTGAAACGATCTCGGCTTTTTCGTCGTTCGTTAGAGGCACATCATCGTAGTAGACAACCTTGCCATCGGCGTTTTCCGTCCATACCTGCCTGGGCATGGAGTTATAATCCCAAAAATGTATGAAAAAATCAATCTCTGCTCGCAGATGGGACAGTGCTCCGAGCCAGCTAGAATAGCATCTTTTCCATTCGCGTGCTTGCCCGCTCAGGCATATGGCGATTTTCATCATCTCAATGATCCGTAATATGTGTCTAGGATTTCGTACACGTCTTTTTTGAGGGTTTCTAGAAAAGTTCCGTGGTCAATGAGTTCAAGCACCCTCATGGCTTCAGCTGATGAAAAATGGTAATGTCCAGCAACATCGACGGCTAGATTTCTTCCAGGTGTTGTTCCATTGCTAACCCATCTTCGCCATTTACCAGCTTTTAACACCATTTCGGAGAATTCTATCCAAGCTTGCTGTGCTTTACTGGAAGCCAGGCATGATTGTTTAATTGCGCGTGTGTGGGCAACTCCAAGCTGTGGCGCGATATTCATCGCATCGATCCCAAATTTGAATCGATTTACCACCTGAAACTTGGATAGGTAGTCGGCATTGTGTTCCTTGAACAGCAACCCTTGTGCGTGTACCAAGCCTGACAGCTTTGAAACCATCTGAGCATCAAATCTTCCGACTTGTTGTTCCTTTACCAAGCTACCGGTTTGGGCAACAAAAAATCTCATGTTTCCCTGATAGCGTTTGACGAATGCTAGATCATTCTCGGCAGCAGCAATCCCACAGCTTTCCCCGACATTTTCTTCTGAGCCAAATTCTAACATTATGTTCGGATTCATTGACAAGGCTTTTTCTATTAGTGTTTCGGCAACCTTGTGCTTATCGCTGCTAACTCTGCTAACATCGATGTGTACGAGCTCAATACCGTTTTCTATATCATTTGTTATGGTGTTGATGGTCTGATTTATGGCCTCACCTTCGTCCAGATCCCTGTCAGCATCCTTAAAGTATGGCCCAGCATGGTCTCGGCACAACATTATGTTGCTTGCTCCTGACCGTCGCACGCGATCAACGAGCTTGCTGGTCGTTAAGACGTATCCAGAATCAAAATCCACTTGATTCCTGGATGCTATGATCATCATTTGATTTCCGGTGTCGATCGAGTATTGGCAGAGGAGATCAACAACTTCTGGACTCATTGGTCCGAATCCAAACTTTGGTAAGGTCGTCAAAGCAGTTTCTCCATCTCATCAAACAACACCGGATCGGCGTCGATTCCGGTGTATATCTTAAATTGCTCCATGAATTGGTACTTGTAGAAACACATACCACCCACGTATTCCTTCCCTTCGAGCGAGCATTGTTCTCGAAGCCTGCCAACCTTTGGTGAAAGATCTAGGACTAACGAACAGTTATCGACACGATCAAGCGGTGATTCATTGCTAGTTGTTCCAACGGCTGTAGCATTTATAATGGCATCGGTTGCGCTGTGTCGCTTTTCCCAGTTTCCAAGTGATCTAGAAAAAATCGTCACTTGGTATCCAACGAGCATTGATTTAAGCATCGACCCCATTGCACCGTTGCCAAGTATTGATACGCGCATCGACGGGTTAATGCGAGTGATAAAATGTTTCGCCCCGGCGTGATCAGCATTGTATCCAAAAAGCTTACCGTTGACGATCTTAACCGTGTTACAAGTATTATACCGTTCAACAAGAACATCGGCATTATCGAGAAATTTTATGATTTCCTTCTTAAACGGCATGCTTATGCTTATCCCGCCGACATCATCGTGTGACATGATCTCTTTTACAGCACCCGAAAGATCTCCTCTGCCGAGAGCACGATAAGAGTGGTTTGCCAACCCGAGCTTTTCGAAAAACAGGTTATAAAAATGGGTACCGGTTCTTCCGGGGTGCGATGACAAGCTAAAGAATTGGGGCATTCGGGTTATATCTCCGAAAACAGTTCTAAGCCCTTGCACCACAGGAGATCGTCAAACGGTGCGGCATGCAATGGTGCCATGTTCCAAAATATCAGTGGTACTAGCATCTCGATTTTTCTCGTTGACATTCCAAGAGAATTGGCAAATTCTAGTATGGTTTTCTTGGCCGTCAGTAACCTTGGGCTTGGACACGTGACGGTCCATCCGCCGTCGCCGTCGCAGATGGCCGAAAATTGGTTTCTCTTGGTCATCGAGTAATCTATGATGCATCCCCCTAAGAGCTTGGCCATGTCATAGTATATGTCGCCGGCGATTGGTTCTTTTCCAAATGACGGCCTCCAATCAATTAGCCTAAACTCTCCATTGGTCCTAACGATGATGTTATCAAACTGCAAGTCACCGTGTATCCATGCGGTTCGATTGTCGTTTATTAGAAGATCCCATGATACCGAATCGAGGTAGTCGAGATATGATTTTACCTTACGGCCGTTTACGGTTTTAGCACCAAGGACCGTTTTCCCTTTTTGCACGAATGACCGAATACGATCAAGCGATTTGAACTGATAAAACTCTCGGCACGATTCGGCCATCGCATAGCTCGGGACTGGCTTCCACACATGGTCGGTCATCCATGATAGTATATCCAACAGCAATCCGTCGTGCATCACGTCGTATGCAGTAGTTCCTTGCACGGCGTCATAAGATAGCATGTTTGCGGCTTTAATACCGGTTGGTAAAACCCTGGGCGGCGCATACCTGGCCCTGATCCCCCTCTTTTCAACGTTGCTCTCATCTTTTGACCATTTTACCACAACCCCGTTGTCCATCCAGGTTATCTCGTCGGTCTTGGTAAAGTCGTAGGGCTCGTGTTTTCGTACCTCTTGCTGATAGATCGTTTCATTTCCCATGTCAATCCAAGATTCGAGATATCTCAACTCGGCGTTGAGATCGAGAGAATGGATGAATTCAACCGAGTTGGTGCTTGCCATGGTGTTGAAAAAGCGGTCAACGTTTGCTATGTGCATGAGACCGGTGAATGCCGTCCATCCGTCGCCTTGCACCTCGGTCTTGAAAGCTATCTTGTTTATTTCTCCGTTTGATTCTCGAATCATGGTATAGTTGCACGACAACCGCTGGTCTACCTTTTTAACAAAATAGGTATCCCTGTCATTGGACGGCTGCGCAAGGGGCTCCGACCAAAGGGTGTCGCAGCTGACATACCAAAACGGTCCGTCTATCAGTGACCTGCATGCCTTGAGGGTGGTTGCGGTCCCGGACCCGTCACCTACATGATTTTCAACCTTAACAAACTCTAGGTTCCTGTTGTGATACATCGTTTGGCAAAAATTGATTACTTGGTCAGATAAGTGCCCGACCGGTATTATGAACCGAGTGTTTGATGGGAACTTGTTGATTATATGACCTATCAAGGGTTTATGGAGATACGGCAAAAGACCTTTGTTCACGTGCCGGCAAACGTCTCCCATACGAGACCCAATCCCCGCCGTTGGTATTATCACCGTGTTGTTAGACATGTTCACCGTCTATCTTACCATGGCCACGGCGCGAATCGTCTTGCAGGCGTATCACGTCGTCGAGCTCGGATGTGCTAGCCTCGATAAAGGTTAGGTCGGTGGTGGCGATCACCCGATGTATCGTCCCTGGTTCAACATCGAACGCACCTCCCGGCGAAAGCACGATCGACTCGAGGTCCTCCATGTACCATTCCAGCGTTTCCCTAGCTAGCAGGCCCATCCTGTATTGTGCGACCGGAAAAAGAGTTCTACCGATCAAGAGAATTCCTGTCCCGTCGAGCACATAGTTGGTTTCTCGCTTGTGTTCATGTACCTGAAGGCTTGATCTGTGCCCTGCCTTAAACAATATCCTCTTGAGGGCATATGGCATGCGGATCCCATCCGATATCCATTCTTCCTGGCCCCACGGCTTCTTTACCATCTTTGGCGTTATCATCTGTTATGTCCCCTTGACATTTAGGTTACTTATTCGACGCTCCGTAGCATTTGTTGTAAGCATCGTGGAGGTGCGTAGCCCATTTTTCGTGCCCTTCAATCATCGGATGTACGCACGGGCTTAACGGTATTTGGTTAATCATGCAATATAGTTGCATTGACATGCCGTCGTACATCCCAACCATCCTAGGGTCATCGAGCACCGAGCATTCGTTTGGATGCATTACCCAGGGATCGTAGCTAGAACCTGGATATATCAGTCCGCCGATGCTGCTAAAGAAAAGGTACTTGATGCCTAGATTTTCTAGGATGTTTTTCATCATCCAGACCTCTCTTAGATATCGTTCGACGCAGACCTGTTCGTCGAGAACATACTTGATATGAAACTCGTGATACTTGTCTAGGTCGTGCAACACGTTTCTCGGAAATGCATTCTCGGCTCCAAACCATTGGGTTGAAAACTTTTGAAAACCGTTAAAGGTTGCCCAACGACGCTGCTTACCATAAGATACGTGTATTTCGTCCCGTTCGGAGCTAGTCCACCCTAGGACCACCAGTAGATCATCGCGCTGATCGGCCGGAAACTTACGAACAAAGTCGCAAGTCATTCTCATCATTCGAGCATTGCTGCCACCGCCGGCAGATTCATTGATAAATTCCGCACCAAGTTTTGATGCTAGAACGGCTGGCCATGCTTTTCTTACCATTTCTTTGGCCTTGTCAGCCGGCGAGCGATGGCTAATAGCTGGGTCGCTATCTATCCCATTACCAGCCGTCCAGCTACAGCCGTTCGCATACAATATCCTAGACATCTTGGTTAGATCTTTTCCGACATTTTTTGCGAGCGTATGAGCTTGCACTCCTCGTAAAAGGGCATCAGCTCTGGAAATGTTTCGGCAAAATTGGTACCTCGGCGCCGATCATGTTCGTCGACGAATGCGACAAAATCCCTTCTTGCGCCATCTAAGCCGAAGTTTTCAGCTTGATGCGGCGGGGCTTTCATAAAGTTTACCAACCTTTCTAGCCTGAGTACCTCATACCCCATGAAATGTGCCTCTGGCTTGACCACCGAGTTGTCTTTCATGAACTCCAATGCTTCGTCCATGGCACCCTTGTAAGGGTCGCTTAGAATGCTCAGGCATTGGTGATGCGGATATCGAAGTATTGCTATATCAAGGCTGAGCCTCGTTGTACCGTGCTTGCCTTTGAGAGCCAAGACATCGGCAAGCATGGCTTTGTAGCTGGTTATCGAAAACACGTTTGCCGTGCTCATTATGGTGACCTTGCAATCAGGTAGCTCGGTAAGGAATCGATCAACGGTTGCTAACCACCTATTATAGTCAAGCCCGAAGCGACCGTATTCGGCTTGTTTCCCATGGCCGTCGACGCTGGTAAAGATGTTTAGGCTCTTGATCTTGTTTTCAGATAGAAGCTTCTTCGACTTTTCCATGAAAGAGTTAATCTTGACATCTGGAACGCAGGCATTGGTGTTAACGGCTATTTCAAGCTTTGGCTGCGGATTTTCATAGAGGAAATCTAGAACCTTGTAGGTGTCGTTTGCCAATAGAGGCTCTCCGCCAGTTATCCTAAACACACGCAGGTCCTTGACCAGATCTGGCCACCACGACCAGAATGCCTCAACATATGGATTATGCACCTTGTGGTGTATCGGCATCTCGTTGGTCTTTCGATACCATTCGAGATTGTTAAATCTATTTGAAGTTGGGTATGCCCCTTGTGACTCGATTTCCTCGGTCCACCTGCTGCTGTAAACAGGTGAGCAATAAGAACACTTGAAATTGCAAATGTTGCTGAAGCTAACTTCGACATAGCTTGGGTTTATGTTAGCATCCCAAGAGGACGAAACAACCTCGTGCATTCGTTCCATGCTCCAGTTGCTAGCCGACTTGACGACACGATCGCTGAAGAATTCCTCGTTGTTGTAGGTCGGTAAATCCTCGACGTTCCAGCAATATTGGCATTCGATCGGCCGATCTCCGTCTAGCATCTTCTTTCGTTGCTCCTTCTTGTATGAGGTATTGTGCAACGCGCTTGGGTCGGCGGCTAACTCAGCAAGCGGGACGCTGTGCGTCGGCGGATGGTGGCAACTATGCGTCCTGCCGTTGTGCAGATGCAATGTCACTTGCGTCCATTTTGCAAGGCAGAAGCTTGGGCTTACCGAATTGACTATTTGTTTGCCCTTTGAGAAGAATTTCTTTGGATCGCTCATTCTTGGCCTTTTCAGTGCTAATTTTTATTATGATAACCATTCTTATGGGCCGTAGTCAACGTTTTGCGGTTGATCAAATGCAGGTTACCATTTATTATCAGCAGTGTCTTGGAGGTAGATATGATAGTATGGGGCACTAGCTTTGGCAGCCATGACGCGGCCTTGGCCGTTTATGAAACATCTAATAACACGTTGCTATTTGCTAGCCATAGCGAGAGATTTTCCAAGAAAAAGGATGATCCAAATCTATGCCAGCAACTGGTGGATCACGCGGTCCGCACATATGGCGCTCCTAGGTACGCTTTTTACTACGAAAAACCGATGCTAAAAAAGCTTCGATACCTCCGCAGTGGACAATTTGGAAACCTTTTTGAAAAAAGTCCAAAAAAGGTATTGAGAGACCTTGGAGTGGATATTCCGGTACTTCCGACTGAACATCATCGAAGCCATGCTGCTGCTGGCTATTTTACTAGCGGCTTTGGTGATGCAACCGTTGTGGTAATAGATGCGATTGGTGAGTTAGCAACCCTGACGATCTGGACGGCAACACATCTGACCATGCAAAAGGTTTATCAGCAAAACTATCCACACAGCGTCGGATTGCTCTACAGCGCCTTAACAGAAGCCTGCGGGTTCAAGCCAAATGGTGAGGAATACATTTTCATGGGATTGTCGGCGCACGGTGACCCGAGCGTAGCAGCCGACGACCTCGAATCTCGCCTCGTTGATCTCAACGGTGATCAACGGCTGATTTCATTGAAGAAAAATCTACATAAGGGTGCTAGACGGTTCATACCCGATAATATCAGCAAAGAAGACCTGGCAGCAGCCGGGCAAGAGATATACGAGCGAATCCTGAAAAGGATACTTGAGAAAGCATGGACCGAGTTTCCAAGCCGAAATCTAGTTCTGATGGGCGGCTGTGCTCTCAACTGTGTTGCCAACAGCAAGATTCGATCATGGCATTCGTGGGATGGAATATGGATAATGCCAAATCCCGGTGATGCGGGGAGCGCGATTGGTGCCATACTAGCTAACACACAAAGCAAGATTAAATGGAAGTCTCCGTATCTTGGGCTATCAATCGGAAAGGAATATCCGGTTGACGGTATAGTCAAGGAAATCATGGAGAACGGCATGGTTGCTGTTGCAAACGGCCCTGCCGAGTTTGGTCCTCGAGCACTCGGTAATCGAAGCCTGCTAGCTGATCCTCGTATATCAGACATGAAAGATCGAATGAACTGGGTAAAGCGGCGAGAACGGTTTAGGCCATTTGCCGCAGCAATACCGGAAGAGTTGGCTGGACGGTATTTCGACATGTCACCGTCACCGTCCAGCCCGTACATGCAATATGTTTACAAGTGTTTGCATCCGGAGAAGTTTCCGGGTATCGTACATGTTGATGGGACATCACGGATACAAACCGTATCGGCATCGCAACATAAGGGTTTGCACGAAGTGCTGATGAAATGGCATGATCAAACCGGATGTCCAATGCTGGTTAACACCAGCTTAAACATCAAAAATCAACCATTGGTCAATGACCTGGCCGATGCTGTCGAATTCCAAGAAAGATATGGGATTCGTGTTTTAACCTGAAATAATGCATATAAATACCATGTTAATGGAAAAAGGAGAGGTTACAATGAC
>JACCDP011073819.1_pt1 | contig 19264 bp, 36 predicted proteins | sample 7445841 | NCBI WGS metagenome assembly JACCDP01 (sample SAMN15323441, study PRJNA562643) | freshwater metagenome | isolation source: river surface water | place: USA:Blue River Watershed | collected 2017-08-17
GTGCGGCTTCCGTCAGGTCGGTCATGTCTTCTTCCTCAATCGAATCCGTTCGTCAAGCATCCGCTCCATCTGATCTGCGGCGTGTAGATGAAACGGGCTGATGGGGATGTTGCGTGCGAGGCTTCTCATCATGCCGATGGTCACCCGCACCGACCTCTCGGATACTTTCTGCCTTGACTTGGGCTCCGCATCTATCTGCGCCAGTACCTTGGTTGCCTTCTGGTTCGCGTTGTGGTCGCCGCTCATTCCTGCCCCCTTGCTCTGATGGCGGCGGTCAACTTGAATGCCCACACGGGCTCGGCATACCCGAGCGCATAGTTTTCCACCACCTTCGCACACGCCTCACGCTCGGCAGCGACAACAAGGGCGGCGAAGCGTTCATCTCTCACCACGGAAAAGTCGGGGTGGTACTCACCCGTGCAGCACAAATGCCGCTCTGCCCATTCGTCTGCCTGATCACGCAGTCGGATGATGTCGTCGCGGGTCATGCTTCACCTCCAATCCCGTGTGCGCGTTCGATGGCGCGGGCGAACACATGGGTGTCTGCCGTCACAAAATCTGTGTTACTGACTTCACACCATAGGTCGCTGATCTCCTCATCCGTCAGCGGCTCCTGCTCAGGCTCCGTGCGCTGCGCTGCGAGGGCACACCAGTGAGTACCTTCGCTCGACCCTCTGACATATGGGCAAGGCGTCTCAGACTCCGCAAGCGCGGTGCGGAGGGCGGTGATTTCTAAAAGCACATCAACTTCAACTGTGCGATTAACATGCTCCAACGCCTCAAGCGCCTGCTGCGCTGCGGTTCTCAGTGTTGTCATGCTGCTCCTTCCCTCTCGGCTTTTTGCCGTGCGCGGTAGCGTCGATCACGTTCACGCCTAAGCGCGCGCTCGTGCTCCAACTTGTTCTCTGGTGCGATCATGGGTGTGTACACTTCCCGATAGCACTTGACCATTTCTCGCAACCGATACATCACCCGGTTGGGCTGGGTTCGGAATCCGCATTCCCTACCGCGCAAAGAAACTTTCGGCGCTCCATCCACATGCAACGCTTTTGCCAGAGCCTGTGTGGTGATGCCTAACTTTTCTGCGATCTCCGCAACGGTGTGCAATGGCTTGCGCCCCTTACTGCGCTGCATATCAGCGATGTCCCACCTCATGTCAGCCACCCTGCCCAGTGCAGGCAATAAACGAAGGAGAAGAACAGGAAGGCCAACGCCAACAGCATGGCGGCAAGCCAGCCCAGTTCCTCCAGTCCGTCGTCTTCATAGCGTTGCATTTGCGTCTCCTTACAGGCTGAACGGGCAGTACGAAGTGAAGATGCGTGTGGTCGTGTACTGGCAGGCGAAGTCCACGCAGTAGGTGCCCACGTAGCGCGGGCCTTGTTGGGTGCTGATGAAGTCGCACTTAATCAGCGTGCCTGCTCGTGCATATGCGGGAAGGGCAGTCAGTATCGACGCCAACAGCGCGATGCCTGCGCACAGTTGGATGCCGATGATGGCAAGGCGGATTTTCAGGTTGGTGTTTGTGTTGCTGTTGCTCATTGCTTTCTCCTAGATCAGAGCAGGCTCTGCGTCCTGCGGGTTGTACCGCCGCTTGGGCGGCTGCTTGGGTTTGTATGGCTGGCCCTTCCACGTTGGGAAGGGCCACACCTTGGGCGGTGGGTCTAGTGCTTCTTCTGCACGTCGATTGGTTTTGCGAGTAGCCATCTATCCCCCAATCGGCGTACCGACTTGACCCACTGCCGTTGGTTGTGGCGCTGCGTATGCAGCGGCACGTAGTCCACGGCGAACAGTTCACGTACCAGTTTCAATGCGCGTGTTTTCATTCGTCTCTCTCCGCTTCGTTGATGTCAGTGATATCCCAGTCGGCTTCGTCGGGGTCGCCCTCGACGTAATCCTCCAGGTTGCTCCACAGCCTTTCGGCTGCTTCTTCGGGAGAGTTGCCGCTGACAATGACGGTGATGTAGGACTCGCGCTTGAGTTCAATCTCGTAGAACTTCATGCTGCACCTCCCAGGAACAGGATACGCAGGCGCTGCCAGAAGGTGAAGTGGGAGAAAGGCTGAGGCACCTCAACCTCGATGTACTGAATCTTGGGCTTGGTCGCCTCTTGGATCTGTTTGATCAACTGCTCGTTTGTTTCGGACAGGTCGAACACCATGTCCTTCAGCCGGTTGCGATCAAGTTCCAGCATGGTGCGCTTATCTACCGTCGACTTCTTCGTGTACTTGCGCTTGACTGCGCCCGCAACGATGGCCTTCTTGCGTTCGTACTTGGCTTTGGCCTTTGCCTTCTTCGCCTTGGTGCGTTCGTAGTTCCGCACGCCGTACACGTACTGCACCAAGCAGCCCACCTCGGCTGCGATCTCCTTGGAGTCTTTGCCCTGCGCCAGCATCTCGCGGATGAGCGCGGCTTTGTTTGTTTTCGTAGGTATCGTGGTTGGGTTTTGTTGGGTCTTCGTCATGATGTTTCTCCTGTTGCTTTGAGACATGGGTCTTTGCCCGAGTCCAAGTTTAGACAATGTAACGAGGGGCTGCAACCCCTTCATGCATCAGTGCTGTCGATAGCTGACGTTCTGCACCTCCTTGCTCCAGCATGCACGGCAATCGCCGCACTTGTTTTGATTGAGATAGGCTTTGCACTCCACGCCATGGGGCTTGGCCTCGGGTGTGTGCACCGTGCTTGTGTTTCCCTCGTACGCAGGAGGCTCGGCGTTGACCATCGCACCTGACAGGCGCACGCACAGATTCGCAGGGAAGTCGCCAAACGCTGCGCGGTACTGGTGAATGAGCTTCTTCTCCTTGGTGGGCAACCAGAAGTTAACCGAAGGCAGTGCCTCGGCCACGCGCACGATGTTGAGCAGGTGCTGAAAAGATTGCAGGTCGCCGCTGTCATGCCAACGAAAGTACTCTTCGCCGCTGTGCTTGATGAGAAAGATCATGGCGTCTGCCCAGGCAGGATGCGTCAGCCCCGCCATGCGTTTGACGTGCGCCGTCTCCACGCTTGCGTAGCGGTAGTTGGCCTTGAGTGCATAGCACCCCTCGCACACGCTTCCCTTGATCTTCTGTAGTCTGCCGCCGGTCTTGCACTGGGTGGCGCTGATGCCGTAGCTGCGCCCGGGCATCTTGCTTGGTTTGCCTAGCGTGCCAGCGATGGCCTCGGCTGCACGCTTGGTGGTGATGGTTGTGATCTGCATGGTTAACCTCCTGTGAATGAAAGAAACGGGGAGCCGAAGCTCCCCACGATTAGGGGACTTGCGTCCCCGTTTGATTAGGCAGCGGCGAGTGCCAACTCCACTGCCCGGTTCTTCAGCGTGTCGCCCTGGCCCCACAGAGCAGAGGCGGTACGGTTCTCATCCGAGTGAGCGCGGATGTGGTGGTCGGCATACTCGGTCACTGCGTTGAGCCAACCCCATGCCGTCTCCTGCGCTGTCTCAAGCCCAGCACCACGTGCGGCGCCGTTGAACAACTCCATGACTCGGATGAAACCACGCGTCTCCTTGACTGCGTCGGCGTCCTTGGTGCCGGTCTTGAACAGGTGAACGCACAGGTCTTCGGCCAGCGGACGAGACACCTTGATCCCTGACAACAGCCGCGCCGTCTCCATGAAGGCGCGGAACTCTGTGTTGGCGTTCTCCAATACACCGCGCACGTCTTCGGGCTTGAACTCACTACGATGCGTTACCCGCACTGCTGCCTTGCCCTCACGTGCCATGCTCAGGGTGTTGTTGCACACCACCCGGACAGTCGTCCAGCGTGCCTCGGTGGCAAGGGAGCCATCGGCGGAGGTAGACAGGAGAGCGTAGGGCACCACCTTGTCCGAGTACCCATCGACGCACACACCCTCGGCGAGCTTGGCCGTGGCGAAGTACCGCTTGCCCCCAAACAAAACACCCGCTGACTCAATCGTCATCCCACCTGCCGTGGCCCAGTCGCGGAAGAACTCCAGCACCTCACGGGGCTGAACGACTTTATAAGAATCACTGACCACGCCCAGTGCATCCTTCGTGTCCGAGCGGAACAGCACCACCTTGTCCTTCACCACCTTCATGGCGTCGGCCAACTGGCCACGCTCCGTGGCGTAGCGTACGTACCCCCGCTGCACTTCGTAGTCCATGCCTGCGGCAGCTTGCCACTGTTCGACACTCTGCCCTGCGGGCATCAGTTGTCCCAGGCCATGCCACTCGCGCTGAGTGGAGGCGTAAGAGGTGGTGCCGGTTGCGTTTGTATAGAGTTGATGTGCCATGTTGAATCTCCTAGTTGAGGTTTGCCGCTGATCCGCAGCGGCCACGGTTGTCCAGAAGTAGACATTGTACATCCTTCCCACACCTGTGGGAAGGATTGGGGTGAAAAAAATTTCAGGTCAGGTCGAACAAGCGGTGCTGAAGGTTGGCCACGTACTCCGCCTCCTCGTGCATGCCCAACGCTCTGAGGCAGTGCGTGAGCAGGCTCGCCGTCATCAGCGCGTCGCTTGCGGTGCGCTTCAGATGCAGGTTCGTCAGTCCTGCAAGCAGGTCGGTGCGCTCTTTCGCAGTAAGCGAATCGATGAAGTCTTTGGTTACTCCGTTGGTCATTTGCTTTCTCCTTAGCTGACGCTGATGTCGAAGGTGAGGTTGCTCACGGCTTCCTTGACGGAATCCTCCAACTCACCGCTCCTCACGAAGTCATCGAAGTCGGGCATGTCGTCCACCTTGTTGACGGCACTGTCGTACTCGTCATGGTCGTACTCTTCGCAGTGATCCGCGATAGCCTGCTCCACCACCGAGTCGATCATCGGCTTGACCAAGTGGCGCAGCGCGTCCATGTCCACGGTGACGTTCGTTTCCTTCTGAAAGAGCGCAGCTTCGGTCAGTTTGGTTTCCAACTCAGCGATGCGCTGAGCCAGGGGGCGGACGGCGTTGTCTATTGCCTCTTGGATGTCGTTGTTGACGATTGCGTTGATGATGGCGTTGATGTCGATCATGGTTAGTTTCTCCTAGTTGATGTGCCGCTGATCCGCAGCGGCTACGGTTATGGGGACGGCTGTCCCCGTTTCTCAGTGTGTGGCTACAGCTTGGCTGAGCTTCTCCACGATGGCGTCGTACTGCTCACGCTGTATGTCGTCGAAGGCCAGTGTTTCTTTCAATGGGCGGCTACCTTCGCCCCAGGTATCGACGACGCGCCAGTTGTCGTCGATCACGTACACCCCGTTGTCGTAGTTGTCGCAGTCGAGGTCGCATAGCTGGCCGATCCCCACGGACGAGTTGCCCGGGAAGAACTCACAGATCAGCCCGCACAGGCGGGCCATGGCGTACTCACCATCGGCGCCGGGGGCGCGGTATCCACGGAGTTGGCAGACTCGCAGGAAGGCCAGGACTGACTCCGGCCCTCCGTTCCAGTGGACGTAGATGCCCACGCCTGTGGTGCGGGACTTGCTGTTGGTGATGATTGCTCGGTTTCCCATGGTTAGTTCCTTTCGTTGAGGGTCTGCAAGTACTGGTTGTAGTAGCGCGTGAACAGGTCGGGGAACGCTGCCTTGAGGCGCTCTTTGTTGTGGCTGTCGGCCATGTAGTAGGCAGTGGCGAGGTAGTAGGCGAAGCTACCACCCCCACGCATCTCGTTGGCCGCGTTCATGAAGTCGCTGTCCGACTGGGGTCGGGCTTGTAGTTCGGTGATGTTGTCTTTCATGCTGTTGCCTCCTCTTTCTTCTGCTTCACGATGCGTCCACGGTTGTCGAACTCGACGTGGGCCAGGACGAAACTGCCCTCGACTTGAGGGCGGTACCACTCGATGGAGTAGCTCTCCTCGTCTGATACCGGCACGTACCACACCCAGTAGGTGTTCTTGCGCTTGTTGGCCCAGGTCATCAACTCGTTGAGGTCTGTGCCGCTGCGCCACTCGAAGAACGACGTGAGCAGGAAGTGGAAGGTGGGTTGTGTGTGTTTGACCATGATGTTTCTCCTTCTTCAGTTGGTGCGCGATGCTTTGCGCAGTTCGTTGGCAAGGTCACTGCCGCCGTTGCGGCCTATCCACCCGTGGCCATCCCACCCATAGGGCGTCTTCTCCACGGTGATCTGGTTTTCACCCCAGGTGAGTTGGATAAAGGTACTACCGGCATTGGCCGCGCGGAACAAGGCGGCACGCAGCGTGGTGATACTGGGCTTCTTCGTGTATTCAATCTGTGTCATGTCTTTCTCCTTCACTCGTTGCGTTCGGCGCCGACATCGGTCAGGCGCATGTTCTCGACAGTGCCGTCGGTTACGTCCCACACCTGCCAGCCCCAGCACTCGGCGCCGATCAGTGCAGGCCAGTCCCACTTGGCCGGGTCGTCACCCGGTGTGCCGTCGATGGTCTTGAGCGTGAGCACCACGCTGTAGGTTTTGGTTTTCAGTAATGCCATGGTTGTTTCTCCTTGTTGAGGTTAGTGGTTGGGGTTGTGGTTTGGGCGGGTGCCGACCATCTCGCCCGACATGATCTTGAACAGCACGTGCTTGGCCCGGTTGAGGGTCTGTCGTGCACCCTCGTGGTCGCCGTGGGCTAGTTGCTCCTGGGCGTCCGACATCAGACTGGCCACCACCATCGAGGCGCCGGTCACCTTGTAGGTCACGCTCTCGGTGACGCTTTCGAGAAACTCCTCGATGTTGCAGCCGTACATCTGCTGGTCTTTGGGGGTGTTTGTATTGCGTTGGTTCATGGCTATTGCTCCTTTAGTGATTGGATTTGGGGACAACTGTCCCCGTTTGGGTTATTGCTGCCAGGAAATAAACCACGGACTGCGGGCAGCGTTGCGCCTTCCGGGTATTGGGATGCACTGTGCGAATAAGTATCTGAGTTTGGCGTGCTCCTGCTCGGTGATATATGTGGTTGGATTGAGGTCGTTGATACTTGGTTTTATTGGCGTGCCCCTGAGTTTTGATTTGATCGTGGCGTTATCGCGTATTTTTCTGAGCACCTCGGTGTAGTAACTAAAGAAGGCAGCGTAGGGTTCGTACTCGGTCTGGCCCTTTCCGGCCACCATCTCCCGGTACCGCAAGGCGTGGTTGTACGCCCACTTGAACTCCTGCCTCGCCGCGTTGAGCAGCCCCTTGCCCCAGTTCTCCCGCCGGGTTCTTGAGTGGGATGCGTAGGTTCGGTCAGGCATGACGCTGTTCTTGAAGTGCTCGCGTTCTCGCCTGTCGATGGCGTCAAGGTAGACAGCGGAGACGCGGTTGTGGGAAGTCGAGCGGGCGTTGATGCGCTCGCGTTTGGTCATCTCCTTGTAGGTCTTGGGCGGATGGCACGCGTTGCAGGAGTCCTGAAGTCGCAGCTTTCCGCCCCGCCAGCGCCGGAAAAAGCGCACGGGAAGGTCACGAGAGCAGAGAACGCAGCGGCGTGTGATGGCTGGGGTGGCAAGGTTTTTGGGCATGGTTTAGTAAGTTTCGTGTAAGGGTTTGGGTAGCTACCCAGTTCCTCATAAGGTGTGGGCGCAACATTGGGTAGTGTAAGTCGTTGATGGGCAAGGGGAAAGGGCTTGGCTACCCAACTACCCAGAATTTTCCAGAACATAAACGAACAGACAGAAAAAAGGAAAAGTTTCTGGCGCACTTTCACACACAACAACAAATACTTTTGGTATGTATATGTATATATGGGTAGTTGGGTAGTGTTGTGGGTTGTTCATATAAATCAACGACTTACGCTACCCAATGTTGCGCCCGTAGGTTATGAGGAGGTGGGTAGCTACCCAAAGTCCAACTTTTGACAAGGGTTTACCCGTAGAAGAGTCAAAAGGGGGACAAAAGTCCCCGTTTAGCGGGTGCGCAGCCAGACGCGGCGCTCCCAGTACTTGATCTCCTCCTTCCCTTCGCGCTCTTCGATCTCGCGGACGAGGCGTTCTCTTATCTTGTTTAGTTCCTCCTTGGCTTTTGGGTTGGGATGCCCTCCCTTGAGTGGCAGGGCGCGTTGCTGGTGGCGGTTGATGTGGGGCATGGTTCACTCCTTAGATGTCGGCTAGTTGGTTGATCTGGCGGCACAGTTCCACCTGCCCGGAGACAGGATGGGTGAGGTTGAACCCTGACGCGTGCTGCAACCAGTACTCTCCGCGCATGTTGTCGCGCACGAAATAGCGTTCGCCAGATGCGGCGATGATGCAGTCACCCGGCAGTGCAGGGCGAACGAGCGGGTTCACTTGGTCGAAACGAAGGGTTTGCATGGTTAGTCTCCTGGGTTGTGTTCGCGTGGCGAACCAGAGTCAAAGAGTTCGCAGAACGAACGGAAATAGGCGCAACCCCCTCGCTCTGAGGGGTCGCGCCAGAAAACGGGGACGTTTGTCCCCGAATCACTTGGCGAAGGCGTTGGCAAGGGCCGTGGAGGCCAGCTTGCGTGCCTGCTCATACTCGGCGCAGGCTTGCGCCAGTTGCGCGGCCAGCTTCGCGATGTGCGCGGGAACCTCGATCTCCTCCTTGTCGGCGTTGGTCTTGCCCGCGATATCCGCAATGAGGCGTTGCAGGGCCTTCTTCGCCGCTTCGTAGCCCTTGGCGTCCTTGTCGAGTACCTTGGTGCCCTTGGCCTTGCGCTCTCCCTCGATCACGGGAACGGCGTAGTACTTGGCCACGATGGGCAGCAGGATCGGGCGAAGCTCTTCCGGCGTCTTGCCCTTGCAGGACTTGTGGGCCCGGGCTTGAGCAATGCCGTCGCTGTAGGCGTGGGCGGCGTCGAGGGTGGAGGTGATGATGGTGTCGATGGTTTGCATGGTTAGCTCCTTGAAAAAGTGAATACTCGGCAGGGCCAATCCCCACTGAGTAAATCCAGTATACGAACCCCCCTTTTTAAACCCGGTTTCATCCCCGAATTAGGGGGTGCCGTCCCTTTTCCGGGGGGTATTTCCGACCCCCACCCACTCCCCACCCCCCGATATTGGGCAGATGAGGGCGGCTTCGCATTAACACTATTCCTCACCCGCACCCAGCATTTTTCAAAATCTCCACCCTTTTCCCAACGCTTAATATGCGAAACCCACCCCCATACCTTTTCAAAATAAAAACCGGGGGGTATATTAGAAAAATGCAAAATAACTTTGTCAAATCTTTGACAAGCACAGACGAAAAAAAGCCCCGAGCTTTTAAGTCGGGGCTGAACAGTTTTGCAACTGACAGGAGATACACAGAACCAACACAACCCGAGCACCGCTTGCGCGTTACTCACATACCACTATACACTCGCGCCAATTACGGACGCAAGCCCCGCATCGAAATGCTTGACCACTTGATTGATTTCCAACCGCCGATGGCCACGCCGCAAGACGTGACGCCACTGGAGAAGGCAGCGCCCGACGATATTGTCGCGGCGCAGGTGTCAACTGCTGAGTGGCTCAAGGAAATGGGGGCCACAACTGCCGAAGAAGCGCAGCAAGCAGTGGCCACGTCGCAGGCGCGACAGGCATTCCAGGCCCTGACCACCCAAACCCCGGAAGAACAGCGCAAGGCGCTGGTCCAGATGAAGACCCCGGTGGCTGTGCGCCACCTCACGGGCATGTTGGTGGCCTATGACTGGGAGTTTGTACAGCAGGCCAAGGAGCTTCGGGGCTACGCAGTGGCCCAAATCCTGGAAGAAACCAAGCACCCTGACGCAAAAATCAGGTTGAAGGCGCTCGATATGCTCGGGCGCGTGACGGAAGTGGCGCTGTTCACGGAGCGGGTGGAGGTCAAGAAGACCGACCTGACCGATGCCGAGATCGAGGCCAAGATTCGGGACAAGATCAACCGCTTCATGGGCGTCACTGATGTGATCGACGTAACGACCGCAGAAGAAAACACCGAAGAAGCCCCTAGCCAAACCCCCGAAACGCCGGATGAACCTCCAGTCGCTCAGTAGCATCTCCCCGAGAGAGCTTGCGGCGATTCAGGCCGCGCTCCCCACGCTCTCCTTGCAGGAGAAGATGGAGTTATTTGAGGCGCTCGAAGAAAAAGAGCGGCGTCTGTCCAGAGATTTAGCCAAAACCAACCTCATTGGCTTCGCCAAGCACGTCTATCCGGGGTTCAAGGTGGGGCCGCACCACAAAAAACTGGCCAAAATCTTTGAAGACGTGCTTTCGGGCAAGAAAAAGCGCGTGATCATCAACATCGCGCCCCGCATGGGCAAGTCGGAGTTCTCCTCCTACCTGTTCCCGGCGTACTTCTTGGGCAAGTTTCCCGAGAAGAAGATCATTATGGGTACGCACACCGCGTCCCTGTCAGAAGACTTTGGACGGCGGATACGGAACCTCATAAACTCAGACGAATACGCTGAGCTTTTTCCGCAGACCAGTGTTGCCGAGGACCAAAAAGCCGCCGGAAAGTGGTCAACCTCCAAGGGGGGTCAGTACTACGCTGCTGGTGTTGGCGGTGCTCTGGCTGGTCGCGGTGCTGACCTTTTTGTTATTGATGATCCTCATTCTGAGCAGGACGTAAAGATTAACTCGCGCCTTGCGTTCGACACGGCGTGGAACTGGTTCCAAACAGGCCCCTTGCAACGCTTGATGCCGGGGGGCGCCATCATCGTCATCATGACGAGGTGGTCGCTGCTGGACCTTACCGGGCGTCTGATTGATTACCAGACCAAGAACCCCGAGGCAGATCAGTGGGAGGTCGTTGAACTCCCGGCGATCTTGAACCAAGACCAAGAAAACGAGAAAAGCCTGTGGCCAGAGCAGTGGCCACTGGACCAACTCAAGAGTAAAAAAGCGAACATGGACCCGCGTTTCTGGAACGCGCAGTACATGCAGCAGCCTACCGCTGACTCATCGGCGATCATTGGACGCCACATGTGGCGTATATGGCCACACGACGACCCGCCCCCGTGCGAGTACGTGATCCAGTCTTGGGACACGGCGTTCGAGACAAAGACCACCTCAGACTACAGCGCCTGCACGACGTGGGGCGTTTGGTACAACGAGGAAGAAGGGGACTCGCCCCAACTCATGCTGCTCGATGCCTTCAAGGACCGGATGGCGTTTCCCGAACTCAAGCAAGTCGCGCTCAAGCACTACAAGCAGTGGGAGCCCGATGCGTTCATCGTGGAAAAGAAAGCCGCTGGGGCGCCTTTGATCTATGAGCTTCGCAACCAAGGCATACCTGTGGCGGAGTACACCCCCTCCCGTGGCAACGACAAGACGGTGCGCGTGAACGCGGTGGCAGACCTGTTTGCCTCGGGCAAAGTCTGGGCGCCAGATACTCGGTGGGCCAGAGAGGTTATCGAGGAGGTAGCGGCGTTCCCGGTAGGCGAGCACGACGACTACGTGGATACTACGACCCAAGCCCTGTTGCGCTTTCGCCAGGGTGGGTTCATCAGTCTGGACTCAGACGAGAAGGAAGATGCGTTCTTCCGCGCCCGTAAAGCGGCGTACTACTAAGGATTAAAGATGGCAACCAACATCGACAAGGCGCTGTACTCTGCCCCCACGGGAATCGAAGAGCTTGCACAGGAAGAAGCGCCCATTGAGATTGAGATCGTTGACCCCGAAGAGGTCAACATCGGCATCGACGGGATGGAGATCAGCCTCACCCCGGAGCCCAAGACCGCTGAATCGTTCGACGCCAACTTGGCAGAGTACCTGGATGCAGGCTTCGTTGAGGGGCTTGGTGGCGACCTGATGGCCGACATCGACCAGGACAAAGCCTCCCGCAAAGAGTGGGAGAAGGCGTACGTCGATGGCCTGAAGCTGCTGGGCTTGCAGATTGAAGAGAGGACGGAGCCGTGGAACGGCGCCTGTGGTGTGTTCCACCCGATGATCACGGAGACTTTCCCCGCTGCGGGCCCTGTCAAGACCAAGATCATTGGCAAGGACACGCCGGAGAAGAAAGAAGCCGCCGTCCGCGTGCAGGACGACATGAACTTTGAACTCACGGAAGTGATGAAGGAGTTCCGCCCCGAGCATGAGCGCATGCTGTGGAGCCTGCCCGCCACCGGCTCGGCCTTCAAGAAGGTCTACTACGACCCCAACCTGGGGCGTCAAGTCAGCATGTTCGTGCCTGCGGAGGACATCATCCTGCCGTACGGCGCTACCGATATGGACACGTGCCGTCGCCTGACGCACGTCATGCGCAAAAGCAAGAACGACCTCGTCAAGCTGCAAGCAGCGGGCTTCTATCGCGAGGTAGAACTGGGTGAGCCGGACAAGAACAAGTCCGACATCCAGCAGGCCAAGGACAAGGAGACGGGGTTCAGTGACCTGAACGACGACCGTTTCACGCTGATGGAGGTGCATGTTGACCTGCACATCCCGGACGATCCGTTTGGCGAGCAGGACGACGAGATTGCCGTGCCCTACGTGGTCACGCTCATCCGTGGCACGAACACGGTGCTGTCAATTTACCGCAACTGGAACGAGGACGACCCCCTCAAGCTCAAGCGCCAGCACTTCGTGCACTACCAGTACGTCCCCGGCTTTGGGGCGTATGGCTTCGGTCTGTTCCACCTGATCGGCGGCTTTGCCAAGAGCGCCACGTCGCTGATGAGGCAACTGGTGGACGCTGGCACGCTGTCCAACCTTCCGGGTGGTCTGAAGAGCCGTGGGCTGCGTATCAAGGGGGATGACACCCCCATCGCTCCGGGCGAGTTTCGCGATGTCGATGTTGCCTCTGGCAACATTCGCGACAGCATCCTGCCGCTTCCCTACAAAGAGCCCAGCCAAGTTCTTTACACCCTGCTGGGCAACATCGTAGAGGAGGGCCGTCGCTTCGCTGCCACCGCAGACATGAAGGTGGCCGACATGTCTGCCCAGGCGCCCGTGGGCACGACGCTGGCGCTGCTTGAGCGTCAGTTGAAAATCCTGACGGCTGTCCAGGCACGTACGCACTTCTCGCTCAAGCAGGAGTTCAAGCTCCTGAAGTCGATCATTCGCGACTACACCGAGCCAGACTACGAGTACGACCCTGAGTACGGCACCAAGCGGGCTAAGCAGTCTGACTATGACATGGTGGACGTGATCCCCGTGTCGGACCCCAATGCGGCCACGATGTCGCAGCGCGTGGTGCAGTATCAAGCCGTCATTCAGATGGCGCAGATGGCCCCGCAGATTTACGACCTGCCGCAGTTGCACAGGTCAATGCTGGACGTGTTGGGGATTAAGAACGCAGAGAAGCTCGTTCCGCTGCCTGACGACGAGAAGCCCACGGATCCCGTCACTGAGAACCAAGACCTGCTCAAGAACACGCCGGTCAAGGCGTTCCTGCACCAGGATCACGACGCACACATCGCCGTGCACATGATGATCACGCAGAACCCGCTGGTGGCTCAGGTGGTGGGGCAGAACCCGATGGCGCAGCAGATTGTGGCCGCGCAGCAGGCGCATATTGCTGAGCACCTGGGCTACAAGATGCGCAAGATGATCGAGGCGCAGATGGGCATGCCGCTGCCGCCGGACGACGAGAAGCTCCCGCCGCAGGTGGAGATTGCGCTGTCGGCCATGATGGCCCAGGCCGCTGCTCAGGTGAACGCTCAGGCCATGCAGCAAGCCGCGCAGATGCAGGCTCAGCAGCAGGCACAAGACCCGGTGTTGCAGCTTCAGCAGGCCGAGTTGCAGCTTCGCGCTCAGGAGCTTGCGCTCAAGGAGAAGCAGTTGGCCGTGGACGCTACCGCCAAGGCCGACAAGCAAGCACTCGACGAAGAGCGGGTCAAAGGCGACCTCCAGCTTCGTGCGATGCAGGTCACGGCCAACATTGAGAAAGACAAGGCCAAGCTGCAATCTGAGAACGAGCGTGAAGGCGTCAAGCTGGGCGTCGATATCGCCAAATCCCGTGCCGAGCAGGCACGCCAACAAATGGAGAAACCACGTAAGTGATCCAAGACTTCGCACGCGTATTGCGCGACCAAATACGCAACGACATGAATAACTACGCCGATGACTTGGCGGGGGGTTCGTGCCGCTCTTTCGACGAATACCAAAAGCTCTGCGGCGTCATCCAAGGTCTGGCGATGGCGGAGCGTTACTTACTTGACCTTGCGAAGAAAGCGGAAGATGCAGATGAGTGAAGCAGGATTGCTACTACCCCCAGGGATTTCCCTGCCTAAAACGATCCAACCGCAGGAAGAACCTGCCCAGGACGCAAGTGACGAGCAAAAAGCTACCCAGCTTCCCGAGCCCACGGGCTGGAAGTTGCTATGCATAGTACCTGATGTTTCTCAGACTTTCGAGAACTCAGCATTGCTGAAGGCCGACTCGTTTATGAAACAGGAAGAACACGCCACCACGGTGCTGTTTGTCCTGAAAGTTGGACCCGATGCATACAAGGACACCGCCAAGTTTCCCAACGGGGCGTGGTGTAAAGCCGGAGACTTTATTCTCGTGCGCACCTATTCGGGCACACGGTTCAAGATCTATGGCAAGGAGTTTCGGCTGATCAATGACGATCAGGTTGATGCTGTTGTGCAAGACCCTCGCGGCCTCACCCGCGCATAAAGGAGTGTGATTGATGGACAAAGAAGAGTTCAAGTTTCCTGACGAGAAGGAAACAGACGTAAAAGTCGAGATCGAAGGCGAAGGCGACGTAGAAGTCGAAATCGTCGACGATACCCCCGAGAAAGACCGTGGGCGTAAACCCCTAGATAAGGACGTTTCTGACCCCACGGATGAGGAGATCGAGTCCTACTCGGACAAGGTCCAGACCCGGATCAAAGAACTGACGCATGCTCGCCACGATGAGCGCCGTCAGAAAGAAGCCGTGGCTCGGGAAAAGGCTGAGCTTGAGCGTCTTGCACAGCAGCTTATCGCTGAGAACAACCGCCTGAAGAAGAGTTACAACGAAGGCCAAGAGGTTCTGGTCAATTCCGCCCGCAAGGAAGCGGAGTCAGAACTGGAGATGGCCCGTCGCAAACTCAAGGAAGCGCAAGAGGCGTACGACACTGACGCCATCATTGCGGCCCAGGAGGCACTGGCCGAGGCTAAGTACAAAGCCGAGGAAGCAAAAAGGTTCCGTCCGCAGTCTTTACAGACTCAAGAAATTCCTGTACAAACTCAACAACAACCGCAAGTTCAGGTTCAACCCGACGAGAAAACCCTGCGCTGGCAGGCCAAAAACCAGTGGTTCGGGCAACCAGGATTTGAGGAATACACCAGCTACGCACTAGGGCTGCACCAGAAGCTAGTCAACGGGGGTGTCGACCCTCGCTCCGATGATTATTTCGACCAGATCGACGGTCGCATGAAGTCCAAGTTCCCCGAAATTTTCGGTGGCAACGAAGACAAGCCGAGAACGGGTGAGGTTCAAAAGAAACCCACAACGGTCGTGGCACCTGCCGCTCGTACTACGAGTGCTGGAAAAATCCGTCTGACCCAAACGCAAGTTGCTTTGGCTAAGAAGCTGGGCCTGACCCCGCAGCAATACGCTGCACAAGTGGCAAAACTGGAGAACCAAAATGGCTGAAACTCAAAACCGTACTCCTCGTGACTTGCAGTCACGCGATAAAACTGCTCGGGCGGTCTATGTACCTCCGAGTTCGCTGCCCGACCCGACTCCTGAGCCGGGGTATTCGTATCGTTGGATCGCTACGCATATTCTTGGACAGGCAGACCCTACCAACGTGTCTCGCAAGCTGCGTGATGGTTGGGAGCCGGTTAAGGCAGCAGACCATCCTGAACTGATGCTGGTGGGTAGTACCAACGGCAACGTCGAGATTGGTGGATTGATGTTGTGCAAGCAGCCGACTGAACGGGTGCAAGCGCGAGATGAGTACTACCAAAGACAGGCGCAGGCTCAGATGGATTCAGTGGACAACCACTTCATGCGAAATAGTGATCCACGGATGCCGTTGTTCTCGGACCGCAAGTCCAGCACGACGCGCGGAGGTGGGTTCGGTTCTGGTTCCAAATAAGGAGTCTTAAATGGCTGCTACTGCCGCACCTTACGGTCTGAAGCCCGTAAACCGTGTTGACGGTCTACCCTATGCAGGGGAGACGCGCCAACTTTTGATTGACCCTGCCGGGTACAACACCAACCTGTTCTATGGCCAAGTGGTGAAGATCCATACCAATGGATACATCCAACTGGTTACGGAAACTGGCGGCACGGGCGATGCTTTCCCCGCTGGCACCATCGGTGTCTTCGTGGGCTGCTCGTACGTGAACACGCAAGGCCAGACGGTGTTCTCCCAGTACTACCCTGCCAACTCGCTGAACGCTGTGGCTTACGTCGTGGATGATGATCGCGCCGTGTTCCAGGCTCAGGCAGATGGCGCGGTTGGTCAGACCTCTCTGGGTCAAAACATGCTCTTCGCCGCTGCTCAGAGCGGAACAGCAGGCACGGGTGGTTCTACCACCACGGGCAACTCGCTGTCGGCCCTGAGTGCTACCACGCAAGCCCTTACTGCGGGCTTCCGTCTGGTTGGTTTTGTCAACGCTCCCGGCTCTGCTGTGGGCGATGCCAAGACCGATGTCCTGGTGAAGTTCAACATCGGCCAGCATTCGTACACGAATGCAACTGGCGTTGCCTGATAAGGAGTGAACTGAAATGGCAATTTCTCGTGCCCAACTACTCAAGGAACTCCTGCCCGGTCTGAACGCATTGTTCGGTATGGAGTACGCTCGCTACGGCGAAGAGCATAAGGAAATCTACGAGACTGAAAAGTCCGAGCGTTCCTTTGAAGAAGAAACCAAGCTGGCTGGTTTTGCAGCCGCTCCGGTTAAGAACGAAGGTCAGGCAATCCAGTACGACAACGCACAGGAAGCCTTCACCGCTCGTTATAACCACGAGACTATCGCGCTTGGCTTCTCGATCACCGAGGAAGCGGTGGAAGACAACCTGTATGACAGTCTGTCTGCCCGCTACACCAAGGCTCTGGCCCGTGCGATGTCTTACACCAAGCAGGTGAAAGCCGCAGCCGTGATCAACAACGGCTTCAACGGCGCTTATGCTGGCGGTGATGGTGTTTCGCTCTTTGGCAACAACGCCTCTCTGACCCGCGTCGGCCACCCCCTGGTGTCCGGTGGCGTGAACTACAACAGCCCGACTGTTGGCGTAGACCTCAACGAAACGTCCCTCGAAAACGCTGTGATCCAGATCGCTGCGTGGACGGACGAACGTGGTCTGCTGATCGCTGCCAAGCCCACCAAGATGGTGATCCCGCCCTCGCTGATGTTCGTTGCCAAGCGTCTGCTTGACACTGAACTGCGCGTGGCTACTGCTGATAACGATATCAACGCTATCAAGCAGATGGGCGCCATCCCCGGTGGTTACACCGTCAACCACTTCTTGACCGACACGAACGCTTGGTTCTTGCTGACCGACGTTCCCAACGGCATGAAGCACTTCGAGCGTGTCGCTATGGGCACCTCGATGGACGGTGACTTTGACACCGGCAACGTGCGCTACAAGGCCCGCGAGCGTTATTCGTTCGGCTGGTCTGATCCGCTGGGCATCTGGGGTTCTCCCGGAGCCTAAGTGGTTCTACGGAAAGGGGGCTTCGGCCCCCTTTTCTTTTTTTCAAAGTGGGTGTATAAATACATCAGTCCAAGAACCCCTAATACCTGCTGACCGGCTTGGCGGACTGACCTCACAGACAGCAGGTGCAATTGAGGAGCCATAAATGGCACGCACTACCTTCTCCGGCCCGGTTAAGTCTGACAATGGCTTTGAGGGCGCAATTACCGGCAATGTCATTGGAAACGTCACGGGTACGCTGACGGGCAACGTGGTTGCTACCGCAGGTTACATCCAGCTTCGTACGGCCACTGCGGCCAATATCGCTGCGATTGCCAATGCCGTGAACACCACGGGTAAGGCCGCAGGCACCATCGTGTTTGACACCACGAACAGCAAGCTGAAGATCGCTACGGGCGCTTTGGCCGCAAGCACTTGGGTTGACGCAGACGGCTCTAACGCGGTTACTCCGAGTTAATAGGAGCGCATCATGGCGATGCAATATGACGTTAAAGCGGCCCACATGGCTGCGTCCGGCGTGGCGGTTACTTATCGCACACGCCTAAAGGGCGCGATTGTTTCGGCCAATGCCAGTGCAGCCACACGCAATACGGTCTATGCCAATAATTTGGCGCAGACGGGTACCTACGGGCGTTCAACCAACACCGTTACGGTGACCATTACTAACCACGGTCTTTCTAATGGGGATCGTGTGTGGCTGTCTTTCTCGGCAGGCACGGGCGGTACGGCTACGACCAACGTGTACTCTGTGACGGTAACCAACGCCAACACGTTCACTGTTACGGATGCGGCGTCGGGCACCATCACTGGAAGCCCTGCGGTCACCATGTACGCTGACATTCTGTTGGAAGCCGACTCTTACAACCCAACAGCGTTTAACGTGATCATTCCCGGCGAAGGCATCATTGCCGAAAACGGGATTTACGTTGGTTTGGTTACCAACGTCACTACGACACTGTTTTATGGCTAAGTCCCCAGCATGGCAGCGCAAGGAAGGAAAGAACCCCAAGGGCGGGTTGAACGCCAAGGGGCGAGCCTCCTACAACGCCGCGAATCCAGGGAAGCCGGGGCTGAAACCACCTCAACCGGAGGGCGGTCCACGCCGCGACTCTTTCTGCGCCCGTATGAAAGGGATGAAGAAAAAGTTGACGAGCGAAAAAACCGCAAAAGATCCGAATTCGAGGATTAACAAGAGTTTGCGGGCATGGAACTGCTGATATGGAACGTAGTCCTCTCCTTCATCTCTGGGATCATCATCTGGGTGATCAAGAGCCATGCGGACGAGGTCAAACGAATTCAGATTTTGCTCAACCGTACGCGGGAGGAGCACTTGGACAAGTTCGTGACCAAGGCAGACATGCACAACGACATCAATCGTGTGTTGGTGCGTTTGGATCGGCTGGATGAGAAGCTGGACGCCTACATGAAGGAGCAACGAAATGCCCTCAGTTAGCGGTAAGCAGCACAGGTTCATGGCGGCGGTGGCCAACAACCCGTCGTTCGCCAAGAAAGCAGGCGTACCCCAATCCGTTGGGGCTGAGTTCATGAAGGCGGACAAGGGCCGCAAGTTCAAAGAGGGTGGTGAGATGAAAGAGTCCAAGGCAATGATGAAGAAGGAAGTCTCCTTCATGAAGAAGGCAGGCGCTCCCCGTTCAATGATCAAACATGAGGAGTCCGAAATGAAGGGCATGAAGAAGATGGCCACTGGTGGCATCACCAAGGCAAAGATGGGTACGGTCAAGACCGCTGCTCCCAGCCGCGATGGCGTGGCTACCAAGGGCAAGACCAAGGGCACGATGGTCAAGATGGCCGCATCGAAGCCCCTGGGCATGAAGCGCGGCGGAAAGACCTGCTGACTTAAGGAGCCGTCATGGCAACCAAGCGCAAACTGAGCGAA
>JACCDP010278141.1_pt1 | contig 19263 bp, 13 predicted proteins | sample 7445841 | NCBI WGS metagenome assembly JACCDP01 (sample SAMN15323441, study PRJNA562643) | freshwater metagenome | isolation source: river surface water | place: USA:Blue River Watershed | collected 2017-08-17
AAAAGACAAAGCGAATTTTTTACATGTTACTCTGGCTAGAGCTTTTGTTAATCGATTTAAAAAAACTGGTGACCTTGAAGATTCTGAAAAAGCCTTTTTTCATGCCGAAGAGGCTTTCAAGGGTAAACCTGACAATTATTCTGCTAATATTTTTTTGAAAGTAATATACGCCTTGGGGTCTACTGGTTTGGAAGACCTGATAGTAAGTTTGGAGAAAGTTCGGAAGAATCCTTTAAATCCTCTTGACTTAAACGCTCTCAAGATTGCACGAGAGGTTATTCGAAAGTCTCGCAACACCTCATCTGACTCAACACAAGATTATGATGACGAAACTTTGATTGACTCTTGGTTTGATGACTTCAGTGAATTTGATGATGAAACTGATGACTCCTTGGATGATGATGCGGATTCAATCTCAGATTACTTTGAAGAGTACTTTGAAGAGTATTCAGAATCGTTGAATGACCCTCAAAAGCCTCACTTAGAACCCTAACTGTCTATTAATTTCGAGCTGAATTTGCTCCAGACTTCCGGGGTACGAGAATCCGGGAGATATCCACCCGCACCACCAACAAGGATTGGGTGTGAGGGAAATGTTGAGCGAATCAATGATGCCGCACTGCCATAACCTTCAAGAGTGAATTGAAGTGAACTCAATGGATCCTCTATATGTCCATCAGCACCACATGCAATAAATAATATGTCGGGTTGGAATTGGTCGGCTAGCCGACTGAACTCCATTACACCTCTAATTAATGCCTCATCCCCTTTTCCTAACTCCCCTTCAGAACCCTGATTTCCGAGTGGGTAGTTGTAGACATGCTGGTCAGGAATGCTCAAGTTTCCTGTTCCAGGGAATATCCCCTTCTCGTGAATTGAAAAAGTTAAGACATTTGGATTGTGAGCAGTCAGATTTTCAGTTCCGTCGCCATGATGAGCATCAAAATCTAAAATCGCTACTTTCTTTGAAAAGTCTCTGGTTGCAAAATCCGCAGCTAGTGCGAAGTCTGCAAACACACAAAAACCTGAGGAAAAATCATATTGAGCATGATGTTTGGCACCAGGAAAGTGAATGGCGGTCTTTGTCTTACCTGTTAGCAAGGCATCGAGCGCTACTAAAGTTCCACCAGCAAAGAGTGCTGCAAGCTCGGACAGATCCGGCCGTTCGCCGCTCCATTGACCAGTTACATGATTTTCGAGTACTTCATGGATGTATTCGGATGAATGAACACGTGATAATTCGGTCTCGGTAGCTAAGCGTGGTTCAACGATTGTTAATGGGGTGTCTAAAGTCCCTAGCTGATCTTCGAGTAATTTCTTAGCGTTAATGAAGCGGCGCCCTTGTGTTGGGTGTGTTGGGTCAAAAACCCAATTAGCGTATAAGTCACTATGAACTAGGACGGCAATTGTTTCTGTATTTTGTGTTTTTGCGACTCTCTCCTTATTTGTGATTTATCAACTTGCGCCAGTTGTTTAGAACTTCTGGGTGTACTAAATCGGGATACTTCTTTGGAGCAGTCAAACCGGCTCCACCACCGCTTTTTGCCCAATATTGGAATGTCCGCATACGACCAGCCACTTCGAATGCGACCGCGTGTTTCAATTGTGCTTCTAATGACCATTTGCCAGATTCAACCTCGCTCTGGAAGCGTGTACTTTTGCGGGGCCAAAAACCATCTGATCGGCTCCCGTCAGCATTCCACAATCCCCAGTGAGATGGAAATTCTTTGGGATAAATTGTCTTTATGTCTTCAACCGCATGCTGACCGCTGATAAATATTAGCTGGGCATTAGATAACTCAAGAATACGCTCCAAGTATCTGTCTTTGCATTTCAATCTTGCTTTCTCCACACCAATTTCTTCCTTAGATTTGCAATGGACGATCTCTGTCATCGCATAGTCCGAATGGGCCGAAACCTCCGAAATATCTTTCCCGTGAATGAATGAGACGATATTTCTAGCCCAACCCCAGTAAGTAACTTTGTGTAGAAGTTCACCATTCTTTCCGATCGTTCTATCTATTTTCTTATCTGAAAGCCCATCTGATGCTCCGTAACCTCTCTCAATATTGGATGTGAACCTGTTGGTAGAAAATTCTGCCACCTTATCAATTGGCCATTCTTTGTCATTCAATTGCCAGTTTGGGTAGTTTTCATCTTCGTTAAAACTTGGATTAGAGGAAAGGAATAGTATTGGTGCATTAACAATGTCACCCGTCCAAGCTTCAGGTCGATGCATTTTGCTATTCTCAATTTGCAAAATCGGTGATTGCCATTGATCTGCTTGCCACTTAACAACCTCATGACAAGGATGAGACTCATCGTTCAATGCCTTAGACACTTCACAACAAGAACTAATCTCCATTGCCAGTCGTCTAGCTTCATCCATTTGCCATTCCTAACTCTTTGATTAACTGCCTGGCGGTATCGATTTGAGGTGCTATCTCGAAGGTGTAAGTCTCATCTACCCCGTATCCAAAGTGAAGGGCTCGCACCATGGTTTCTGCAATTTCCCTTGGAGAAACAGCTGATTGCTCGATAAATTGCGCATAGTTTGGCAAATAATTCTCTGGGAAGTATCTCCATCCAAGAAAATGCATGATTTGCTTACCTTCCTCATCCAGTGGCGGCTCAAGGAAATCTTCCCCTGTAGCCTCAATCAGAAGGACATTGTCATGTTCTTGCAACGCTTGGACATATGGCCCATCCACATAGTCCCCACCATAAGTTTGTAAGGTGAAGTGATCAACTTTTTGTTGGATATAGGTTTCAAGAATGACCAACAAAGACTCGAAGTAATTTGGCAAAGCTTTCATGGTTATTCCCCAATCTGATAATGAAGTTGAGCGAAGTCAGTAACTGTTCTATAGGCATTTACAAGGGATGACTTGATGCTTGTGAGAACTGTCGGGTAGTCAAGGCCGGTATTTCTTAAGCGCACCAAGTTGGCTGCAAAGGCAACTGTCGCGGATGATGTACCGATTGATAGTGCCTGTTGACCATAAATGTCAGTGGTCGGAAACCGACCAAGGGTGTAGAAATCTAGATCTGGACCAGAGTTAGAGATAAGCATGATTGGATAAACCCAACCCTGAATGGCTTTAATTGTGTATCTGCGATCGGTTGCACCAATTGCAAGTACTTCTGGAACACATGCCGGGTAGTCCACTTTGAACTTATTCGAACCATTGCCAGTTGCAGCAACTACAGGAATGTTAATTGCCGCTAGTTGTTGGACCTGTGACTGCAATTCAGACTCAATCGGACATGACGATTCTTTGTAGCGCCTTCCAATTGATAGTGAGACAGCACCAACATTCAACCTTTCGGCATTGAGGTTAACCCAATTAAGAGCTTTGGTTACAGCGCGAGTTGTATAAGAGTTTGCAAACCCCTTCTCAGACATTCCGACAATTCTGATCATCACTAATTTTGTTGAAGGATCGATTTGGTATGCCACCGAGGCCATTTGAGTTCCGTGGTGCATGGCTTTGTGATTAACCCTTGCTACCGGTAGTGAAGCGGCTCCCTTGCCAAACATGGTGCTTTGACCATTGGGACATTTGCCGTATTCAATAAAGCATGCCTCATCGATAAGCATCTCTTTTGCGAAAGGTAGCTCAGCTGCGATTCCAGAATCGATAATTACAAGGGTTTTCTGCAAGTTCGCCTGTGCTGCTGGAGTAAATCCAGCAGCAACAAGCGCAATAATCGCGAAGAAGAGTGTTAACTTTTTCATGTTAGGCGCTCTTTCTCATGGATGATTGTGCGATATAGGCATCTGCTTCTGTAAGTAACCAATGCTCATACTCTCCGTTACAGAGCGCGTAACTAGAGCGCTTTTCACGCAAGGTATTTATCGCTTCATCAGCAGATAGACCGCTGATCATCAGAGTTAATGCCGTGACTAAGCCAGAACGATTTAGTCCTGCCTGGCAACGAATATTTACCTTCTTGCCTGCAGCCCACTTGCTATGTGCCCACTGAGCAAGCTCGATAATCGTTGGAATGTACTCCTCGATGATGTTGGCATCAGGGAATCCAAACCTGCGTTCTTCAACACCCCAGTTAGCAGGTGCTGCCCAGGCGTACAACGTCACAACACAATCAAACTCATTGTTACCTTCAAAGTGGCGTAGTTGTTGAGCTTGATCAATAGTTGCATTGTCATCAGTACCACCCATAAATAAGTTAGGTGCGACCTCTGAGTACAGAGGTGTTAGTTCGTATTTCATTTTTTCTCCTTAGTTCAAAAATGTGTCTGGATCGATCGATGGATCCTCAGGTTGATTGCGCACATTGCGAGCGCGGGTTTTGCGTGAGAAGGATTCAGTCATGCGCTTTGATGAATACATGACATCCTGCTCTTCAGCTGTCTGAGCCAAAACATCAATCTCATCTGCTTCGGTTTTAATGATTGCTAGCGACTCAGCACTACGCTCATCTGTAACGGGAATCAAAGAAGCCTCGCGACGAAGGTTGGCCGCTGTGCCTTTAAGGCGACCAGAGGCTTCTTTGATTTTTCCGCTTAATAGCTCTTCGACTGCTAACGACTTGGCAGTTTGAGCTTCTAGGATCAATCGCTCAGCGCGAACGATTGGGTCAGAGATGCGACCTGCCGCAACATCCCCAGGTACAACGTTTACGTTAACCGGCAAGGAAACTGTGATCTCTTGGCGTTGCGCAAGATCTAAGTATTCGATGGTGATGTCAGCGATAGTGCATAGACCAAGGGCTGCAATACCTGGAACATCGAGATCGATTACAAAACGGCGATTCTCACCGCTGTAGAGATCTCCCAGTTGTACAACGAAGGTTTCGCCATCCTTCCAATATGGAAGGCGCTGAACGATCTCGATGATTGGAACACCAGACATCGCAGGTGTTGGTGTAATGCGAAGTACGGCGTTGACGATTGTCTTATCAAGCAAGTCATCAACTTCAGCTGCAATGGCACCAACGGCCTCATCGATAGAGCCTGCAAAACGATGGGCTCCCCCACCACCTTGTGCGAGCGCTTCCAAAATCGTTTCGTCGTAACCATTACCCAAACCAATGGTTGAGGTTGTGACCTTGTCAGTTGCTGACTTGGTAGATACCTCACTAAAAAACTTTGGATCTTTCTCTCCTGCATTCGCGTGGCCATCAGAGATCAAAAGCAAGGTAGAACCACCAGCTGCATTAACGCGGGTTAGCTCGCGCAGACCCATGAGATAGCCAGCAGAGATATCAGTTGATCCACCGGTGTGTAGATCACGAATGGCTTTACGCAGCGATGGCATGTGGTGATCTGCCATGGTGCGGGTTGGAACAATTACGAGTGCTGTGTCATCAAAAGCCACCAAACCAAAGGCATCTTGAGGTGCAAGGCGGTCCACTAACTTCAGGAGTGATCCCTTGGCAGCATTCAAGGGCTCTCCTTGCATTGAACCCGAGCGATCAAGAACTACTTGAACAGCTTGGCCAGGTCGTGATGCTTGCTGTGCGTTTTCGGGCGCTGTCAGATCCAACATAAGGGTGACCTTGTCGGCAGCTTCTAGGGCAACCATGTCTACATCAAGAAGTGCTTTTACATTCATGTGAGTCTCCAATTTTTGGGAAGGCAAAATAAAGGTGTTATTGGCTTTGAATAAACTGTCGGGCTAGCCCGACAGTGGCGGCGAAAAAGAGCCTGTTAGAAATCCTAAAATGTACGATTATCGTACGAAGGGATTTACAGTGATCGGTTAACCGAATGGCTGTCTGATTATCAGGCGCGGTCGGACTCCGACCAACATTCGGGGGTTGTTCGGTAGGACCTGGTTTGGCGGCCCTGCGTGTAGCGGGCTAGCCGGTTATCTGAGCTATTGAGCGTGGGGAAATGCGTGTGTTAAACATTTTTACCCCCTTGGTTTCTGTGATGGCCTAAGTATAGCACATCACTTTTTAAAAATAAAGTTGGAACCAAAGTAGCTACTTGGTCGCAGCTTGAATGTACTCACCAGCTTGCACGAGACGTCCGTTCTTTAGCCCAAAAGAAAGTGCCATGTCTAAACGTTGATTGGTTGCAGCTGAAACTTTAGTGATACCAAACAAACGCGAAACTTCTTTGTTAAGTTGTTCAGGCCGAATTCCATGGGCTACTGCGCAAATAGATTTCATAGCATTTGAAATTTCTGTCAAAGAAATATCTTGAATATGTCGAGCTGAGTACTCTGTTCCACGTCTCCACAAAGGGAAAGTCAAATGAGTTGTGCCTCTTGGGTATAAAAATCCTTCTGGATCACGGTATTGTCCCGGATATGGCAGGCTATTAATTGCATCCACTCGGTTAGTAACAACTCGCTCGAGTCCGAAGCACCCAGCAACAAACTTTGCTAATCGACCGGGGCTAACGGGACCTTCGGCATCGGTTAGCTGACTGGCGATATCACTCACCGCCTTTTGAACACCTGAGTCATAGAGATAATCCAAATATTTCTTGTCTGCAATAACTGTTGGGTACATAGGGGTCCACTCTTCAATCTCCTGTAACAGTCGATCGATAGGATTTTCCCCGACTTCAACCTCATCTGAGTTCAGAGTTGTGAAAATAGGTTCTACATCAATTTTTTTTTGAGCCTTTTTGGCAGGTTTGGCGCCCGATTTCAAGACATTCTCAACAACCTCTTTAATGCGCTGAACTTCATCGGCAGGGTTGCGCAGCCAAGAGGCAAGCCAAATACGCTCAATTGCGGGCCATCCCATACGGTCACGAAGCAAGGAAACTGACAAGCAATCTCTATCAGAAACCGTCTCTCGTGAATTCCAGCGAGGGCCATCTAATAAAATTCCCAAAACCGCCTTGGAGTTGTCCTTTGGATCATAAATTGCAATGTCCACCTTGAAGTCGCTGAGGCCAACCTCCTCCACAGCATTTAATCCACCCGCACGCAAAGCACTAAGAATTTGCTTTCGCATTCGATCTGGATGAGATTCATGCGTGACATACACGCCGGCTAAATCTTCATCCTCTTTATTTGCCATCTTAAGAAACTGTCCTAAATGGCTAACTCCGGTGGATGTGGAATTTCTATTGATGAGTTCGTCGGGCTTAAATGAACAGAATACTCGGACTTGTTTTCTAGCACGAGTGATTGCAACATTCAGTCTTCGCTCACCACCAGAATTTGTGAGAGGTCCAAAATTTAAAGGTAAGTCACCTTTTAAGTTCTTACTAAATGCTACTGAGAACAAAATAACATCACGCTCAGAACCTTGAACAGCTTCCAGTTCTTTGACGAAAATAGTTTCGCCGCCGACCCCTTCTGTCCATGCACGCTGAATATCTGGATCTAAGGAGTCCCCTAACTTCGACTCAATCTCTTCTCGCTGTTTTTGGTTAAAGGTTACAATTCCAATTGAATCATTTTGTGTTGCAGGATCTTTCAATCTTTTAGCCAAATACTTCATAATGGCATCAATTTCGGCGGTATTTGTGCCTATCTTGCCTTTGGCACCCGCAAGTTCATTTTCACGTCTGAAGAACTGACCACCTTCTACATATTCGAAGCTCAAACCTTTAAACGTCTTATCAGTCGAAGGTGATGGGAAGGAGTTTAGCTTTCCGTCATAATATTTTTTGTTGGAAAATGCGATTAGCGACTCATCTTCGCTACGGTAGTGCCAGTTGAGCATAATGTCAGGAACTCTCGCAGTGTCACAATGGTCGAGAATGCTCTCGCTATCTATTCCTAAAAGACCTTCCTCGACCTCGTCAGAGAACTCATCATCGTCACTCATGCGCACTTGCGCGACCGATGTTGGTGGCATCTGTTTTGAATCACCAACAACAATTACCGCTTTGGCTCTACCTATTGCACCAATCGAATGTGCTACACGGATTTGTGAAGCCTCATCAAAAACCACCACATCAAATGGAGGAAGATTTGGATCCAGGAAGCGAACGCATGAGTCAGGGCTAGCCAGCACACAAGGGGTTACTTTCGTTACCACTCCCCAGTTTCGGGCAAGCAGAGTTCTAATTGGGGTTCGACTCTTAGGCTGCTTGAGTGCTGCAACCAAATCTCCAATAGCGCCCACCTTCATTGAAGTATCAAATCCACGACGGGCCAAAAGGGCCGCTCCTGTAATGCGAGGGAGGCGATCGCGGATCTCATCGAGGGAATCGCCTAGGTTCTTAACGTGGTTGTTGATTGTCATTGCTTCAAATGTATTGAAGCCACGCTCAACAACAAGCGACTTACCCAATGCCTCGTAGTAGCCATTGAGGAAGGCATTGGGTACATCTATGTAATTGATTTTTCCTGACAGAACTAATGTCCGTGCTTCAAGTAACCCTGAATCAGCAAATGGTTGTGCCTGCGCCAACAATGTTACCCAACGCGTTAATTGTGCAGAGGAATGTTCGGAGACATCAACTGCCCAATGTGGAACAGACTGAGCAAACTTCTCACCGAAATTTAAAGCACCAATCCACAAATCAATAGAGGCTTGATCGCAAGCCAAAATATTAAAGAGCGCCTGGGAATCTTCGCCTAGCTGAACAAGTGAAGTGATTGGGGACTTTGAAGGTTCTGCCAACAACTGAGCAAGTACAGAACTCTCAATTGAACGTGACGAAAGAAAATCTGTGAGATCTTTTGCTCTAGACAGCATCGTGAGAATTCCATCAATACACTCTTGACTGTATAGATTCTGAGTGACATCAAATCTAATACCTGGAATCTGTCCTAAATCTACTTCGGCCTGCTTTTTTCGTGAAGCAAGCGATCGAAGAGATTCTAGTGCTACGACTAATTGAGTCTTATCGTTAGTAATTGCGCTTCCCAAAATGCTTGTCAGTTTCTTTAGTACGCCACCTTGTTTCAATCCTTTAATGAGTATGAATGATGAATCCGCCTCTTGGGCTTTTGAAATCCATAGGTTTAGGTCAAGAGAATCCAAACGGGTTACATTAAATCCGATTTTATCAATTGCAGTTTTTAAATTTGTGACACTCTGAAGGGCATTTCGGTGAGCATCAATAAAAGCGGGTGAAGTAAAATCAACTACAGAAATAGTTTTTGCTTCTTCATACGTTAGAACTCTTGTCAAAATGAGTTCATTCGGTGACGAAATCCTTTTTAAGATAGACATTGCCGCTGGGTTAGTCTGAATTACTTCTAAAGCAGTTCGCATGGAACGCGAAAGAGACTTCACCTGCGCTAACTCGGATTCATTAAACTCTGAAGTTCGTGCAGCCAATGACCATGGGTTGGTGGAAGCGATACCGGTTTGTGGACCCATCTCTGCAAGTGTTTTAGCGCTCTTCAAAAGTATGTCTTTACTTTCAACTGTGGCTTCGGCAATAAACTCACCATTTATTGGAAGGGTTGCCGATCCCTGCACCGCAAGCTTCTTATCTAAGGCAGAATAAATAGATTCATTCAGGCGACCCTTTTCATGCAAACGATTACGATATTTCTGTAAGGGAGATAGAGCGCCTTCATACTCTCCTCGTGCAGTTTCATGTCCAATTCTATCTGCTGCTATAGCGATATCAATCACATTCAATAATTGTTCTTTCACTGCCTTAGGTGTCATCGCCTTATCGTGTAAATCTAAACTGAAGGCACCAAGTCCAGCATCATCAAGTCGCTTCTTAACAACATCAAGTGCATCCTTCTTCTGCGCAACAAACAACACCCGCTTGCCCTCGCTGAGCGCTCGTGCCAACAAATTGGTTATCGTCTGGCTTTTTCCAGTTCCCGGTGGTCCTTGCAAAATAAACGTACGTCCCGCCATTGCAAGTGAAATTGCTTTGGCTTGTGATGCATCTGAGGAGATTGGAATATTAGAGACGAGAGTATCCAAGTCTTCATCGATGGGCTCGTTTGATGGATCCTTAAATTCATCATTGGGTGTATGGATGAAGTGATTGACGAGCGCATTTTTCTCAAAAGTTTGCCAGTTATCGAGTAAATCGCGCCATAATCTATATGTGCTGAAATTGAATATGCCTAATATTGCGGTCTCATCAACTCTGTAATCATTCAACCCAGCAGCTGCGAGAGTCTTTCGGATGTACTCAAAAGTGCCATTAATATCAACACCTGACTCATCTTCAACCAAATTTACGAGATTTTCTAACTTAACGCCTTCATCACGAAAAAGTTTTTCCGCAAGAGAGAAATTTGGAACTATTTGGCTACCGTCGTCGATTGTGAGGTAATACTCTCGGCCTCTGTTTTTAGAGGTTAGAAGTACTGGTAATAATATGAGAGGCGATCGAACAGTTGTGATTTCTTTCTTGCCATTTCTTGTTACCTTGGCCGACCAGTTAAGTGAACCTAGGGCTAAATAGAGTCCGTTTGCACCGGTTTCTTCCATGAATGTCTTGGCAGTTGAAGCCATTTTTCTTAGATTGTTTCTATGCGTTTCTTCCTGAAAATTGGTAAGAAGCATCTTTTTTGCTAGATAGCTCGCAAGAATTTCACTTGAATTTCGATCGCCACCAGCTTCCCCACGTACATCTAGTAAGCCACTTTCTCCATTAGCACTTGCTACATTGCTGTTGCTCGAAACGAGTGCCAGAGTTTGCCTATTCTGAAGTAAATCCTCCACGACCCCCAAAATCTCCGGAGCAGAGAGGAAGTGAATTGAATTCTCTCGCTTCTTGTAACTAATTAAAGGATTTCGAAGGCTGAGGTCAAGCAAGGAATCAAGCCAGCGTTTTACAACGGGAGGCACATCTAGTTGAACAGTTCCGGCGGCCGTACCATGGGAGCCCTCTGCGGACAATTGTTCTTGCAAGAGTCCGACGCTGAATTCAATTGGCTTGTATTCGATAACTTGAGTTGATCCGTCTGGAGCTTTGTACAGGGCTGGAAGAGGATGAATTGCACGTGGTTGCATTGCTCGACAACCAGCAATGTTTATAAGAAAGCTCTCAGCTGCATTAATGCCTAAAGCTTCGGTTGCTGATATACGAGACAAACTCTCTTTTATTGCCTGTTCATATGGCAACTGGCTTTCACCAATGCAAATCGATGTTGTTTCAAACAGTTCGATATAACCAGCATCTACCAAATTCATTACATCGGTCAGGGAGCGCGCCGACCATGCTGGAAAGCCTTCCAATTCACTTCTCGAGGCAGCAGTCCAGTAACCCACAAACGCGTGGCGTGGGATTAAAGCAACAACTGGACAAAGACCAGCGGCCTCTAATAACGATGCAAAAAATAAGGCTGTATCGAGGCAGGTACCTACTTTCTCATCCAAAATTGTCTGTGAATTTCTAATTCTTTGGCCCTCTGGAAGATCCCATGAAGCAGGGGGATTTGAATATGTAATTTGACGATTTACAACTGCCTGATAAATCGCAGAGGCCATGGGGCGGACATGTTTTAGAACTTGGTAACCGGAGAGTGCTACAAACTCACCTTGCTTTTGAAGAATTGATACGGCGTCATCCAATACTGGTCGTAATACAGGGTGATTAGGTTGAACATAGGCGGCAAGAATTTCATTTGAAGATTCGCTCCACAACCATGAATCGGGAGAATGAAACTTCAAATTCCATATTGCCTCGGCCAATACATTTGTGTCCTCTTCAACAATACGTATCTTTAATTCTGCAGGAACTGTTTCTCTTTGTTGAAACAATAGCTCTGAATAAAACTCAAGGGAAAGATTTTCGAAGCCGACAGCTGCTGAGGCAAATGTGCCGATTTTGCTCTGCCAGGTCTGCGAAAGGGCTAGGCCGAGGGAATGAACTGAAACTTCAAATGTGACATTGGTATAAATTTTTTCTGAAGTGGATTGAATCACTAACGAGCGAATAACCGATTTTCCATTAAAAGCGGTGGCATAGGTTAAGGAGTCATCTGCATCAATAGTGAATTTGAAGCCTTCAATCACCTTATGATTTAACGCAGACAAGCGATCCTCCCCCGATTCCTGATTTGGAATTCTAATAGGCAGGCTTCCTTATGGGTAGGTCGAAAATCGGCGATTTCCCCTCTGTAACATCCTTTCCGCAACAAAGGTGGTCAGGTTATTCGATTTTGGGATCCTTTCTCATTTCGGCTATTCCAAATGTCACCCCTAGGATTTAAGATTTTGGCAATTCGCCCGTGCGGGCCTAAGAAAAGGAGAGGGCCTCATGGGTCTTTTTGATAAGAAGAATAGCTCTAATGCGCTTCACACAAAGGTAGAGAATCTACTTCGTGAAGCTATGCCAGACGTCAACTTTGTTGATGAAGGTCCAGGGCACTGGGGTGCTCGTAATGAATCTGTACTAGTACGAGTAATGGTTAATACAGAGGATTTCCCTGAGAAGCCATTTGTGGATGTCATGGCAGCTGTTCTACTAGATGTAAAAGATGACATCAATATCTACAAGTATTTAATGACAGAAAAATCATACATTTTTAACAAATGGGAAATCGAACCAGGTGAAGCAAATGGAACTATCAATCTGCTTTTAACCTCTCGAGTGTTGATTGATGATCTTGATGCATCAGAGTTAAGTTTTGCAATTATGTCGACAGCTGTCATTGCAGATGGAATCGATGAAGAGATGCAGCAGAAGTTTGGTGGAAAGCGCTGCGTCGAATATTTCGGTTGGGAAGAGTAAGTCTTAACGGCGGAAGAGCCCCTTTTTCTTTTGGGGCTCTTCCCCTAAGAGTTCTAGAGATTTCTGTGCAATTCCTGAGATCCATTCGTGAGCATTGAGAAGAGATCGGAAAGTTTCTACCAAATCCTTCTTCTCATAGGAGTTCAAGGTGGCCAAACCCTCCTGTACTTGTTTGCTCTTTCCTTCAAGATGATCAAGCAAAATTGGATAGAACTTTGATTCAACGTGATTTTCCTGGAAATGTGAATCCAGCCAAATGCTTCTTAACTCATCGTGTGATGCTCCAAGTGCAAACCTATTGAGTGCATCATTACTCCTTACATTTGCGCCCTGTTCAAAGTCATTTTCAGTTTGCCGGGTAGTCATAATTCTGTAATAACTCTGATCAAAAAGTCTGCAGGCTCTTTCGTGTTCACCCTTCATTAGCAAATCCCAGGTCATATTTGCTAACGCATTTCCGCTTCCAAGATTCGCGGCTATTTCGAAAAATTCATAAGCCTTTTTTGAATCGCCAAACTCGCTGTACTTCCAGCCGACGTTGTTCAGTAAATCACGAACTTGTGGATGACTCTCCTCAACTTCAGCTTCCTTCAACATGGCCTGGGCGATCGTGTCAATATTTGATCGCGTCATTTCAATGGCCTCAGCCATTACTCGTCGTGCGACACGCAACCCACTATCAGATAGCGAGACAAGCTTCTCAAGTCGCTTGTTTTGATTGTCTTCCTCATAAACCAAAATAAGTTGAGCGGTCTTACTGCCTTTGCTTGCCAACTCTTCATATCCAACCAAATTTTTATCGTAATTAAATTGTGCTGATGGGCTATAACCAAACATCATTTCAAATAACTCAGGAGACTCAACCTGCATCCCTGAAACCACATCTAACATTCCGGTGATTGAACCTGCAATAGCTCTAATTGCTGTCTCAAAGTGATCGGATTGCAAGCTTATGTCTACGCCATAACCAAACTCAATTTTCTCAAATTCGTGTTTAGTTGGAAGGACTTCGTAATACATAGATGCAGATGATGCACCAATAATTGACCAGTACTCATTTGCTTTGGAAATATTCACAAAGGATTCAGGTGCTTTTCCAGCTGGTATTGAATTAAAGATATTACCAATATCCATCATCATGCTTGGGAAGATGATCTCTTGATCTCTGATTAATATCTCTAATATTTTTTCCTGAATTCTATTCAGGCCGCTTTGGCTCTTATCTGGCGCTCCATTGTCATCAAATTGAGAGGTGAGAAGACAGGTATAGATAAGAGCAAGATCGCGGCCATCATCTTCAACTAATTCACACAAGATCAAGAAGTTTCCATGCCTTGATCCAAAGGGGAGTGCAACCAGATTTTGATCAATCTGCGTATATAGGAAACCACATTTTTCGAAAAGATCGCAAACTTTTACGAGAGAAGATTCTTGACCCGGTTTCAACGAATCTAATTGAACTTCTGGGTGGCCCCCGTAGGTAGATCTGACTTTATTAATTTGATTTGACGAAAGAAGTCTCGACATTTTGTACAAAGGTCCGCGCCCAGGTCGTGTCTCGCTAGCGCCAATTCCCTTGGCTAAAGCAGACCACGCCTTATCTTCTCCGCCTTGTGCACCAAAAAAGTTCTGAACTATGCCAAGTTCTGAACACAGAACCACTCCTAAATTATGGAAGCAGTTTTCATCTCCGAGTTCGATGCCTTCCATCCAGGCGGTTATCTCGGCAAGGCTGTCCCCTGCCTTCTGCGCCGCTTCTGCTCTTTCAAAAATTTCTGAAATTGCGGTATTGGATTTCGAGTGACTATTCACAGAGCCATACTTGCTTCCAATGTCTGAGATCAGACCTTCCATGGTTCGCCTGTAGTGAAGCTCTTCTAAAATATCGGTGAGTCCATACTCTTCAACCAACCTTAAAAGAGCGGAATCATCTGGAATTTCATCCATGAATACATTTGCGAAATGAATAGCTAATAAAATGGATTGCTCATGACCAAGTTGTGCCGATTCCATAAATGAGTCAAAGAAATCTCGTGGCGAGTAATCCTTAAAAATCTCTAAATTAGGATTATCTGCGTAGCGGATACCGATCTCTACTAACCCCAGAGACTGACCTTCTTTAAAACCTTTTTCGTTCACCTGCATAAAAAATTCGTAAGCTTCATCCGCTGTTTCTAGCGGGCCGTATGGAGGGGGTATTAATTCGCCCAATTGTCCGAATCTAGTCACCATTAGATTTGCAATATTCCGATTGATAATCCAGTGCTCAGAGTTGATGTAGGGAGCCCAGAATGTAATGGCCTCCTCATACTCGCCTCCGATTAAGTGGAGATTTCCAAGGCTAAAGATGATTTCAATCTCTTTATCTCTAACTCCACGTTCGAGTTGTTCTCTTAATTTAGGGAGTTTTGGATCTGCTGGGCGATGTGCCTGAAGCAATTCCACCAGCCATGGAATGGACTTCTTGTCTCCACTTTCAACCGCTTGTTCAAATGCATGAATTGAATTATCCAAATCATCTAAATCTGAATAAGTAAGTGCTAAAGATCTCCAGACATCTGGTAGTTCTTTACATTTGGAATATGCCTCAACAGCTTTTTCGAATTGTCCAAGAGATTCATAGTAAGAACCTCGGGCCTTATGACCAAGTAATACTTTATTCATCGTCGGAATCCTTTGCAGGTAGACCTAACAACGTTGCGGCAGCTTTGCTCTCACTTGAAGTATTTGGATTTTCGACCACAGCCTGCCTTACATTTTCATCAGCATCTAAGGCAAGTTTTGAAAGATCGGACTCATTCAAAGAAGTATTACTTGCTAATCGCTGGCGAACATAATGACTTGGATCATCAATCAAAATCTCAATAAGTGCACGAGATAAAATTACTCTTTCAGCAATATTCTCTCGAACAGTAGTGTCCCCACGAATATCGTCACTCCAAGTTTCATCCTGATCCTCTTTGAGTTGCATGGCTGATTTAATTGCAGCCAGCAGGAATTCATCTGTGCAATTAGGATTCTTTAATACGGTGTAGCGAGCAGCTGCTGAATTTTCCCATAATTTTTGAAGAGTTGACATCATCGTTTTTGGGTTTTCGGCTACAGCAAGCTGAATCTCAGATATCTCTTCACCTGACAAGAGATCTAACAATTCAAGATCAGTTGAAGGATTTTGAGCAACGCTCCTTCGAACTCCCCATTCAGAATCTTTGGCCAACTTTCTTAAAATATCGGGTGATGCATTTGGATTACTTGCAACTCCAGTTCGAACGATATAGCTCCGATGGCTTGCTAGTTCAGACAAGCGGGAGGTGCTTAAAGTGGGGTTTTCACAGGCGGCTGAGATAACAGATAAATGAGAATCATTAGACAGCCCAACCACCAATGTTGAATCTATCGAGGTGTTCTTCGCTAAAGAGGCCCTAACTGATGGTTCAACATCTTTGCTCATCCAGTGAGCAAATCGATCAGTAAGTTTTGGATTTGTTGCCACTATCTCTCGTAAATCGGTTTGGGAGCTGAGTACGCAGTACTCCATCTCTTTGATATCAAGATCAGGACTTGCGACTTGATCACGCACTTCATCATTAATTTCTATGAACCGATAATTACTCACAAGTCGCCTCCCTTACCTTCACTTAGTTCCGAAGCATTTCTACCAGTTGGTTATCAATTGCATCAATCTCTTTAATAAATAGATACAGAGTCGATTTCAATTCTTTTCCAGAGAGGTGATCGGCATAAAGAACAAAACCTGCACGAACTGTGTGATTTCCCTGTTCTAACTGCTCCACGGGTATGAATTTAGCAATGAGACAAGAGAGATTGCCTTGTGCGGCAATAAGTGTCGCTCGTTCAAATGAAACCCCTGGGGCTTTTAAGAAGGATGAGACTTCGAGAATACGATGACCATCCATTTCAACCAGGGTGATACTAATGTTCACTGAGCTATCGCCTGAGCCAACCCCGACGCCTGATAACTCAATTAGATCTCCATTGCGTTCTGGAGAAAAGCCGAATTCAATTAGGTGGTTGAAAATTTCAGTCTCAAAGACGGGGTCGGAAATGTCATTTCTTTGGATTCCCACGTTTAAAAGTGTTCCCTAATTTAATCTTTTAGGCAATAATCTCATCCATAAATTGGAGGACGACGTGAGCTCTGTTGATGAATACGCTGCTGGATATAAAGCACTTATTACCTGTGTGGCCGCACGTGTACCGGTAATTCTTTGGGGCCCCCCTGGTCAGGGAAAAACTTCAGTCATCAAGCAGATTGCGCAAGATCAAGATCGTCATCTAGAAGTAATTCTGGCGAGCATTCGAGAGCCTCAAGATTTTGCTGGATTGCCAATGCTCTCGCAAGGCACAGCCACATTAATGCCCCCAGATTGGGCAAAACGTTTATCAGAGGTTCAAGATGGAATCTTGTTTACCGATGAGGTCAATACCGCTCCCCCAAGTGTTCAAGCAGCGTTGCTCCGTGTTTGTCTCGATAAGGTTGCTGGTGACTGCCACTTAGGAGATGACACCAGTGTTATTGCTGCTGCAAATCCGCCTGAACAGGCCGCAGATGGTTGGGATTTAGCTCCTCCTTTGGCAAATCGTTTTTGCCACATTAATTGGGATCTTCCAGCAGAGGTAGTTAGAGATGGCCTAGCTGGAAATTGGATCAGCTTCACAATTAAAAAGCCTGATAGTAAGAAATTGCAGAGTGCTTTGATTGCAGAACGTGCCGCGTTGGCAGGATTCCTAGCTTCAAGACCAGATTTAACAACGGTTCTTCCAAAATCATCTGCTGAACAAGGACGTGCCTTCCCTACTCCACGTTCATGGGAGATGGTTGCGATTTTGTCAGGTTGGATTACAGCGTGCGAGCTAGAAGCAAGCGTTCGAAGAGTTGCAGTACTTGGTTGTGTTGGTGCCGGACCTGCAGCGGAGTACATCACCTATCGTGAGAATATTGATTTACCTAACCCTGAAGACATTATCTCGGCACCGAAGAACTTTGTGTTACCAAATCGGATGGACAAGGTTTATGTGGTTGCTGCCTCGTTAATGGCGGTTTTGCGTAACAACATGACTCAAGAACGATGGGATGCGGTCGGAATTGTTCTGGAAAGAATTGCATCCGGTGGTCATCCTGATTTAGCCGTTACCTTTGCGAGAGATTGGCTTCGAGAGCGCCCTAAAGGAGCAACCCCAGATTCAAATTTATTGAAGGCCTTAATTCCTCTTCTTACAGAAGCAAAAATGATTTAGGAATGTCAGCAGATTTAAAAGTCGCAACTGCCGAGGAGGCTCGGCTCCGAATAATGGCGGCCAAGATCATTGCGCAAGCGCGGTGGCCCTATATGTCCACTCTTATATTTTCTTTGAGAATTGTGGAGTCGCCTGATCTGCCAACTTTGGCGGTAGATGCCGGTTGGCGTATGTACTACAACCCAGAGTTTGTGCTGGAACAGATTCCTGAGGTTCTGGCAACAATGGTTTTACATGAAGCGCTTCATTGCGTTTCAAAACACAGCACACGATTTCAATCTTTAGGCCGAGATAATTCAAGTCATGACACTTGGAATTTAGCTGGCGATGCAAACATCAATGAGATTTTGGATGATTCAAAGATGCCTTGGGGTGAATTTGATCCGGTTCGATACAAAACTTTAGCTAAATTTGGTGTAGTAAAGGGAATGACTACGGAAAATACCTTTTTCACTATGGTGAAGTACTTTGAAGATAATCCTTCAAAGGATAAGGAGCATTCAGATTGCGGAAGTGTCACTGGTGGAACTTCACGTGGCTATGAACTTCCCCAAAGCAATAGCGAGAATCCTTCTATAAAAGGTGATCAGCAAGATGTTATCCGGGATCGAGTTGCCCAAGATGTTCTCAAGCATTCGCGGGAAAAGGGAATGGGGTCAGTTCCAGGAGAACTTCTCCGCTGGGCCAATGATTTGCTTAATCCGCAAATTGATTGGCGCCGTGAACTTGCTGGTTCATTAAGAAGTTCGCTTGCGACGGTCATGGGGAGAAGGGATTACACATTTTCTAGACCATCACGGCGCCAAAGTTCCATGGCGGAAAGTGATCCTGAATTTATTTTGCCTTCTATGAGAAAACCTTCCCCGCCAACAATTGCGATTGTGATTGATACAAGTGGAAGCGTTGCGGAAAAAGAGATCACCGAGTTCCTCTCGGAGGTTGATGGAATAGCAACCGCCAATGGGATTGCTCAAGGAATAACCATAATTCCGTGTGATTCACAGGTGGGTGAGATCCAAAAGCTTCGATCGATTTCAGGGGTTGCTGAAATAAAGTTAAAGGGCGGCGGGGGAACTGATCTTCGTGTGGGTATCTCAGCTGCGGAGGCGTTAAAGCCACAACCGAAAATCATTATTGTTTTAACTGATGGATATACCCCTTGGCCTGATTCGATTGATGGCCACATAGAATCATTAATTATCTGTTGCAGTGTTTCTGAATCTGTGGCCAATGTGCCGCAGTTTGCGACCGCTATCGATATGACTCACTTATAAAGGATTTGTCACTCCCCTCTGCTACATTTCTCTTAGGTCAACGAATCTAAGCGCTAAGCCCTTCGGCTTGCTTAGTACCAACCGCGCAACTCGCGCACGGTGGTCTGAAGGAAGACCTGCTGGCGATGAAAG
>JACCDP010182728.1_pt1 | contig 19260 bp, 15 predicted proteins | sample 7445841 | NCBI WGS metagenome assembly JACCDP01 (sample SAMN15323441, study PRJNA562643) | freshwater metagenome | isolation source: river surface water | place: USA:Blue River Watershed | collected 2017-08-17
CCTTCGGCACCTTTGGAGCCTTCGGCACCTTTGGAGCCTTCGGCACCCGACCATGATACGAACCAATGTGGGGGCATGACCAGGCATGTTCCAGGGCGCACAATGATGTCCATGAATTTCAAATCTGCCACAAAAGGGGTGTCCTTATTTGTCAGTTGGTGAGGAAAGCATCCAGGCCACGCTGCGGGAAGGCAACTCTCTGCTGTCTCAGGAAGAATTGTGACGACAATATCATGTTCCACAGGAAGAATACAGGTCCATGTGGCATAGGTTCGTCGGAGACCCACTTTGCCCGCCCAACAGTGATATCGAGGCATCATCCAATAAGACCACAACGTAGATACAAAAGAGGAATGAAGCGTCTTCTTGGCCCAGACGGGCAATCCAGAGACGGCGGCAATCTGTTCGGCCTGGGTATACTTCCAGGGACACACTGTCTCAGGAGTGGCCTGTGCCAACCATTCGGGAAGAGTGGTCTCTTGGAACAAGGGAAGATCTGTGTAACATGAACGAGCGGTCACATCCTGATGGGTCCAACAGGCAGATAACGGGATGGACCGAATGACAAGGGGGACTTTTTCAGAGAGAAGATCCAACAGGTGAGGTTGCTGCGACCATTCCATTTGATTAATACGAAATTCACAAATGGCCTGTTTATAGAAAAAAAAGAGAATGAAAAAGATGACTCCCAGGATGATGATCTCCATGGCCTATTGGTATCCTGTAACAAAATCAAGATCGTAGGAACACGATGCACCACAGGCGCATCATGCAACAGGCACTTAGTGATGCCGTCGGGTGGATCCCAGATGTTTCTTGAAAACAGGGCGCGCGCGACGTGTGAGACGGAGCCGTCGTTTCAAGGAGGTCTTTTCAATATGGGCACGATTCCACACCGTAGAGGTGTCTTCTGGATCAGTCGCAGTCGCAGTCGCAGTCGCATTCGCAGTCGCAGTCGCAGCCACAGCAGCACTTGCAGTCGCAGTCGCAGCGGTCGCAGCACTTGATACACCCAAGAGCGCAAGGGCCTTATCGATCCATTCATGGGGGAGAACGCCCGTATGAAGCGCATGGGAAAAGAAGGACGACTCTGCAGGAATTTGTTCTGTCACCAACTCAATGAGAACATCTTCCATGCCGTCCACCGTCTCGATCTTTTTCTCATGTCCTGTCGCCTGAAAGGCCTCCACCCAGCACCGACGATATGCCTCCTTATCATTCTCTGGGCCACCCCATCGCAACTGCGTATCCGTGATAAATCCATAGTGAAGGCCAATCTCATCGAATCGCGCCTCCAAATCAATAGAGAACGTCGGCGTCCGAAGGACCGTCCCTGTCAGTTCCACCGTGCCCTGAGCGATGTCCTCCATGACAATGAAGCAACCGTAGAGATGGTTTTGAAACTGTAAAGAGCGTAAACCCGTAACACCTGTAGCAGTAGTAAGACACGCCTGACGAATTGCTTGGACGTCCATTCTTCCTAGAACGAAGGATCTCTCCTCTTCGAACGGAACGCATACCAAAAGGAACGCAGCATGACAGAATACCTATTGGAATTCTCCCATGGATCGGTTGCGTTAAACGAAGAGCAATATCGTGTCGTAACGAGCCCCTCCTCCGAAAACCAGCGCATTCTGGCTTCCGCGGGATCCGGAAAAACAACGACCATCACCGCGCGGATTGCCTACCTTGTCGAAGAATATGGCATGGATCCCAGTCGGATTCTTCTTCTCACGTTCAGTCGCGCCGCGGCCCAAGAAATGATCCATCGCGTGGAGCGCCTGATCGGGACCGCCCCCCGCTATGCAGGAACCTTCCACGCCATCAGTCAGCATATCCTCCGTGAAGAGGCCCCCCAGTCCATCTCCGACCAACCCTTCATGGATGAGCTCCCCTATCGGCTTGTTACCTGGCTTCAGACCGAATCAGGAAAAACATGGGCCAGTCGGTTTCGCACAATCATCGTAGACGAATTTCAAGACATCAATGACATTCAATGGAAACTTCTTTCCTGCTTTTATCATCCATGGGCCACCATGACGATCGTAGGAGATGATGCACAAAACATTTATACCTGGCGGGGATCCTCCGTGGACTTTATCCTAACGTTCCATGAAAAGATCAAACGGGTGGTGGACTATCAACTGTGTCGCAATTATCGCTCGATGGAATCCATTGTGACGATTGCGAATGCGGTCATGCGATTCATCCCTACGCTCCCGTTCAAAGAGAAGATGATGGCGCACCAGAAGGGTGGACACGTGCCCGAGGTCCATTTCTTTTTTCGGTCATCGGATGAAACCGATTGGATTGTGAACTCGGCCATTCGTCTGCGACGGCAATGTCCCACGCTCACGATTGCGATCCTCTCGCGATACAATCATGACCTTTACCGACTGGAAGAGCGATTCCATGTCAAACGGGTGCCCTATGAGCTTCATCATGAAGAAAGGGAAAAACGGCCTTCCCCACAGCAGCAGCAAGCCTCCCACCAACAGCAGACACAACACGCTTCGCATCCCATCACCCTTGCCAGCATTCACGGAAGCAAGGGACTCGAATGGGATATCGTTTTCTTCATGAATCTCCACGACGATATCTTCCCTTCCCGTAAGAGCGATGAGGAGATCGTGTGTGAGCGCCGTCTCTTCTACGTGGCGGTCACGCGGGCCAAAAAGGGTCTGTATCTGACGTATTCACGACAAGAACGAGCCCTTTGCCGATTCGTCCGTGAGATCCCTCGCCCATTTCTCCGTTTCCACAACGTGGCCTCCTTTCAACTGAGCACCCAAGAAGCCGCCGCCCCCCTCTTATCCGTAGAGGACATGATTCGAGGCCTGGACGGCGCCGACTGGAATGAGCTCCGTGCAAAAGGGAGCGTGCCCGCGGTGACCCAGGTTCAGACCGATTCCATCTATCCATTTGGACAGCAGTTCAACATGCCTGAGTGGGTGCGCACCCATGACGTTCGCGAAACGTGGACCGAAATGATGCGCTGGGTCACGCTTCGAGAGTGTGCGCGCATTCGCCAGACCATGGAGGAACTACGCACTCCCGCGATCTCCGAGACGCTTCTGACACTCCGCATTTATCGCGAGGACATTCCCTTTTGGGAACTCTATGAAGTGGAAATGGAACAACTCGCACACTTATTTCTGAAGCATACCCCCACGATGCCACCGATTGACTATGCACAGCTACAAGAATATGTCACACAGAAGTTACGACATCTTACGTGGACCGTAGAAGAGATGTCTCATGCGGTGCTCATTCTTGCCAAACTGCGCGGGCAACTGAGACCTCTTCGCCATGCGGGATTTGATCTAAACGAGTTCACCTTTGGATGGGTGCGTTCCTCCGTTCCCACGGAAATGCGTCCCGAGATTCTTGCGAGTTGGCATCGGGTGATGGATGTGTCCCAACCGTCTCATGCGATCATTGGAGACCTCTGGCGAATGGCGGCAATCCGATCTGTCGCAGCAGGCCGAAACATCCCTCTGTATCAGCATGCCACGGTTCTTCCCTATCTATTATTGAAAGAGCAGCAGCACATTGTCCAACAACTGGAGATTGCCGTTCCGCGATGGTTGATGCCCCATGTCACCCAGGACAATCCCGTGATTCATTTTATGTTTGAGGTGAATGGTCTTCGTCCGTTATCCTTTGAATTGATGACGGAAAAAGGCGCGTATGATCTCTTTTTCGACCCGACATTTGTCCCACGAACGGATGACAAAATACGGATGCTCTTAAAGCAATATGTATATGAGGAGGTGTTCGATCGTTCCCTGGAATCCATGGGATGTCTTAATCTTGCTACGGGTATGATTCATGAATACAAGGTGACGTCTACCATACGGGAGCAGCTGAGCCAGATGTGGCAATACCTACAAACGAAGTACCGCTTGCATTTGTAACTTTCTTGGGAGCCGCCTTCATGCGAGGAGCCGCGCCACCAGGCTGGGAAAAAGCATGTGCGCTTTGCACGGAGCGGCGCGCCTGGGACGTAGGGGGGACCTGATTGACGCCGCCATGAGGCATCGGAGCTCCTTGGGGCAGTCCATCACGTTTCGCATAAAAGGTCTGTGCGCCATATCGATCCTGTTTCGTGGGGTTGTGGAACAGACGACCGCTTCGCTCAAAGTAGGCACTGTCATTGGCGGAACGGCAGGTCATCCCGTCGCTGCGAAGAAGTGCCTGGGGCATGGAGAGTTCTGCGACGAATACATCCGTCGCATTACGATCGGGCATTCTGCCCGAGTGTTCCGATACCATGGAATGCAAATGCGCTTTCCGATCAGGCAACGTGCTGCCCGCCTGATAAAGATTGCTATTTTCAGAAGGAATATACTGATTCGTCACACATGCCCGATCCAGACGTTGATCCAGGGTGCGCAGAACGGACTCCTGATCAATGGCGGCAGAGTAGCGACCGGGCGGATACACCGATCCTCCCGTGGGAAACACCATGTCTGAAGGAGGGAGGGGTGCCTCTCGAGTCGGTGCGCTCGTCTTGTATTCCATACAGACCTTCACTAGAGGACGAAAGTCCTCAGGCAGCGTGACATGGCGACTAGGAAGAATATGACGGAGCATTTTTGTCGGATCCCAATGAGACGTTAGGCACACAGGAGGAAACAGATTTCCCTTTACGGTAGAAAAGGGATAGGCACTCACAAAGGGTGAGGGCTGGCTCATCTTATTATGTCTTATTATTATTTGGATTATCTTTGGACGTGAGTCCCAAATAGGCCATGCGTCGCGGATCATTGGGAATAGGAATCGTAGGAAGTTGACCCCATCCTGATTCGCGGTTGGCAAAGCCGACCTCCTCGTCGATCTGAAACGTCGCATTCCATTCATTGATGTCCAGCGTGAAAGGAAGATATTGCCAGGCAGGCGTGAGTTGGTCATCGTCGTAATAGATTTTAAAATCCAGGTGATCCAGTTTTCCAAGAGGCACATCTAAAATCACGGGGTTCTGAATGACGGTTTGGGAAATACCCGTATCACCGATTGCACCCATCAGGATTTTGGCCGCCATGAGTTTGACCTGACCCGTCGTTTCATTGGAGACAGCATAGTCCTCTTTCATGGCAATGTCCATGTTGTTGAACCCAAATTCGGAGTTCATCTGGATAAAGAAGTTCGTGTTCCCCGTGGACGTAATGTCTGCAATCGAGCTAAGTAGATTAAAGTGACCAATTGTATTATTCATGAGGCCCATACGATAATTCAGTCCACGAATGGCAGTATCAACGGGAAGACAGGAATACCATGAATTGACAAGGTCCTGAATGACGGCGCAGCAAATGGCCTGACAATCCTCGGGAGTAGATTGTGCAAGACCCCGAACCGATTGCCCAGGAAGATACAGGGCCTGATTGGTGACAAAAGAGACGGGAAGGCTCTGTTGGATGGTATAGGACTGCGTTTGGATGGTCTGATCGGGTAGAATACCCGTGTATTTCGTGGAAACGTAGGTATGGTAGTCCGCCTGAACATGCCCATGGAAGGAAGACAGCGTTTGCGTCGTCGACTGATGAAGATCGTAATAACCCGACAAAGAGCTGTGGTAGTCCAGAAAGTTCGTAAAGGTCATCCCCATTCCTCCATAGTTTCCATAGATGCGCCCGATGGTGCTCTGATAGGCAAACATGGTAGTGAACGACTCGTCCGCATGAAGATCCGACGCATGAAACGTAGACTCCACGGTAGAATGACTCATTCCGCCCTGGTAGTGATACCCCGATACCATGTGATAGTGGCTCAACACGGTGCTCAGATTCAGCTCTAAGTGCTTATAGACCGAGGCATACCCCACAGCGTCTTTTTTTAACAATGGGATCGAGTGCGACTGGAGATTGTGAGCGGCCAATTGTTGCGCCACAATGTCCGCATGTTTTCGTTTAAATTCCCGTTGAAGCGAGGGGTGAAGCGTATCATGAACAGATCGAAAGCGCCGATCAGAGTCGCTATAGGACCAGATGTATTTGTTGACATTCCGAAGTTCAAAGGTCAAATGGCGGCGATACACATCCAGTGCGCCCTGATTAAGGCGGCACACCTGTTCATACACAACACTATCCAGCCCTAAAAAAGCCCCCATGACTTGTTGGTAGACTTCGTCAAATGTCGTGGAGGGGTCCACTTGAATAAAGGGAAGTGCCCGTTGTGTCGCAAGAGCCTCCTTTAATACAGGGTAGTAATACGCATTGAATGCAATGGTCTCCGTGATCTCCGAAAAGGAGTCGACGTGCTGCTGGGAATAGTAGGTGTTCATGATGTCCTCTTTCGTGTGCGTCCCCAGTCGGCGCAGGGTCGCATCCGAATCAAAGGAATCGCCAGGTTCATTAAACAGCACCAAGATATCCCGTGTATTCATAAAGACGTCACGAAAGGCCTCATAGGTAATAATATTAAACGGAGGGGTGCGATTGGCCTTCGCGGTCAGCTCCTGGGCAATCTGTTTGTTGTTATAGGTGCCATCGGAAAGAGACAGGGTTACCAACAGAGGGTCGCCGACATCATTCACTCGGCCGGCTTCGATCAACCCTAGTGTATTGGTCTGTGTCGTGCAGTTCATGACACTGATACAGGAGCTGATACATGTAGAAGGAATCCCCTTTTCCAACAGGGCACTGACCAGAGAACTCGTAAAGATGGCGGTCTGGGACAGATTGGCGGCGCTGTTGGGAAAGGACAATTGCACAAGCTGAAACTTGGTGACGTTTTTATAGACGCGAGGGAGCTTGATCTTAAAGTTGTAGGGGGTAGGAAAAGACTTTTTGTCACGATTGGACGATTTGAGACTGAACAGGCTTGTTTTGGTTGTTTTAGGGGGGTCCAGATAGACCATGTCTTTGGTGGTCGCCATGCTCTTGTCCATGAAGAAGGGGGCATTTGCAAGAGGACCGCGATTTCCGCGCCCCTGCTGAGAAAGGTTCATGGACTTTGACATGGCTTGCATGTGCGCGGCCGTCGCCACCTCCTTTGGATCCACCGTCACGTTTTTGATCGCTCCTGTCACGGGGGACACGACCCCAGGTGTTCCTGTCATGACGGCCCCTGTAGGGGTATTGATAATCGTGTTGGTCAGAACACGTTTGATCGCGGGAAGGGGCTCATCGGCAAGCAACGGGCCATCGGTGGGCGCTCGAATCAACGCATACCGTGCATCACGTGCCTGACGCATCCGACGAAGTTCATTGGGATCCTCTTCGGCCACATACTCGTCTTCCCCTGACTCTGCGGACGCATCCGATTCATCCGATGCATCCGACTCCTCTGTTTTTGCATCATCGGATTCATAGGGAGTATAGTCTGCAAAGGGTCGATTCATTCTATCTCCATGGTTTGGATTTTCTTTATATGAGATCTAAAGGGCTCAGAAGGAGGGATCAGTAATGGACCAGGATACCGCCCACTATCATGATTCGGAAGTCTATCAAGATCGTGAGAATACGAGGAAGCAGAATGCGAACCTGTTTCTCTCCAATAATTCAAATCCCTTTCTGATTTCGCCCTACAACTTCCCCTCGCTTGCAGCCTATGCAAAAAACAATGTGGTAGAAGATATTTCTTCCATTATTTCCTCCATTGTTGCGAGTCTTAATGCCGTCATTGATCTGAACACCTATTCATTGACGATCAGTACGATTACCCCGATCAATTCCATCTTGGACCCCGATCAGCAAATTCGTATGACAGGCACGATCCTTAAAATTACTAGTCTGAATACACTGTTTCTCTCGAGTGTTAATGCAATGTCGATTACGTCGGGCTCAACCATTGCGATCACCTCCCCCCTTACATCCGTGAGCAATGTGCTTACCGTGTCTACATTGAGCACGACGAATCTAGCCGTTGGAGCCTTTCGAGGATCGGGAGGTATCTTTAGTTCTCTTACGACGAGCTCATTCCTTGCCAACAGCATCAGCACGGTGGATCTGTATACCACATCATTGCAAACATCGAACGGGACAGCAAGCACCTTTACCATTAGCACATTGACGGGCACCAACGGAAACTTTAGCACGCTGACGACCAGCACACTCAGCCTTCCTAATCTCATCACAACAACTGCCACGATTAGCACCCTCATGGTCAGCACTGTGGTAGGTAACAATGCGGCCATCAGCAGTCTGACAACGAGCACCTTTAGCGCTAGCACGTTGACAGGAGGGCTTGCCAATATCAGCACCCTCTCTACCAATGGGATAAGGGTGTTGTCGACTCTCACTACAAGCACGGTCATAGGCACCAATGCCACATTTGACACATTGAGCACGACCACCTTATCTGTTTCTGTCATCTCATTGGCGTCTTTGACGGTCAGCACTCTCCTTGCAAAATCAACGATCGATACAAGCACATTCACAACGATCAATGCCACGGTCAGCACGATGGACATCTCTACGTTGATCGTAAGCACGGTCACGGCAGACAATGTAGCGATCAGCACGCTTGCTGTCAGCACCCTTTCCAGCATTGCAACAGACGTCGTGAATGGCCGTCAATTTAATGGAAGCACGGTGACGGTTCGTGGAGGCACATTCAATTCCACCATTACGAACTCCACGACAAATACAAGCACGCTCATTACGATTAATGGATTTATCAGCACACTTACGGCAAGCACGATCCTTACAAGAAATGTGGTCATCAGCACGCTTGCAGTGAGCACGCTCACGAACAACTCGACGATCACCACGAGTAGCATCATTGGAGTTCATGGATTTTTGAGCACGCTTGAGGTTAGCACGTTGACGGTCAGCACGATTCTGGGAGATGCTGCGACGGTGAGCACTCTCATTTCAAAATCAACGATCGATACAAGCACATTCACAACGATCAATGCCACGGTTAGCACGATGAGACTCTCTACACTGACAGCAAGCACGCTCACGGCAGATAATGTAGCGATCAGCACACTTGCGGTCAGCACTCTTACGACGGTGAGCACGCTCACGGTAAGCTCGATCCTGACGGCAAGCACGCTCCGTTTTTCTAGTCTAGCGATGTTTCCTGAAACATTCGTTGCGCTTAATACAGGATATACAAGTTCTATCTTTATTCGAGTGGGAACGAAAACGTGTCTGATTCCTGTGGTGGAATTATAAGGTGGAGGCACGAAACCCACACCCCTATGGAGGCACGAAACCCACACCCCCCTTCTCATGGAGCGGGCGTAGATTCACCCCTTCTCATGGAGCGGAAAGTATATACTACATTCTCTATGGAACCTTGTTATGATCTTTTGCGTAATAGGGTTACATCCCATATCTAAAGAGAAGAGATGACTTATACATAATACGATGTCACGATTTTCAACGGGAGAGGGGTGTGGGGTGAAAGAAAATCCAATAGTTTCTACTAGTGACGGAACGTCTCTACAATGGGTGGAGAAGAGCCGCTATCAATCCCTACGAGAATATACCGTCATTGCACCACATCAAATCGAAGTCATTTGCCACGATGTGTTGTATTGTTCCTTTGGAGGGTCTCCACGATACATCATATCAATCGATCCCGATGGAGGGCCCTATTTATGCGTGGGACGGAACATCAAGTCCTATCAGATTACCAAAATTGTTTCCTATCAACAACCATGGAAGGGGAAGAAAGACATGATGAGGATTCTTTTGGAAGTGGAGTGGAGACATTCTGTCCCCACACCCCTCTCCCATGGAGACGCAACACCCACGCCCTCTCCTTAAGAGTCGAGTGAATATACGCCTGCTTCGCGGGAGAGGGGTGTGGGTTAAGTGTCCCTACGAGGGGGCACGGGGGAAACGCAGTGTCCCCCGCCTAAGAGCTTGGGGAGATTCGTGCCCTCTCCTATGGAGAGGGGGCACGGGGGTGAAAGAAAATCGAAGATTTTCTACCAGTGAAACGCCCGCCCACTTAGCTGCAATGATACGAGCATCCCACAAATGCCGCCCGATACGTCACCCCCTCATGCGTGATTTCCACGCACTGATAGGCATCGCTCTGAAGATCAAATGCACACGACATCGTTGCCTTTGCCACCGTATAATTGTGAAGCACGTCATCGTCCTGTCGTCGCCCATAGCCAGGAACCACACTGGAACAAATATAATCGCCGTTCGTGATCGGTCCCGCCACATCCGTCACCCACACCGCTCCTTCTCCCAAGCCATTCACACGCACCATCGTATTCAGACGATCTCCCCACTCTGTCGTATCATCGCACGTAACGGTTCCATCTGTATTATAGTTATCATTCTTCACGTTGGTGAGAACGCCCCAGACCGCCTTGTCCATGTCCTTCGTCGTCAACTGAATATAGGGAAGCGCCTCGGTAATCGTAATGGCATCTCGGCCCGTCGTCACAACGCCTGTCACAGGGTTAATCGAATAATATCCCTTATCCGCCGAGCTCACAATGAGCCCCACATACTTCGCCACATTGTCCTTCAGCATCATCTCGCCATCCACAGGCTGATTGGCGTGTTGTCCCGTAAAATAGGTGCTGGCACCCAGAATGGACCGAAATGGCACCGTTCCAGACGTGCCATAGACATACAGACTTGTGCCATACATCGTAGGCATGAGTGTGGCATAGGACAGACCCGTCAACAACGTCTTGGACGCCGCATCGGCCGGCATGGAATTGCTAACAACAAGAAGACCATTGGTGACGCTGGTAGAGGAGACAACGTGAAGACGTGCCCGTGGCATCGTGGTGCCAATTCCCACCGAACTCGTAAAGGTATTAAAGCCCGCCCCGTTAAAGGCATTCCCGCCTGACAAATAGGCCCGAGCATTGATTTGAGGCTGAATATGACTCGTTACCCCCACCAAGTAATTCAGCTCGGTGGTAGACGTGGAAGAAGAAGAGAGATAGTTCGAGCCGTCACTGACAACCGCCCGACCTGGTGTGAGCGCATTAATTTGGAAATCTTGCACGGCATAGGTGGAAGCAATGGTAATGCTATTGGTATAGACATCGGTGAAGGTGGCCGAAGAGACATGAATGGAATCGGAGGGAGTCAGCTCTCCATTGAGACCCGTGACCAGCACGCGATTCTGTTGAACGGGGTCGTCATAGGGGCCGAGGAGATAGGTATTGTAACGAGAGTTATCGTTATAGGTCCGAACGATTAAGGGGCCACTGTTGACAGAGACTATTCCACTGGATAGGCTCATCTCTAGCATCAGACAAGAATGAAATGTGCATCCTGTGCACACATGATCGCTAGCATGTTCGTGTTCATGATAGGCTGTAAATATCCGGAACATTCAACAGATGCCAGCGGGTGGAGGACTATTACAACTAGTAGCGACCGGCAAGCAGGATTTATTCCTGACGGGAAATCCGCAAATCAGTTTTTTTAAAATGGTCTATCGGCGTCATACGAATTTTGCGATAGAATCCCAACCCATGTATTTCGACGGCACCCCCGACTTTGGTCAGCGCATCACATGTCTCATCCCTCGCCGCGGAGATCTCTTGGGGCGTGTCTATATGGAGGTTGTTCTTCCACCAATCAGAGACATTAGCGGGAATCCGTTGTCTTATACCAGCTCCCTTGGACATGCACTGATTCAAGAGATTACCTTTGAAGTGGGCGAACAAGAGATTGATAAACAGACGGGTGAATGGATGGAAATCTGGACCCAGCTGACCACCTCGCTCTCCCAACGGGACGCCCTGAATCAGTTGATTGGGCGCACGTCTCTTTATAATGCGGCCGATGTCCTTTCCGCAGGTGCATCGGGCCAGATTCGACTTCTCATTCCGCTTCAGTTCTATTTCTGTAACAACCCAGGACTCTATTTACCCCTCTTGGCACTTCAGTATAGCCCTGTTCGCATTACGGTTACGCTTCGACCTCTTTCGCAATTGTTTTGGGTCTCTCCTCCGCAACCTCCTGCCACCCAAGAGGGCTGGAATCCCGCATGCTCTACCAATGTAGACTGCACCTCGCACCTGACAAGCATTCAGCTGTGGGGCGATTTTGTCTATTTGGATACGGAGGAGCGCCGTGCGTTTGTGAGCAAGACTCATGAATACTTAATTGAACAAGTCCAATATACCCCTGCACAGTCCATCGCAGCCCAACAGAATACGGCAACGATTCAGGTAGAATTCAATCATCCCATTAAGGAGTTCATTTTTGTGGCTCAGCGGGATAGCATGGCCACCCGTAATGAGTGGTTCAATTATAGCAATTTGGCAAAGGCAGAATCGACCCCTGCACTCGTTCAGCCATTTCTAAACAGCACCTCTCCAGCAGACCGTTTGGACCTGATTTCCAGCGCAAAACTTCAATTGGACGGATATGACCGGTTCATGAAGCGCAGCCCTGAATACTTTCGTCTTCAGCAACCCTATGATCACCATACGACGACTCCGGTCGACTCCTTCATTTACAATTATTCCTTTGCATTACGACCGGAAGACATCCAGCCAACGGGAACGATGAATGCGAGTCGCATTGACAGCATTGTCTGGCAGATCGAGATGAACACGGTGTTAACCAATCCACTGATGCCTTTGTGGCAACAACGTGGCCCCTGTCAGATTCGTATCTATGCACACAATTATAACGTGTTTCGTGTGATTAATGGTTTCGGTGGGCTCCTCTTTACGGTCTAATCGATGCCCTACTACAACGTGCAAGACAGACGCAAGACATGCGCAAGACAAAAGAGACAAAAAAGACCTCTTGTCACAGTAATGAGCACAGAGGTGTCCCAGTTAAAATATTGGCGGGAAGAGGAAAAAAACAGCAATGCCAATGCATCCACCGCCAATGGCATGACCGATGCGCTGTCCTATCACGTCTTTCTGGGCTTGTCTGTTCTTGGAGGCGCCATTGGTCTAGATCATCTGTATCTTCGTTCTCCCTTGACCTTCCTTGCAAAATGTGTCGTCAACATGCTTTTCTTTGGCGTATGGTGGTTTTATGATGCGTCCCAGGCAATCTTTAACAGTGATGTGGTGAAAGTCTATGGCCTGGGTGTGCCAGGTCTCGGTCCAAAGGGTATTGCGGCAGGCGTTCTGTCCAGTGACACCCCCAGTAAAAAGCATATGAATTTCTTTTTCTATGCGCTGGCGCTGATCGCGGGAGGGATCTTTGGATTAGACTCATTCCTTGTGGGAGACAAACAATCGGGTATCATTCGTCTCATTTCTATGATTTCTATGATTGGTCTCCCCATCTCTCTTGGATGGTGGGCTTACAAACTGTTTACGTTCTTTTTCTACACGAAGACAGTGACATCCACATACAAGGACTTCTTTGGAGCACCTGGAGAGTCCACGGAAGACCAAACCTCAGGGTTTCTTACACGCGTGATCATGCGGGTTCTGAATGCCGTGAGGGGTCCTGCGGAAATCATACTCAAGCCAGTGACGGATACGGTTCAGATGGGTATCAAGACGGTGGGCGAGACGGTGACCACGGGACTTCAAACAGTAGACAATACAGTGACTCTGGGCAAAGCAGTAGTAGACAAATCAAGTGAGATTGCGACCCAGGTGACAGGGGCGATCGATGCATTGTCTCAGGCGGGATCGTTTCTTCCTGCGACGTCTCTGTATTCTAGCGTCACTCCTGAGTCCGTAAAAGGCGCAAAGGCGGCGCTCCAATCGGGTGGTTCTCAAGACCTAAACGCATCGTCCTATGTTCTCCTAGGAACTCTCCTGATCGTCGCCTGTTCAGGATTCATTGCTACCTTTCTCCGCACCAGCTTTCGCAATCGTAAACATGTCCCACAACGCGATGACTCCCCTCCCGAGCCAGGAGTTTTTCGAGAGTCTGATCAAAAAGAACGAACCGCATGATCCCATTGTCATGATTCGTTTTGGCGCAAGTTGGTGTGGTCCGTGTCAGCGACTGGATACACAGGCCCTCTTAGATCTTAGTCCTCAGATTACCTGGTATTATTGTGATCTGGATGAGAACGATTATACGCCAGGCTATTGTGGGGTTAAGACGATCCCCTCCTTTCTCGCAATTGTGAATGGGTCTCCGCAGCCGCTCTTTCAGAGCTCGGATACAGGAAAGGTCATTGAATGGATGCGAGGCGGCTTTAAGAAGGCATAAGAAACCGCAATCATACTATTTTCTCATGAACCGTTCATAGGAAAATAGAATACACTGCGACTACGAAGCAAACATCACGCGCCCGCGTCCCTCCTTCACCTCATACACATTCCACCCCTCTGTATACACCCGCATCTCACATTTCCGTTGAGCCAGAAAGGGGTTGCTCCGAATATTGGCGAGTTCCAGATACAGCGTGGGGCGATCCGCGGTGCTAAGATTGATCGATCCCTCTGGCTGTCGCTCGATCGGATACACGGAGCCAAACCCGTCTCCCGTGGACCATTCCATCACGCCGATGAAGCGTCCTGGTGCATTCTCGGAACTGGCCATTACTGCCATCTGATCCCATACCAAGGGCTCTAGCACGTGTTCTCGATCCCTTCCTGCAATGATCAGTTTCAGGCGATAATAAAAGCGTCCAGCAGGCTCCGTTTCAGGCTGTGTTTCCGTGGAGGCACGATCATCGAAATAGTCATTTCGAAAGTCATCCAGGCGGTTTTGACGGAGTGCATTGGACGATCGGAAAAACCAGAGAAGACGTTCGGTCGGATGTCGCCCTTCTAGGATTCGTGTGACGGCAGAGGTGCCTCCCTTGTCCAACGAGATGAAATCCAATTCTCCAAACGAGAACTGATTTTCAAACATACGCCGAAAGGGAATCGTCAAGGGCTGTGTGCGAAGCGCCTCCTGAATGTCAGGGGAGACATAGTGCTGAACAGTGGACAGCAACACAGTAGGGGAACCGATCTGAACGCGACCGAGCGGCGCAAAGACGTGGGGCGTCCCATTGGGAAACAGATACTGAAAGGCGGGAACATTCCATGGGGCAGGTTTGTGGGTGTCATCGCTACAGACGACGAGATCTTCCAGGTGTCGCAGACTGATCCGAAGGCGAAGGGTCTGCCAGGGCATGGCGGTTAAAGGGAATCCTCCATCGCCTGGACATTGCATTCCAGGAAGGGGAAGGTAGATGCGAAGGGCGCCAGGAGTCGCACGCAACTGGATCCCACGATTTACTCCCTGGCCGCTCGTCTCTCGCCATCCCCCTTTTTCCAGGGCAAGAAAGCGGCTGTTTCGTGACCCCTCGGTATGCTGTTTTGCAAGAAGGCCGTCTCCGCTCCACTCTTGAATCAAGAACTGATCCTGATAGAATTGGATGCGCTCAAAAAGATAATAGCCGACTCCATTCACGTAGCCATAGGATATTCCCGTCTGGGTCGTAATGGGATACAGCCCGTTGGCAACAGTGGGATCCATGGGCATGCTTCCCGCGGCAAGGGGAAGAGGGGGGAACCATGAGGGTAGAGTGACGTCCAGTGCGCATTCGGTCATGATGTCGGCATAGCGATCAATCTCCACTTCAAAGGTGGTTCCAAAGGCGGTGCCATTTAAAGGGACGGCGGTGCGCCGTTCGGCCAGGTGAGGGACGGAGGAGGAATAACGCGGATCATGGACAAAGGTGCTTGCTGGATCATCCTTCACAAAATACCGATCTTTTATTCCACGCGCCACAAGTTCAAAAAGGGCGCCCTGACCACTGGATGCGTTCACCCGTGCCATCTACTAAGAGATGCTCAATCTTCTTAGATCATGTCTACAAAAATTGAGCACGTCTTACGCATAGCAGATACAGTAGAAATATCTACTGCACCCGCATTTGCACGAATGTCCCTTGTCATTGTCGAATCACCAGGGAAGTGTAAGACCATTCAGGGATATCTCGGGCACAGAACGCGTGTCATGGCGTCCATGGGACATCTTCGAGCGCTTGTTCCCGCCCTGGATTCGGTAGGGATCACCAAACAATTCGAGCCGACCTATGAATGGATCAAGGAGAAAGCAGCCACGATCAAGGCGCTGAAGGAAGCGGCGAAAGAGGCCACCGAGATTTATGTGGCGGCAGACGATGATCGGGAGGGCGAGTTCATTGCGTATTCGGTATGCCTTTTACTGAAACTGAACCCCAAGACGGTCAAGCGCGCCGTGTTCCATGAAATTACGGAGGCGGCCGTTCAGCACGCCATCCACCATCCACGACACATAGACATGAATCGTGTTCATGCGCAACAGGCACGGGCCATGCTGGACATGATGATTGGGTTTACGATGAGCCCCCTTCTCTGGAAATATGTGGCGCCCTCATTATCTGCGGGACGCTGTCAGACTCCTGCACTGCGCCTGGTGGTAGAACGGGAGGACGCGATCCAGTCCTTCCAGGCATCCTCTAGCTGGAAACTAACGGCAATGATGCGCCCCTTGGGATCTTGCTTGCCGCCGTTTGGCATGACCATGGACGATGAACTGGAAGACGAGGAGTCCGCACAGAATTATCTGGAGCTTGTCCATGCCACACCACAGGCCACGGTTATCCACACCGCCACGAAACCATGGACGGAGTCCGCCCCTGATCCATTGATGACAAGCACGCTCCAACAACAGGCCAGTGCCCTTTTCCATATGAATCCGCAAAGCACCATGCGCATTGCCCAATCGCTCTATGAAGCGGGGCATATCACCTACATGAGAACGGATCAGGCGGTCCTGTCTGAGGATGTGAAGAAAGAGGCGAAGGATTGGGTCACTGCCAACGTGGGACCAACCTATCTGTCCCCAGAGAGTGAAAGTGTCGCAGGGGGCCTAAAGCCTACAGCAGGGAACCTAAAGGAAGTCGTCGCCGCCCAACAGGCCCATGAGGCCATCCGCCCCACCCACATCACGACTCTTCAGGCAGGAAAGGATGCACAGGAGCAAACGATCTATCGCCTCATTTGGCAGCGGACCGTTCAGTCCGTCATGTCTTCTGCAAGGGGCGAGACCGATCACATGACATGTCAAATCGATGAGGAGTTTCGATGGAGCACCTCATGGAGACGAACAATTCATGAAGGATGGAAACGGATTGGTCAGGTGGCGAATCTGGATGAAGAGGACGAAAAAGATGCAAAGGACACTCCGCGGCTTGTCCCAGGAGACCGATTGGAATGGACGACAATGAAGGCCGAACCCAAAGAGACAAAGGCGCAAGGACGCTACACAGAGGCGCAACTGGTGCGGGCCCTAGAAACACACGGGATCGGTCGACCCTCCACGTTTGCCTCACTTCTCTCCATCATCCAAGAGAAGAAATATGTGGAATGTGTGGATCTCCCATCACGCCCCGTCTCCGTCAAAGAATGGTCGATCGTTCCACACCAGTGGCCACCGACGGTCACTGCCTTGGTCAAGCAAATCGGGGCGGAGAAAAAGAAAATGGTTCCCACACCGTTGGGACGGGCGGTGCTTCATTTCCTCTTAACGCACATGGAGGATCTCTTTGCGTATGCGTTTACGGCCCGCATGGAGCAGCGACTGGACTCTATTGCAGAAGGAACAGAAATGGGTGCCGCCCTTCTTTCTGACATTTGGCGATCGTATCAAGATCGGTATGAGAGGCTTCTTCAAGGTCCAAAGGGCCAATCACAAGGGCAGCAAGGGCAGCAAGGGCAACAAGGGCAACAAGATCATGTAAAGCGTCGCACCTTTTCGAATGGCCTTCTGGCTGTTCAAACCAAGAAGGGACCTCTCTTACTGAAAGAAGGTAAAGAAGACACGGTCTTCTATGGATGGCCAAAGAAGGCCACATGGGATTCCTTAACGGACGAAGAAGCCCATGCGTTTGTCAACAGTCATACGAAGGAACACGAAGAAGAGAATCTAGGAGAATGGAAAGGAACCCCCATGATCCGCAAAAAGGGAAAGTTTGGCGAGTATGTTCAGTGGGGCAAGGTGTCGGTCTCTCTTGTCCAAGGGGAGACTCATGACGCTCTTCAGGCTCGCCTGGAGGCAAAAGAAGCAGGCGGTGTGCTTGCTACGTTTGCGTCCTATGTCATACGAAACGGACCCTATGGCCCCTATATCATGAAGACCTCCGTTCAGAAGAAACAGTATGTGTCTCTTCCAAAAGGAGTGGATCCCACCGCGCTGACGGAAAAGGAGGTGGCCGCGTTGTATCAACTGGGACTCCAGAGCAAAAAGAAGCGCCCTTCATAGATGGCGACACGAAGAAAGAAGCAGGCAACACGAAGACGAGACAAGACACGAAGAAGACAGCGCGGAGGACAGCGCGGAGGACAGCACAGAAGACAGCGCAAAAGACAGAACGGAGGTGTCCAAGATGAAGAGATTCGAGACCTTGTTCAACAGTATTTTCCAGAATTTACAAAAGGGATCCGTGTGGACAAGGGTCATGTTTTTCTTACGTGTCCTGCTGCCAATGCCTCTGCCAACCCCGATCCCAATTTCATCCACTTTCATATCGCGCCCCCTCATATGATGCTCCATTATCTACGACGGTGCCCTGGGATAAGTGGAACAGAGATTCTCCAACGGATCATCACGATCGGGCAAGCCCTTTCCCTCCATACCATCGAACTACACGATGCCAGTTTGATCCGATGTGACTTCCCTCTCTATACACTGTCCATCCTTCAACATGGAGAAACATGGTATAATCGTATGGGGTTTCTATCACCTACCCATGCCACGGATAAGGAAATCAATGACGCCCTACGCCACATGAATTGGGAAGACTTTGTCCATGAGATGTTTCACAAGCACGATGCCCGTATCGGTAGGGATCCAGAAAAGATAGAAGGCCGTATTAAAACGTATCTCAAAAGATGGTATCGTGCGTTTCCAGACACACGCGGGCAGACCGTTACTGAGATCGTGAATCGGATCAATTGGAAAGGCATCCCCTGCGATCATCCCCATACACCACTCCTTCGCGACTTCTTAGACATGGCCGATAGTGTCCTTGAATATAACTCGAATGTTACCCTGGATCTACGATCGCAAGACGCATAAAATAATATTGGAAAGAGTAGATGGAACCCGAACCGAAAAAAGGACAAGGCAAAGGCCAAGAAGAAGACACAGGCAGGGAACGAAAATTCCTTAATGGCTGGACCACAGAACAGGAGCGCCTCATGTCTGAATGGAGCGACATCGCGATGTGCTATCGATGGCTCCACGATCACAGTGAAAAGATTTATCACAATAAGACGCTATGGATTAACATTCCCGTGATTGTCCTCTCGACGCTAGGAGGCACCGCCAATTTTGGTATCCAGTCCATTTTTTCAGACGATACAACGAAGAAGCTCGCCAGTTTTGCGATTGGAGGCGTGTCCCTTTTCGC
>JACCDP010027357.1_pt1 | contig 19248 bp, 20 predicted proteins | sample 7445841 | NCBI WGS metagenome assembly JACCDP01 (sample SAMN15323441, study PRJNA562643) | freshwater metagenome | isolation source: river surface water | place: USA:Blue River Watershed | collected 2017-08-17
ACGGCACTTTGTAATGCATCAGGGCTAATGCTCGCTAAAAATCCGAGTCTACCAAAATTGATCCCTAATATAGGAATACCTGAATCTTTTACCAGTGTAACGGCGTCAAGCATCGTACCATCGCCACCTAAACTAATCAAACAATCTATAGAGGCATCTAAATCAGCCGAAACTTTAAAGGGTATGAGTTTACTGGCGGTATCTGCTGGTAAATCGGCATGCATTAATAATTGATGAAAGACATGTATTTCAACATCATGCGGCGCCAACGCTTCAAGGAGTATTGCCAGTGGACTAGGCGTTGTCAAATCTAAACCTCTACTATAAATTGCAATTTTCATGTGTGTATATTCAAATCAAAAACATCAAAAATTAAATTCGCCCTGCAAATATAAGCCTTCCCGTCCTAGCTGATTGCGGCTATATTCTACGCGAAATACAAAATCATATACACTAACAAGGTCGATACCTACACCATATGTGTACAACAGCGTATTACTCAAGCTGTTAGAAGAACCTGCGTATTTATGATAGGCATATCCGGCATCAGCAAACATTTTTAAATAGAGCCTAATAGGTATTTTTTCATGATTTTTGATGGGTATCGGATTGGTGAGTGTCCAATTTTTTACATTGAAATGAAATGCATTTCTTGATACGATCCCTGCCGTTCCATCCACTACATAATATTCGAGCCCTCTTAATTGCATACCGCCATATCCTATGAGTCTACTATTTGAAAAGATGGAGTCGATGGGTGATTTATAGGCAGCGGTTGCGTCAAATAATAAAAAGCTTTTATCGGTCATTTTTTTTGCATACAGTTGTCTAGCGCTGAACTGAAAAAGAGATTGCTCCTTTGTGGCAAACCTTTTTAGAAAAAAGAGGTCTGTGTAATACCCAGCAGTTGGATAAATAATATTAGACACTTTAATATACTGATACCGATAACTTAGATCCAGTGCTTTTTGAATGGTTGTTTGACCTGGAAAATAATTTTTTTGCACTTTTAAAATAGTGTCTGCAATGGTTTCATTAAAATAACTGAGCCTGATGGTTGTTCGCTTAAACTGATCAGGACGATAACTATATGAAGCATCCATACGCCAAGTTTTTCTCGCATCTGAACGGTGTCTTAAAAACACCTGCTTGTTATTGATGGTTGCCACATTTAATTCTTTTTGAGTAGCGTGCAAAAAACCAATACTAAATCCTTTGGTGAGTTTTTTATCAATAAAAGGAACTGAATAACGCGCCGAAAACTGTCTGTTATAGCCAGTTATAAGCCATATATTTAAATTATCATTTCTACCAGATACGTTGTTTTGTATAAACTTCATACCATAATTGACACGGTCTAAACTACGGTTTTGATCTACCCACCACTGATTAAAATTTCGATCCACTAACCTAAAATAAGGAAGCGGCAATAGATACCATCTTTCTTTAACCTGAACATGAATTTGCCATTGTTCTAGATAGGTGAGTGTGTCAATTTTAACATCCACAAAAAGTTGCGTGTTCATTAACAGCTGCTTGGCCTGAATAATAGCAGCACCTAACTGTTGGGCGTTTAGTGAATCTCCTTTTACAAATGAAAGTTCCCTTACAATGATATAATACTTTGTTTTTGCATTGCCTGTAATTTCAATGCGCTCAATGGGCATTTTATGCTGAGCCAAAGCAGCGAATGAAAAACTAAAAAGGATTAAAAATAAAAGTAGGCGCATAGGGAAAGCGTTTACACCTACATATTGAGGTATGAAAGTAAATGATTGTAATTTTCTTTCAACTCGTTTTGATAATTTTCTTCGCCAAAATAATATTTTACACTATAATCGTATCGCTGGAATGTAGCAACAATGGTAGATACTTCGATGCGGTTAATTTGAAGTGTCACTAATAGCATTCCTGTTTGCGCATCTGTTGTTGTGCTTAGCTGTGTAACAAACGCGTCATTGGTTTCTACTAAACGTGCAATTTCTCCAAAAGAATATTGTCTTTGTTCCATCTCTAAAACAATAACAGCGCCCTTTCTATCAGCTCCTACATGGCTGGTTAGCGCTGCTAACATTTGCTTTGCCGTAATAACACCGAGTAAATCTGCAGAAGTTGAAACAACAGGCAGCATGGTTAATTCATGCAATGATAATAGTTTGGCGCCAACTAAAAAATGTTCATCGGCGTGGACAGAAGCTACCATAAATTCATCTTGCATCGTAGCAATTACAGCAGTTTCATGGGTATCTAGTAAGGTATTTTTATCTACGATGCCCACAAATTTTTCATCGGTTACAACACACAAATGTTGTACATCATAATCCTCCATTAATTGGAGCGCAAAAGATGCTTTATCCAATAAATGGACAGATGGAAAACTGGTATTAATGAGTTGTGCTGCTAGCATGGCTAAGCTGATTCAAAAATGCTTCTAAAATTTGGTTGAACTCGGCGGGTACTTCCATCATAGGAGCGTGTCCACATTTGTCTACAAAATGAAGGGTACTATTTGGTATGAGCTTATGAAATTCTTCACCAACATAAGGTGGTGTAACAATATCGTTATTGCCCCAAATTAAAAGTGTAGGTTGTTGTATTTGATTTAACTCGGGACCTAAATTACTTCTGATAGCACTTTTTGCAAGCGCTAATATTTTAATCACTTTTAACCTGTTTCTAGTGATTTCAAAAACTTCATCTACCAGTTCTTTGGTGGCTACCGCTGGATCGTAAAAAGTTTCTTCTGTTTTATTTTTTATATAATCGTAGTCGCCTCTTTTGGGATAACTGTCCCCCATCGCCTTTTCAAAAAGACCACTGCTACCGGTTAAAGTAAGTGACTTAATTTTTTCAGGATGCTTGAGTACGTGCACAAGTCCAACATGTCCACCTAGTGAATTGCCTAATAAATGTATACCCGTATAACCTCTTGCTTCAATAAATTTTTGAACTACATTTTCAAGCCCGTTTACCGTGCTATGAAAAATATCTAAATCAAAAAGTGGTAAAATAGGAACGATTACTTTATTGCGGTGTCTAAAATATTCAATTAAATGTTCAAAGTTACTGAGCGCACCAAAAAGACCATGCAATAATAGCAAAGGCTCTCCAGTACCTTCTTCGATATAACTGATTTTATCTTGAACTTTAATTTCGTAATTCATGAGCACTTGTATAGAACAAAGCTAAAATAATGATTTTAGTAAGAATCACGGCATTAAATAACCATGATTTATAATATACTTATTGTACCTGTTTCCCAAGGGTTTCAAAATGATTGCCTAAACTGGTAAACATGTCCTTAAATAGTGGTATCACCTGGCCAATCATATCAAGTAACTTAGGCCCCCAAGGTGCAATGTAGCTATATGTTTTAGAGGCGGATTTGGCAGAATCAGTAATCAAATGAAGCTTGTCGCCATAAAAAAGTACGACACTCCACACGGTCATATAAATAGCACCAAAAAGTAGGATGCCCGCTAGTTTATTGGCCCATCCAAGCAACACCAGTTCGGCAGTTTTTTGTAACATGCCACCCACCAAACGAACAATAAGTGTAACTGCAATCATAATCAGTAAAAACGATACAACGGGAAGCCAACTTGCAGATATGCCGGCATCATGTCCAATTTTTGCAGCAACAATTGCCGAAAGTTTAGTGGCAGCAGCCAATCCTATTAGAAGTGCCGCAAATGAAAATAAAGCAATAATAAAGCCTTTTGTATAGCCTTTAAAAAGGGCTCCTATCAAAATAATTGCACAAATAATATCAAGTACCACGTTTCCTTTTTTTGAGTGATGTGAAACTATAAAATTTAACCAAGCGCTGCTTTAACTGCAGCCGCAATAGCTTTACCATCTGCTTGACCAGCCAGTTGCTTTGATGCCACACCCATCACTTTTCCCAAATCCTGTGGCCCAGTTGCACCAACGGTTTCAATGATTTGCGCCACTATTTTTGCAATGGCTGCTTCATCTAATTGCGCAGGCAAAAACTTTTCAATAACAGCAATTTCTTCGATTTCTTTTTGCGCTAAGTCTGCTCTGTTTTGCTCCTGATAAATGGTCAGCGAATCTTTTCTTGATTTAACCAATTTTTGCAAGAGTTTGAGTTCTACTTCTGCGTTAATGGCACCACCAGCACCTGGATCTGTTTTCGCTTTTATGATTTCGGCTTTAATAGCACGTAAGCCTCTTAATAACGCTTCATCTTTTGATTTCATGGCGTCTTTCATTTGTGCCATTACTTGTTCTTCCAAAGTTGCCATAGTATGGTAATTATTTATTTTTTTGAATTTGACTGTCTCTAAATTTTTTATAAAAAGATTTTGCAAAATCTTTCATTTCGCCCGCGAGTGCCTGATCTTGGGTAGCTCTAATAAAGGTATCAGCCATGCCCATCAATGTTTGATAGTAAAAATCAGCCATTTCATCTACCATCATGTCTTTGGTCCACAAATCGATGCGCAGTGCAGACTTATCGGCGGCATCCCAAAACGCTAGCATCATAGCCCTTGCAGATTGTGACATATCGGCGGTGCTATCGGATGCATTCCACTTGATATCCTGTGGCACTTTGTTTTCGTCTAAATGAACTTCGATATTAATATTAGATTGACGCGTCATGAAGTAAACTTTTTGCAAAAATAAGCCTAAAGCATGTTATTGCTATACCTATATCTCTCTAAATAAAGCGTGCGCTTGGGTTAAATTGATATTTTGTAAGAACAAAAGCCCATTTTGAGTCCGCTCTCCTTTTAATTTTTCATTTTTATACGCTAAAAGAAGGGCTTCTGCAATGGCAGTTGGTGTTGCTTCTAGATACGGTGTAACCATATCCTGCATTCGCATTAATGAAGCAAATGCTGCTGATGAAATTACGGATACCCCTGCCTTAGCGGCTTCTAGTGCCATCAAATAAGATGCAGCACCATCATTTAATAAAATGGTAGCGTAAGCACTTGATAAAATCTGATACCAATTATGCACGGTAAGGCCAGCTGGAACAACTACAACATCGGCCCTGTACTTATAAGTGCGTAATTTTTCTTCTAAAAATGAACGCTGCACTCCATTTGCTGGCACTAACAAGAGCTTCATATTGCTATGCTGCCACTTTTTAAAAAGTGAAAAGGCTTGCAAGAGTTCAATACTGCTTGTATTTTCATACGCTACCGATAAAAAGTATTCGGTGCCACCAGCATGCGTACCCTTATACATCTGCTGCAAATTATAATCGATGGGATAAATTTCCGAAGAAGGTGCCATAGCAATAGTGGTAATGCTTTGTTTTGGAATACCAAATTGCGTCTCTAATTGATGGGCCGCCTTACTTTCTACAACAAGCCACTGCTGCACGTTTGTAAGGTTCTTTTTATAAAAATAGCGCTGGAATTTGGTGAGGTTGCCTTCAAATAAACATATTTGAGGGATGGCTGTACGAGCGGCGTAGCTACCACTCAATTGCAGCCACAGAGCCGGTTGTAAGGATTTAAGCAATTTGGGCGCCGTAAGTTCATACCAAATTTTTTCTGACACAAAACGATTACGGTCATATTTTGTTTTAATCCAACTACAATTGGGTGCACCTATAAAACTAGTAGGTTGTGCCGTGTCAGAAAGTAAAATAAATTGGTGCTCAGGGTGCGCATGAATTTCGGTCTCAAGCCATTTCCAAATAAAACGACCGATGCTAGAAAAATGGGTGTCCCGAATACCTACCAGAGTAACTGCTATTTTCATTGGATGCAAAGATACTTACATCTTTTCCACGGAGGCAATTTTGGGTGTTAAGGGGCTAAATACTTATCATACATTTACAACATGCAACCTAAGCTGCAACAGTTAGATTTATTTGGTGGCCCGGCTCAAGAGTTAGGCGGGGCGAAAGAAAAAAAGAAGGCCAAATCCAAAGTAGTGCCCGAACCGGTATCGCTATTGGAAACGCCAGCGCCTGATGCTTCCCTCAGTATCCCAGAACCAGTGGTTCCAGAAGCGATTTTTGAAGTGCCATTTGTTACTGAATCTGCGATTCCTGCGGAATCTGCTGTTGCGGAGCCAATCTATATTGAAAGACCTAGACAACCCCGTATTAGCATTGAAAAAATTGCTGGCAAGAGGGGGCGTAAATCATATAGTGAAATTGATACCGAAATTGATTTAATTGAAATTCCAGACGAAAAAGTATTGTCTCAAAAATTATATTACACCATTAGTGAAGTGGCGAGTTGGTTTAAAGTAAACACCTCTTTACTTCGTTATTGGGAAAATGAATTTGATATTTTAAAGCCGCGCAAAACAAGAAAAGGTGACCGCTTATTTAGAGTAGAAGACATTAAAAATTTACAAATTATTTATTTTCTATTGCGTCAAAAAAAATATTCTATCGAAGGCGCAAGAACGTATTTAAAACAAAACAAATCGCAGGCCGATACACAAGCACAGCTTGTACAAACCTTGACAAAATTCAAAACTTTTTTGCTGGAATTAAAAGCAGGGCTTCACTAAATTAATGGGTGTGACTGACTTATAGGACTTACAACTGCTTCACCACCACATCCGGAGTAGATCCCGCTAATTCAATTTTATGGGCTTCTAATAATTCAATTAAAGCCATATTTATTTTTTCTCGAAGTATTAAATAGTCTTCATGTTCATCGGTGGCAGATGAAAAATATTCAACAATTATAATATGTGCATGTTTTCCAGTATCATGCAAATACACCTGAAAGCTTTCAATTTTTTGAGTTGTTAAATAACTGCGCATCGCTGTCAGTAAAGTTTGCAATGTATTAGCAGATGCACTTAAAGAAAGTTCTAATTGTAATTCGGTTTTTCGCTGGGTACGCAAACTAATATTGTCTACAATCGTATCCACCATTTGTTTATTAGGAACAGAGATATAGGTTTTTTCGTTGGTACGAATGCGTGTACTTCGTAGACCAATTTTTTCGATGGTGCCCGTAAATCCATTTACTTTAACCTGCTCGCCTACCGTAAATGGCTTATCAAAAAAGATAATAAACGAAGCGATTAAATTTTCCATACTCTCTCTCGTAGCAAGTGCTACAGCCGCTCCCACCAAACTTAAGCCTGTTAAAATGCTACCTATATTTTTATTGAAAGAGAATTTTAATACCAGCAACACTCCAATAATGATAAGGATCACTTTAAAGAAGTCTTTAAAGAAAATGATGAGCTGATTGTCTTGCTGGTCTTTGGTTACATTGGCGCGCTCTTCTAATACCATGGCCATAAAATCAATAACGCGTAGGCAAAGCCAAATAAACACCACCACCAAAGCACCATTCATGAGGGCATCTAAAATTTGGCGGGTATTGGTTTTGTAAACAGTAAATGCAAATGCACCCGGAAACTTTAGTTTATCAATGGCAATCATTGAGATTGTCAATAATAAATAAGTGCCAAGCGGCTGCACCACCAAATCCAAAAAAGATTGCTTGGGTAAATTGTGCTTACTATTCGTGATCAGTTTAAAAAGCTTACTCGCTAAAAATTTAGAAATGAGTCGTTTAAATATAAGCGTAACAAGTATGGTACCTAAAACTACAAGATAGGCACTTACCGTATTGTCTAGTATTTTTTGCTCTAATAGTTGCTCCATAAAAATATACTTTAATGAGAGGGCTCCCATTTATCCAGTTCCATTTTTTCTCCATCAAAACTAGCGTAGGTGAAATTTTGAATCCAGTCCCCTAAATTAATATAATGACTGTTCCCAATAATTAAATCGAGTGGAAAATGACGATGACCAAAAATCAAATAATCGTAATGCGCTTTTTGTAATATTTCTTTGCTGTAACAAATTAGCCACTCCTTTTCTTCGCCTAAAAACTGTGCATCCGCATTGCCAGTTTTGGCCCTACTTTTACGACTAAAATAATTGGCAATGCCAACACCTAAATCGGGGTGGAGCCATTTAAACAACCATTTGCAAACTGGGTTGGTAAATATTTTTTTAATAAACTTATAACCAGCATCACCAGGGCCTAAACCATCGCCATGGGCAATGTAACAGGCTTTGTTATTGAAATTAAACACTTGTGGTCCGTGGTAAACTTTGCACCCCAGTTCATGTTCAAAATAATCACGCATCCAAAGGTCGTGATTGCCTGTAAAAACATGTACCGGTATTCCTTTATCGGTGAGTTTTGCGATTTGTCCGAGTAAGCGTACAAAACCTTTGGGAACAACATGATCGTATTCAAACCAAAAATCAAAAATATCACCTACAATAAATATAGCTGCTGCGTTATCCTCAATAGATTGTAAAAATGCAACCACCTTTTTTTCACGCTCTAAGCTAGCAGCTGAATGAGGTGCCCCCAAATGAAAATCGGAGAGCAAATAAATTTTTTGGCTAGAAGATGCATGAATGGTAGCTGTCATGTGCTTTTAATTATTTCTGTCTACTAAAAAACAGTACACTTCTTTAGGACCATGCACCCCTACTACGAGTGTTTTTTCAATATCAGCTGTTCTACTAGGGCCACTAGCAAGCGTTATAAGTGAAGGTAACTGATTACCATAATGCTTGGTAATAGATTGTAAACCATCTGAAATATCATACACCACTTGATCGGTGTAAGCGATACAAATATGAATGGGTGCGTAAACACTCACCGTTCTGCCGCTCTCTTGTCCCGAAGAAAGTATCATACTTCCGGTTCTTGCAATTAATTGATCGCAACTGGTAATAGCAGCATCACAATATTCTAAATCTTCTGATTGCATACCACCAAATCCTGCTTTGGTTAGCATTTCAATGAGTGCATTTTCCCTGCAATAGGTTTGCTTCCAATTACGCTGAATAAAAAGCATGCTCAATTGTGAAGCGAGTTCTTTTTCGCTGGCACAAAATGCAAACTTGCCTTGCAAGCCAGAAAAATTTTCTGCAAACAACACCGAAAGGTCTTCTTGGGTGGTGGGGTATGTTGTGGAAACCGTATCAACCGACAAAAATGGCACAGGCACTGGCTTCGCCAGTGCCTGTTTTATCTTTTGTAAAATATTTTCTCTAGCGCTTTTTGCCATCCTTCTACAATTAAATAGATGCTTCTGTTGATGTTTGATCGTCTACCACTTCTACTTCTACCACCTTTTTTTCTTCAAAAGGTCTTTTACCAATAAGTGTTTCAACATCGGATTTATGCAACACTTCTTTGGCGAGTAATTCTTTGGCTAAAATTTCAACCGCTTCTTTTTTATCACGAAGTAATTGAAGTGTGCGTTGGTATGCATCTTCAATAATACCGCGCACTTCGTGGTCAATAATTTTACCCGTTTCTTCACTGTATGGTTTGGTAAAGGTATTTTCTTGAGAAGGATCGTAATAACTCACGTTACCCACTTTGCTATTCATACCGTATGCAGTAACCATGCTATACGCAATACGCGTAATTTGTTGCAAGTCGTTGGAAGCACCTGTAGAAATTTTTCCAAAGAATATTTCTTCTGCTGCTCTACCACCAAGTGTCATACAAATTTGATCCATTAACTGATCGGTATTGTAGAGGTACTGCTCGGTTGGGGTATACTGCGCATAACCAAGTGCAGCCGTACCACGTGGTACAATGGTTACTTTTAAAAGCGGATACGCATGTTCTAAAAACCAACCACAAACAGCGTGACCTGCTTCGTGGTATGCGATAATAGATTTTTCGTGCGGCGCTATAATTTTGTTTTTCTTTTCAAGACCACCAATCACACGGTCTATGGCGTCTTGAAAGTCAATCATCTCTACCGACTCTTTTCCTTTTCTAGCAGCAATAAGTGCAGCTTCATTACAAACGTTTGCGATATCAGCACCTGCAAATCCAGGTGTTTGTTCTGCTAGTTTATGTAAATCAAGTGCTTCAGAAATTTTGATAGGCTCTAAGTGTACTTTAAAGATTTCTTCTCTGCCTTTCACGTCTGGTTTGTCTATCGAAATTTGACGATCAAAACGTCCCGGTCTTAAAAGTGCAGAGTCTAATACATCTGGTCTATTGGTTGCGGCTAAAATAATAATACCCGTGTCACCACCAAAACCATCCATTTCTACTAATAGTTGGTTTAAGGTATTTTCACGTTCGTCATTACTCATCATGGCATTTTTACCACGTGCACGTCCTATCGCATCAATTTCATCAATAAAAATAATACAAGGTGCTTTTTCTCTTGCTTGCTTGAATAAATCACGCACACGACTGGCGCCCACACCCACAAACATCTCCACAAAATCAGAACCACTTAAACTAAAAAATGGAACCTGCGCTTCACCAGCCATTGCTTTTGCAAGCAATGTTTTACCAGTGCCCGGAGGGCCTACTAATAATGCACCTTTGGGAATTTTACCGCCAAGCGCTGTGTATTTTTTTGGATTTTTTAAGAAGTCCACAATCTCCATCACTTCTACTTTTGCTTCGTCAAGTCCAGCAACATCTCCAAAATTGATATTTACTTTTGCACCTTTATCAAATAAAGTGGCTTTTGATTTTCCAATATTAAAGATACCACCAGCACCACCACCAGGCCCACCAGCACCACCACCCATTTTACGCATCAGTAGTAACCATACTACTACAATAATTACGAGCGTAAAAATTGACTGAAGCACACCACCCATCCAATCAGCTGCTTTTACAATATCTCTTTTAACTTCTGGCAATTGATGTTGCTCTGTAAATTTTTGAAGATTTTCATCAAAAGATTTCCAATCTAAAACTTCAAAAACAAATAATGGCGCACCCTTTACTTTTTCTTTGGGTAATACGACGCCAAATTTTTTAACGTAGAATTCTTTTTTAAGACTATCCCCATTAATGTATACCTGCACTTCATCTTTGTTTTTTACAAAATCAAGTTTGGTAACATCGCCCGCTAAAAGCATTTGTTGTTTGAACTCCTGCTCCGTTGTCTTTTTTAACTCCGGTGAAAAATTCATGACCTGAGAAACTAATAAACCAACAATTACAACGCCATAAATCCAATAGATATTGAATTTAGGACCTTTCTTGCCGCCTTTTCCTTTCTCCTGAAAATTAAATTTTGGTTGCTTCTCTTCTGACATATAGTTTCTATTATTCGTGGATTTGTGATACCGCATCACTCCACATTTCTTCTAATTTATAAAATTCTCTCGCTTCCGGATGCATCACGTGCACCACTACATTCACATAGTCAATGATCACCCATTGAAGTGCTTTTCTTCCTTCGTGTTTGAATGGATTTTCACCACATGCTTGTTTTACCTCATCTTCGATATGGTCGCAAATGGCACGCACTTGGGTGGTACTAGAAGCTTGGCATACAATAAAAAAATCGGCAGCAGCTTCTTCGATTTTGCGTAAATCTAAACTTACAATATGCTCACCTTTTTTATCTAAGATGGCATTGATGATGGTTTTAAGAATTTTAGAGCTCTTGGTTAACCGGGTAATCGTACTCTTTGGTCGATTTTTTAATACAGAAAGTGGTTCCAACAATACAGTTATTTAGTGATTAATAATTTGATTTAGACGTAGCTCTTGTAACTTCGTCAAAAATACTAATTCTTTGGCTTCAGTAGGCTTAAATACACCCATTGGTTTACCATTTACAGAATTAACTGAGTTGGATAGTACCAACATCTATGCCATGAACCAAGTTAAGACAAACTTGGCTGGGCATGGCGCTGCTTTTCTGGCTCAACATCAATGGGCTGGAAAAGGACAAATGGGAAAGCTTTGGGAGGCCGAAAGTGGGCAAAACATACTATTATCGGTGGTTTTGGACCCCAAAAAGCTTGTTTTTGATGGTTTAGCTCAGGAACCATCTATTGTTAGTATGCTCATTGCTGTTGGAACTTTTACCTTTTTTACTAAATATGCAGGTGATGAAACACGTATTAAGTGGCCCAACGACATTTACTGGCGTGACAGAAAGGCAGCAGGTATTTTAATCGAAAATAGCTTTAGGGGGCCTATCTGGCAGTGGAGCATTGCAGGAATGGGCATTAATATCAACCAAACAAATTTTGGAACGGATTTACACAAAGCTGTTTCACTCAAACAAATGACTGGTAAAACCTATGTCGTAAAGGACTTAGCGGTTGAACTTTGCAAATGCATTCAAGATACTTTGGATATACTGGTAAACGAGGGCCCTGATGCACTCATTGCGCTTTATAACAATGCGCTTTATAAAAAAGGGGCGCTTGTAACACTAGCCGTAAACGAAGTAATTAAAAAAGTGACTATTTGCAGGGTATTACCAAATGGATATTTAGAATTTGAACACGAAAACGGCACAAAAGAATCTGCGCCACTTGGCACTGTAAAATGGTTGCCATAAAATAAAAAAACAAACAGCATGTCTTCAACAATAAGATTGACACAATTTTCTCATGGCGCAGGATGCGGATGTAAAATTGCACCTGCGGTATTAGAAACAATTTTAGCCTCATCGCTACCTAAAATTGAAAATAAAAATTTACTCGTTGGCTACGGAAGTAAAGATGATGCTGCTGCTTATGATATGGGTAATGGTCAGGCTATTATTAGTACCACCGATTTTTTTACACCCATTGTTGATGACGCAAAAGCTTTTGGAAAAATTGCAAGTGCCAATGCTATCAGCGATGTGTATGCGATGGGCGGTAAGCCGCTGATGGCTATTGCAATACTAGGTTGGCCTGTTAATACACTTCCTGCAACCCTTGCAGCAGAAGTATTAGAAGGTGCGCGAATCATTTGTGCAGAGGCCGGCATTCCACTCGCGGGCGGACATAGTATCGATAGCACCGAGCCCATTTTTGGATTAGCAGTTACCGGTATTACCCCTATTGCAAATCTCAAAAAAAACAACACAGCAAAACAGGGTGATATACTCTTTGTTACAAAACCAATTGGCGTAGGCATTTTAGCAACAGCACAAAAAAGAGACGCATTAGAAGCACAAGATCTAGTGCCATTTATAGATCAATTAACAACACTCAATAAAATTGGTGAAATACTTGGCGGCATGCCAGAAGTGCACGCAATTACGGATATCACTGGGTTTGGACTACTTGGACACCTGATTGAAATGGCCGAAGGCAGTGAACTTTCTGCACATATTTTTTATTCGAAAATTAAAATGATAGAGGCAGCAAAAAAATATCTAGCGCAGCGCATGGTGCCTGATGCTACGTATCGAAACTGGAATAGTTACAGCACAAAAACAAGTTTTGATCCGGGCGTTAATGTCATGGAAGCATTTAACATGTTACCAGATCCACAAACCAATGGTGGTTTACTGGTAGCCGTAGATCCGAGTGCTGTTGAGTTGATGAAAGAAGTGTTTACTAATAACGGTCTAGCGCACTTTATAGAACCTATTGGCGTATTAGAAGCAGCGGGTGACAAAATAGTAATTGTAAAAAATTAACCACTAGAAAACCATATTCCCTTTATTTTTAATTTGCTCATTGGTAAGCTCTGCTACCATTTGAACACCGTTTAATGCTTTTACCGTTTGGTTAATCCAGTTGCATTTTTCATCATCTACAAAATCACCTTTTGTGAGCCATAAAAAATCCATGTGTCTAAACTCTGGTAATAAATATTCACCATCACAATGGTTATGGTATAAATAATGCACTAAAAAACTATTGGGTTCTTTGGATTCATAAATACTAAAATAATAACTACGCTCTTTTTTTTTGAGATGAATTTCAATGGCCGGATTGAGTCTAAATTGATGCCCCAATTGGTTGTTTAATTGCAAACAAAATTGATGACTTTTGATCGGCGCAATAATACCTAACAGCCTGGTGTCATCAAAAAAATCTTCATTAAGTTCGTCAATATTTAGTTTGAGTTTCATACCAATTATTTAATGCATGAATTAAAATAAAACGGAAAAATTTATTTCTTCTACTCCACGTTTTATGCGAAGCATCGTTTGGTCCCCTTTTTTAAACTTGCTAAGTGTTTGCATATAACTATTCACATCTACAAATTTATAGTCACCTAGTTGTAGTAATATATCACCTGCTTTTAATCCAAGTTTTTCCGCAAGCTTACCCGGACTCACTCCATCAATACGCATACCCGTACCACTATATCCATAATCCGGAATTACACCCAAACTCACGGTAAACTTAGTGCTTCGGCCCATTTGAGGCTCTGTTGTTTTAATAAAATCAAGCTTGGGCAAACTATCTGTAATACCTATCATTTGATAAGCGAGTGTAACAATATTTGCTGTGGCTTCGTAATTTATTTTATCTGCATCATCGGTTGCCTTATGGTAATCGGGGTGGCTTCCTGTAAAGAAAAATTGAACCGGAACACCTGCTCTATAAAAACTAGCGTGGTCACTTGGGCCACTACCTGTGCTATCAAATTTTACAACAAGTGGTGTTGAAACCGCTTTCCAAATTTGACTCCATTTGCTAGACGTACCATAACCGCCCACAGTTAATTTATGAGAGGTATCATAACGACCCACCATATCCATATTAATCATATAATTGATAGCACCTGGCATTGTTGGATTTTCTATCCAATATTTACTTCCTAAAAGCCCTAATTCTTCTCCCGAAAAATGAAGGAATAAATAATTATTGTGCTTTGGTGATTTTTGTTGTAGTAACCTTGCTATTTCAAGCAAAGCACTGGTACCACTAGCGTTGTCGTCTGCGCCATTATGAATAACATGGCCAGTGTCTAATGCATTTTTATCTTCATTGTAACCTAGGTGGTCATAATGTGCACCAATTACAACGGTGTTCGCTGCGCCATTATGAATGTATGCTGCCACATTTGTTGCAGCTCTTTTTTTCTCTACAATGCGCACCTCTAATGCTATTTGTAAAGTAGCTGACGGATCTGTAAAATGTTGTAGGCCTGATGCTGTTAGGTAAATAACTGGAATAGAAAATGCAGCAGATTTATCATTTTTATTAAACTGAATATTATCAACTATAGATCCTGTATTATATACAATAAACGCAGTAGCCCCTTTTGATGCAGCTGTGGTTACTTCGTTTTTAATCCATGCTTCTACATCAAAGTGTGGATTGGATTTATTTTCTTCAAGCGCTTCTTTAATATCTTTAAACCAAGGCTGTCCTTTTTCATGTAATGCCATAGCGGGATTTCCTGTAACACTAGTAGACGCACTTGTGGCTAATGGAAAAAAATCTTTCTCAATTTGTAACTGTATATTATTTACAGTAAAATGAGTTGCAGGGTTTATTTGTAAACCTTCATTGATCTCAAATTTTTGAAGATAGCCGCTTGTACCTTTGGGGCCAATCCCCATTTGCGTATATTGATTTACCAAGTAATCCTTTGCCTCATCTGCACCAGCTGTTCCCGTTCTTCTACCTTCCAATGCATCACTCGCCAAGTAGCCAATATGTGATTTTAAATTTGAAATGAGTAGCGATCTTTGCTTTTCTGCCTCAATTCTAATTTTACGTTTGCTTTGTGCTAATCCTAAAAAAGGGACCAATAATAGTACCCAAAACCATTTTTTACCCATTTTGCTTGCTTTATTACATACAAAAGTAAGCGATTCTGTTCCCAATCTCGTAACTACCCTCCCTTCTTTGGGGGTACTTTTGTAGCCATCGAATTAAATTTGAGCCAAAGAGACCTCCATATTGCGTTAGTGGGTAACCCCAACAGTGGAAAAAGTTCCATTTTTAATGCTTTGACGGGCCTGCACCAGCAAGTAGGCAATTTTCCGGGGGTAACCGTAGATAAAAAAACCGGTACCCTCCGTTTGCCTGACGCTACCAACACAACACTCATTGACCTCCCAGGCACCTATAGTTTGTACCCCAGAAGAGCCGATGAGTGGGTGGCATACAAAGTACTCATGGGAACCGACGAATCGGTTACAACTGACGCTGTACTGCTTGTTGCAGATGCCAGTAACCTAAAAAGAAATTTACTTTTTTGCAGTCAAATTATCGATTTGCAAATTCCTGTTGTGATGGCTCTCACCATGAATGATATTGCATCTAGTAAGGGGATCAAAATAGATATTGCTGGGCTCGAAAAAGAATTAGGTATCCCCATTATAGCCGTGAACCCTCGAAAAAACAAGGGCATTGCCGAATTAAAAAAAGCATTACAACTATTAACTGTAAAACCTAGTGGTTCTTCTGATAAAAAATTTATTGATACAAAAAAGTTAGCCCCAGCTGCTATTGATGGAATTCATCAAATAGTGCCTACACTTAGCGATTATGGTGCTATACATTATTTAATCAATCACGAAAGTTTTCCGTTAGCAAAAGAAACACATACTCAAATTGATGAACTAGTTACAACACATCAATTTAATGCTACCAAAACACAGGCCGAAGAAATTTTACAGCGCTACAGTCAAATCAGAGACGTCATGCGCAAATATGTAGTAGAACCGGGGCCTCTTGATAAAAAGATTTTTTCAGATAAGTTAGACAATATTTTATTACACCGAGTTTGGGGTTATGTCATATTACTTGCTGTATTATTTATTTTATTTCAAAGTGTGTATTGGCTCGCAAGCTTCCCTATGGATGGTATTGAGTGGGCCTTTGCTAAAGGCGGAAGCACTTTGTCAGCGTGGCTTCCAGAAGTATGGTGGAGTAATTTAATCATCAACGGACTGGTTGCTGGCCTTAGTGGAATTTTAGTTTTTGTGCCACAAATTATGATATTGTTTGGGCTTATTACCATGCTTGAAGACAGTGGTTATATGGCGCGGATCAGTTTTTTAAGTGACAGACTTATGCGCAAAGTGGGGCTCAATGGAAAAAGTGTGATGCCGATGGTAAGTGGTTTTGCTTGTGCAGTACCTGCCATTATGAGCGCACGCAACATTGAAAATAGAAAAGAAAGGTTGTTAACTATTTTAGTAACGCCACTCATGAGTTGCAGTGCACGTTTACCCGTATTTACCATTTTAATTTCGCTGGTTATTGATAACGATTACTACTTTGGATTTTTAAGTTTACAAGGGCTTGTGATGATGGGCCTTTACTTACTAGGCATTGTAATGGCGATGCTCGTGAGCTATGTTTTAAAGTGGTTTATTACGATTCAGGAAAAAAGCTTTTTTATTTTAGAGCTTCCCATGTACAGAGCGCCGCGTTGGAAAAACGTAGGTGTTACCATGATTGAAAAAGCTAAAATATTTGTTACAGATGCAGGTAAAGTAATTATGATTATTAGCCTACTCTTATGGTTTTTAAGTAGCTACGGCCCTGGAAATCAAATAGCGCAAACTACACAAAAATATACAGCACTAGAACAGGTTTTGCCTGCAAAAAAAGATTCATTACAAAAACAATACGCTGCCGAAAAATTACAACATTCCTATGCAGGCATTTTAGGAAAAGCTATTGAGCCGGCAATTAAGCCACTTGGTTACGACTGGAAAATTGGTATTGCGCTAATTACATCCTTTGCGGCCAGAGAGGTTTTTGTGGGCACCATGGCAACCTTATATAGCGTAGAAGACAGTGAAGACAGCTCACTCAGACAAAAATTAGCCGCCGCCAAACACCCGGATGGAACCAAAGTATACACCCTTGCAGCCGGCCTTTCACTCATGATATTTTATTTACTAGCTATGCAGTGTATGAGTACACTCGCCGTTGTTAAAAGAGAAACAAAGTCTTGGAAATGGCCTGCGTTTCAACTGGTGTATATGACGGCCCTTGCGTATGGCATGAGCTGGCTAACCTATGTTTTGTTTAGTTAACCAACACTAATTACCTGTACGTTTCCCATAATAATTTAGAAACTTTGCGCGCTAATTCCCAAGCTTCATTGTTTAATTCCCAACTAGTGTCTTTATTATTTTTGGTACAAATACAAAAAACATAACGGGCATTTTTTCCGGACACATACACCACTTCGCTTCTACTCGCATTAACAGCGCCATTTTTACTAGCAACAAAAACATCGGGCGGAATTTGAGATAACGCTTCTTCATCCCAATAATTTCTACCCAGCAAACGAAGCATTTTTTCTGAAGATGTAGCATCCATTAAATTTCTATTGGCTAATGCTTCAAACAAAGAAGCCATCTCTTTTGGCGATGTCTGTCCCCATCCAAACTTATCTCTATTCGCTTCTCTACCCGGGGTTCTGCTATTTACCCTAGTTGCCGTATAACCAATGCTATCAAGGATTTGATTGATTCTTGTACCAGTACCCGCTAGTGACTGTAACCATAAACTTGCGGTATTATCACTTGTTGTAAGCATGAGCATGATTACTTTACTAAGTTCTACTTTTTCATTGTGTTTTAGTGAAGCAAGTAAATCGGAGCCTGCATACAACAAAGAATCTTTATAGGTTAACTCTTGATGGTATTTGAGTTCGCCCTTATTCAATTTATCCATGATACCTATAAGTATAGGAACCTTTACCATACTCGCCGTTGGAAAAATACTATCAGCATTTATGCTTGCCATTTTTCCAGTTTGCAAGTCTTTTACATAAATACCCACATCACCCTTAAAGCCAGCACTGAGAATTTCTAACTGCTGCTGTAATTTTTTATTCACTTTTTGTGCTTGCGCAGGAACAAGTGCAACTACAAAAATGAAGGCGAGTAATTTTTTCATAGATTTTATTTCTTTTTAGGGGCGCCTAAAATTTCTTGACCATGATTTTTTGAATCAGGCTTGGTGATAATTTTTTCAATTACACCGTTTTCATCAATTAAAAAAGTGGTGCGCAAAGTACCCATATAGGTTTTGCCCATAAACTTCTTTTCGGCCCAAACCCCATATTTTTCATGAATTACCAGGTCAGTGTCGGCAATAAGCGAAAAGGGTAATTCGTGCTTGGCTATAAATTTGAGGTGGCTTTTTTGGTCATCGGAGCTCACCCCCAGCACCTGATAGCCCTTTTTGGCTAATACTTTATAATTATCCCTCAGGTTACAGGCCTGCACCGTACAAGTAGGGGTCATATCGTGGGGGTAGAAATATAAAACCAGTTTTTGGCCCTTAAAACTAGATAGCGCAATGGTTTTACCGTTTTGGTCGAGGCCTTTAAAGGCGGGGGCTTTGGATCCTTCTTGTAGCATATTTGGCTGTTTTGGGTATTAAAAATAAGGAGGTAACACCTGTATAATAAAATTAACCCCAATTAGTTCAAAAAAAATACCCCCTTCTGCTCCCCCTTTATTAAATTTGCACAATTTATTTTTTAGTTCCTATGCCAAAAGACAATTCCATAAAATCGGTACTTATTGTTGGTTCTGGGCCCATTA